>Ga0209536_100010555_pt1 | contig 13606 bp, 12 predicted proteins | sample DeeMarSeWOR28_12_FD_187461 | JGI IMG/M metagenome (GOLD analysis project Ga0209536, IMG submission 187461) | Marine sediment microbial communities from White Oak River estuary, North Carolina - WOR-2-8_12 (SPAdes) (version 2) | ecosystem: Environmental > Aquatic > Marine > Intertidal zone >...
CACTACATATTCAGTGGGATGCTTCTGGTTTACTTAACGCAATTGATTATGCGGAGCAGCACCTTGGCGGGCTTCAAGTGGGTGACAGATTAAGTGGAACAGATTTATTTAGGGGCGAGACATACATAACAAATATTTCCAGTGCAGAACCATATTCAGATTCTCTTTTGAGTGGTGTTGGAGATCCCTTTCAGGAGTATTACGCACCTTTAGCAGCAACTAATGATACTTTAGGCATAACAACTAACGATTATGGCACCCTTGGATTCAAGGGATATTTTAATATTGGCAGTGGTAATACTCTAACCGTGGTGGAGAATCCGGCGGCAGTACCCATTCCTGCAGCCGTCTGGCTATTTGGTTTCGGACTCTTGGGTCTAGTAGGGATAGCGCGAAGGAAGTAAGCTGTCTGATAATCCATTTCATTAACGAATGGCCCTTCGGGGCCATTTCTATTTGTGCTAAATGTCCTAGTCTGCGACATCCAAAAGATTATCGGAAATGTCGCATTCTGGCCGAAAGTGTGAATACAGATTGCTGGGCCTGAACGGTCACTCATGCGGCAAACTGGATGTAGACGGCTTGCTACGGAACGGCAGGTTTTGGCCGACAGCAGATGTACGATTGCAGAATATGGAATGTCCATCCCATTGAAGTTGCGGCATTCCCGTCCTACACGGGAGCCAGGGGAAGGGGGAGTTTCGGGGATATCTCTGCCGTTGAACTAAAAATACCTGGGTGACTTACTCGGATGACCGGGGTTACCAAAAACCCGGGCATCCAGCCTAAGTTATTGTTACTCCTGGCAGTACTGAAAATGGTCATTACTGGCTTGACCCTGATCAATATCCATTAATGCATCAGGCACGTTTTTTATCTCCACTTGGGGAAATGTCACGCAGGATATATATCAGCTATGATATATAACAAATGCAGCATATATCGCCTGGTAGCCTTTTCGCAGTGCTTGCGAATACAACACGCCTTCGCAGTCTTATGCTCCTTTTCAAACATGGAGAGCTATGTGTCTGTGATTTGACTGAAGTAATTGGTGCAGCTCAACCAAACATCTCACGGAATTTGGCGCAGATGCGAGACACAGGTCTGCTGACCGATCAGCGGCAAGGGCAATGGGTCTATTACCAAATCAATCCTGATGTACCTGCATGGGTAACCGATGTCCTGCAAGCCATTGCTTCAGGTACTTCCGATCTCAATCCGTACAAAAATGATGATGATGTGTTAGCAGAAATGCCGACACGCTCAGTCTCCACCCGTTGCTCATAGAAACCGATGCAAATTTACACATGATGTAGATCTACACATACAAGGTATTACTTAAATGAGCGCACAGTGTGAAGTAACAGTAAAGCAAGCTTCTGGCAGTACCATGGGTTTCTTTGAGCGTTACCTGACACTTTGGGTCGCATTGTGCATTATCGCAGGTATCGCACTCGGGCACATGTTCACGGTGCCATTCCATATGATAGGACAAATGGAAGTCGCCCAGGTTAATCTTCCAGTAGCAGTGCTAATCTGGCTGATGATTATCCCGATGCTGCTGAAGGTCGATTTCAAGGCATTGCATCAGGTAAAGGCTCATTGGAAAGGTATCGGAGTTACATTGTTTATCAACTGGGCAGTAAAGCCATTCTCGATGGCGTTACTGGGTTGGCTTTTTATCCGAGTAGTCTTTGCGCCTTATCTACCATCAGAGCAACTGGATGCCTATATCGCCGGTTTAATTATTCTCGCAGCAGCGCCATGCACGGCGATGGTGTTCGTGTGGAGCCGGTTATCTGGCGGTGAGCCGAATTTCACGCTCACTCAGGTTGCCCTGAATGACACCATTATGATCTTCGCCTTTGCGCCGATTGTCGGATTGTTGTTGGGATTATCTTCGATCAGTGTCCCTTGGGACACCCTGTTCCTGTCCGTGGTTCTCTACATCGTCATACCTGTGTTGTTTGCACAATGGTGGCGACACAGGATTCTGAAAAGAAGTGGAGGTGCCGCACTTGAGCAGGCACTTAAGACATTGCATCCCATATCACTTATAGCTCTACTGGCGACGCTGGTTTTGCTGTTTGGATTTCAGGGTGAGCAAATCCTGAGTCAGCCACTCATTATCGTAATGCTGGCAGTGCCAATCCTGATTCAGGTCTATTTCAATTCAGGCATGGCATATCTCTTGAATCGGCAGTTCGGCGTGGCTCATTGTGTCGCTGCACCCTCGGCGCTGATTGGTGCAAGCAATTTCTTTGAGTTGGCAGTGGCTACAGCTATTGTGATTTTTGGTTTTAATTCGGGTGCTGCACTTGCTACCGTTGTGGGCGTGCTGGTTGAAGTTCCCGTGATGTTGTCCGTCGTCAGGATCGTCAATAGAACTCGCGGATGGTATGAGCGCCAGCCAGCACATCAACCCTGAATGGCAATGACCGGTTCCAGTACATATATAACTAACAATAAGTTACGACGAACGACTGGTTTGTGCTAATCAGACCTTTAAGGAAAAATCGAAGGTATATGCCGATGCATTCAATCAAGTATGAGGTGGTAGGCGAAGAAGACTACGCATTTGTAGTGAAGATCAGCAGCGCCGGTGAGTACGAGGTAAACAGCGGCACTTATACAACCCAGCCTCCGCGAAAAGGCACATTGACCGAAGAACAGGAGGTCAATCTGTTGGCTGCAATCAAGGCGCTTGGAATCCCGAAAGAGCATCCGATACCTCAGGGTGGAAATGCTTTTGAAGCACATTTGACCATTGGCGAAGAAAATGAGGCAGTGACCTACTCTTTCTGGGAGGGGTCACTGGAAGAGGATCTCAAGCTAAATGACCTGGTACGGTTGCTGGAAAAGCTATAATCGCCCGACGAAAAATAAACAGTCTAGAAGACGTTATTGAATGTCCGCTAATCCCCGAAATTGTTAGTACTGATTGCTGGGTGTAAACGACCGTTTATGCTGCATTCCTGCTCCACGCGGAGCATGAGAATGGCAACTTCTCGCTGCCGGAAGCAGACATTCCTGAATAAGAAAACAAGAGCCAATACAAGCCAGGTCGGTATCTGTCAGATATTCTGAATTAGGCGGCGACATAAAAAACGCACCCTACCGTGAGAGCCAGGGTGCGAGAGGATATCCCATGAAAAAAACACTTATTGGGGTCTTGCTACAGTTTTAACGATAGCGATCAACAACAGGGCTGCATATTGGCCTTAAGTGCAGCCTGCTCACCGGATATCAGGGTTCTTCACCACATGCATAGACTGTACTGCTGCCCTGCGTTCCTTCAGCACCTGCGGTAGCTTCCTGCCCCTTTTAACCACCGTTTTAGCCTCTGCATTCATGACGCGAATCTCCCAGACCACCCCTTTTCCACCCAGAGACAGGTAATAAGTCCCTGAATCCATGCCTGTATCCGTAAGCACGGGAGTAAGTAGCTGTAATCATTGGGAAGTAAAAGGATGGTGTTGTCCTTATAAAAAAAAGCGCAGGGCCATTGACCGTACAGGCGGCAGTCTCAACCACGGGTGAGATTCCCCGCAACCGTCCGCCGCCGGCCGTCAGTGGCGGCCGGTGTGACCGAATCCGCCTTCGCCGCGCTCGCTGGCCGTGAATTCCTCCACGACCTCGAACTCGGCATGCACCACCGGGACAATGACCATCTGGGCGATACGTTCCCCGGGCTGTACGGTGAATGATTCCTTGCCACGGTTCCAGACGGAGACAAACACCTGCCCCTGGTAGTCCGAGTCAATCAGGCCGACCAGGTTACCAAGCACGATGCCGTGCTTGTGGCCTAGCCCGGAACGCGGCAGCAGCATCGCCGCCAGCCCGGGTTCCTCGATATGCATGGCGAGACCGGTAGGTATCAGGTGTGTTTCCCCCGGTGCAATTTCCGTTGCCGCCTCGACGCAGGCACGCATGTCCATGCCGGCGGCACCATCGGTTGCGTAATGCGGCATGGGGAACTCCTCGCCCAGCCGCTCATCCAGAACCCTAAGCTGAATCTTGTGCATGCAGATCGATCACCTTGTTGCTGTTATTGGTGGCACGGTAACGCTCCGCGACCAGGGCGATGAGTTCGCGCGCCAGACGTGTCTTGCGGGCCCGTGGCAGACGCCGCGAGCCAGCATCCCAGAAAACCTGCAGTTCGTTGTCATCCGCGTCGAATCCCAGGCCGGGGCCGACGGTGTTGGCAGCTATCATGTCAAGTGACTTGGCCTGCAGCTTGCCGCGGGCATTGCTCGCCGTGGACTCGGTCTCGGCGGCAAAGCCAACGGTGAAGGGCCCCCCGGCCAGTGCCGCGACTGCCGCGACGATATCCGGGTTGCGTTCCAGTTCAAGGCTCATGGTGGCAGCGGACTTCTTGAGTTTTTGCCCTGCGGCCTGCGCCGGACGGTAATCCGCCACGGCCGCGGCCGCAATACAGATGTCTGCCGATGCAACTCGCTGCATGACGGCCGCGTGCATTTGCGCCGCCGTCTCCACGTCGATCCGGTCGATACCCGCCGGGGTCGGCAGGTTCACCGGCCCGCTGACCAGTGTCACCCGTGCACCCGCCTCGGCGGCCGCGGTGGCGATGGCAAACCCCATCTTGCCGGAACTGCGGTTGCTGAGGTAGCGCACCGGGTCCACCGGTTCGCGCGTGGGGCCGGCGGTTACCAGCACATGGCAGCCAGCCAGTGCACCCGTCTGGAACAGGCCGGCCACCTGCCGGACCAGTGCCTCCGGTTCCAGCATCCGGCCCGGACCGGTCTCGCCGCAGGCCTGCTCCCCCTCGGCAGGGCCGAAGCGGCGAATACCACGCCGTTCAAGACAGGCAATATTTTCCCGCGTCGCCGGGTTCTGCCACATCACGCGGTTCATGGCCGGCGCAACAGCCAGCGTCGCCTCGGTGGCGAGGCAGATCGCCGCCAGCAGGTCATCGGCGCGACCGTGGGCCAGCCGCGCGAGCAGATCGGCGCTAGCCGGCGCCACCAGCATGACATCCGCCCAGCGGGCCAGTTCGATATGCCCCATGGCCGCCTCGGCATCCCTGTCCAGCAGTTCGGTGTGCACCGGCATCCCGGAGAGCGCCTGCAGGGTCAGTGGCGTGATGAATGCCTGCGCGCCCTGCGTCATCACGACACGCACCATGGCACCCTGCTCGCGCAAGCGCCGCACCAGTTCGGCGCTCTTGTAGGCGGCGATACCGCCGGACACGCCCAGCAGGACATGTTTTCCTGATAATAATCCCATGGCTCAGGAGTTTAACAGATGATTACCCCACGCATGCTATAACGCAGAACTGCTACAATGCCAATTGATAATCAAACGGGGGAGGAGACAGACCATGGCCTTGGACACGACGTCGTTTAATGTCCTGCTGGTAATACTTCTGGTAGTGATGTTCTGGGGTTTCATCATCTGGAATAACACCCGCAAGATGCACGATCAGATCAAGGAGGTGGCACACCAGCAGTCCGTCATCCGGCATGACGACCGTGCCAGGGCACTGTGCCGCGCCATCCACTACCTGCAGCCGGGCGTGCATGCGGGCGTGGATTTTGTCATTGAGGAAAATGGCCCCGACAACCAGCCCTACCTGGCAGAGTGGCTTGCCCCCACACCCCGGCCCACAGCCGAGCAGATCGAAGAGGCACTGAGAAAGGTATCCGGCAGCGGGACAGCAGGCGGCTATGCCGCACTGCGCAAGGCGGAATACCCCAGCGTGGAAGACCAGCTGGAGGCGGCGTACATGGCCCGCCAGGGCGATGAATCCCGGCAGGCCGAGCTGGACGCAAGGATCACGCAGATCAGGGAGAAATACCCCAAGACGGACGAATGCCTCTGAGGGGGCAGCGCGATAACCGCCGGGAACCCGCCGTTACCCTGCCCGCCCCGGCAACAGGCCCCGGTTTTTTTCGAGCCCGTTTTTCAGAAATTTCTCAGCGGATTATCGGTTAGGATCATTCCGGTTGATGCACGGCAACAGGGAGGTTGCCATGGATACCATCCGGGACTGGCCGGCCGCTGAACGGCCACGTGAAAGACTTCTGGCACACGGCCCGGCGGTACTGTCCGATGCCGAGTTGCTGGCGCTGTTTCTGCGCACCGGCACAAGCGGCAAGAACGCCGTCGATTTCGCCCGGGAACTGCTGCAGGATTTCGGCAGCCTGCGCATCCTGCTGGATGCCGACCTGGCAACATTCTGCAGCCGCCACGGTCTCGGGGTCGCGCGGTTTGCAGAACTGCAGGCCGCACTGGAAATGGCACGGCGACATCTCCTGCAGCAGTTGCAGCGCGACAACGCACTGGAAAACCCCGACACGACACGCAACTACCTGGCCAGCCGGCTGCGACACTACCGTCACGAGGTCTTTGCCTGCCTGTTCCTCGACAACCGCCACCGCGTCATCGCCTTCGAGGAACTGTTTCGCGGCACCATCGATGGCGCCAGCGTCCACCCGCGCGAGGTGGTCATTCGTGCCCTGCACCACAATGCCGCGGCCGTTATCCTGGCGCACAACCACCCGTCGGGGATTGCCGAACCCAGCCGCGCGGATATCGGCCTGACACGGCGCCTGGCCGATGCCCTGGCCCTGGTGGACATCCGGGTACCCGATCACCTGGTGATCGGCGACGGTCAGGCGGTATCGTTTGCCGAGCGCGGCCTGCTGTGAAGAGGTCCGCCCCGGACAGGGATCAGGCCAGCATGGACTGCGCCAGCGGCCGGTACTGCAGGCAGTAGAACATTTCCAGGTAGCGCCGCAGCTCGTCGCGCTCCAGGTCGGTCACGTAGTGCCAGAAACCGTAGACGCGCGACAGCGTCATCAGCCGTTCGGCATAGCCCTGCCAGGTATAGCGCGCACTGACCCGCGCCATGGCGCCGGTCGACAGGCGGTCCCACTCTTGCGGTTGCTGCCGGCAGCGGGCGAAGAATTCCGCCATCCTGCCCGCCGCCGCCTCACCGTGACTGGGATTAATGTGAAAACCGGAAACACCATCCTCGATGATCTCCAGCGGCCCGCCGAAACAGGTCGCAAAGGTCGGCAGGCCGGTACTCATTGCCTCGACCACCGTCAGGCCGAAGGCCTCGAACAGGGCCGGCTGCACGAAGGCACCGCGACTGTCGGCAATGGCCCGGTAGAGTTCGCCGGCAAAACCCTTGTCGAGATACATACCAAGCCAGCGGACCTGTCCATCGAGTGCGTATTCATCCATCAGGCGATGCATCTCCAGGATCTGCCCGTATTCCTCCTCGTTGCTGGACAGGGCGGGATCCACGTGTCCTGCAACAACGACGAGGTTCGCCTCATCGCGCAACCCGGGACAGGCGCCGTAACACTTCACCAGGCCGGTGATGTTCTTTATCTTGTCCATGCGCGCCATGGTGAACAGCAGTGGCTTGCCGGCATCGGTCAGCACCCCGCGCTTGTTCCCGCCGTCCGCGCCGAACAGCAGCTCACGGATGTCGGCGTCGTAATGCGACAGGCGCCGGCCGGTCTCGTGGTACGGGAAATAGATCTCGTCGTCTGCGCCCGGCGAGACAATGTTGAACTTGGTATCGAATACGTCGATACCGTGCACGACCCGGTACAGGCCGGGCATGGTATAGGCTCCGTGCGCCTCGTACTGGCCGACGGTCTCGCCGGTGCCGGCGATCTCCTGGTGGGTCGAGGTGATAATGAAATCGGCCGTGTTCATGGCGATCAGGTCGGCGGTGAACTGGCAGGAGAAGTGGTAGTGCTCCTCGTTCTCGCGCCAGTAGAGATCCGAATACAGGTACTTGGTCTTTTCCAGGGCATGCGCGATATTGCACTGTGTCACGCCGAGGCGCTGCGACAGCAGCGAGGCCACGAGGTTGCCGTCGGAATAGTTGCCGATGATGAAATCGGGCCGCCCCCCCAGTTCCGCCAGCAGTTCGCGTTCGACGTCATGACTGAAGCGTTCCAGGTAGGGCCAGATCTCGAAGCGCGAAATCCACTGTGGTACGACATGGCCGGCCCGGTCCAGAAACGGCACCCGCAGGATATGCGCATTGCGGGTCCCGGCGACGGGCTCCATGCGCTGGTCACAGGTGGTGCCTTCAGCTTCGGGTATCAGGCGGGTTACCACCAGGATGCGCGGATCGATATCCAGGCCCTGCTCCGACAGGCTGCTGTGCATGGCCCGCTCCAGCGCGCGGACCTGGTCAAGAATGTAGACCACCTGGCCACCGGTATCCGGCCGTCCCAGCACGTCGCTCTGACCGAACCAGCCATGCGGCGAGAGTATGGCGATGGAGAAGATCATCGGGATATTCTGCAGAAACTGCTCGAGGTTGCCCGGAGACGGTGCCTCCAGGATGTCCAGCAGCAACTCCATGCTGGCGCTGATGCGCCCGGCATCCCTGCCCCAGCCGGGCTCGAAGCCGAAGGCACGCAGCTGCGAAGCCAGCTCCCGCCATGGCGTGGCGGGCGGCACCGACAGCAGCAGTTCATCGGCCTGCCGCAGGGCCGAGCGCAGCCTGTCGACATCATCCACCGTTTCGGTGAGCATCAGCGGCTGCTGCCCGTAACTGTGGACCCGCAGGAATTCCAGCAGCAGCCGGCTGCCCTTGCCCCGGCCCTCGAACAGCTGGCTGGAAAGTCGCCGGTTTAGGAACTCCACACCACGGCCGATGGAACGGATCTCGTGCATTTTCGGAAAACCACGCAGGAACGGTTCCAGATCGATCTCCAGCAACTGCTGCTCACCCTCATGATAGCCGTCCACGAGGCGTTCCTTGACCTGGAGAAACCCGCTGACCGGTATTTCCTCAACGGTCATCAGTTCCGTGTTCAGCCGCAGATAGCCCCAGCGCCCGACCCGTACGCGCAGGGCGAAGTGAACCCAGGCGGCGTCGATAACGGCCTCCTGGGCAGCACCCAGCATACGGGCGATCGGCGTGCCACTCAGGCAGTCGGTGCCCCCGTCACTGCAAAGTTCGTCAAAGGCATCCTGCAAATCGCCTCGCAGCAGAAAGGTCTTGCCGAGATCATGCAGCTTGTGCAGCACCTGGTGCGCCTTGTTGCGCTCTTCCTGGAAATAGCGCTGCAGCGATTCCAGAAATTCTGTTTCCAGTGTCATGACAGGTTCCATGCTTCGATAAAAGGCAGGTAAAAATCCGCCGCCTCCACCGTCGCACCGCGGTGACCGACAATCGCTGACGCAAAGGCCTGCGAGCGCTCCAGCATCACGGCATATGACCAGCCCTTCAGCAGACCCAGAATGAGTACGCTGGTCAGGGCATCGCCGGCACCCACCGTGTCGACCACATGGGTCAGCGTATCGGGGGCGACCCGGTACACCTCGCCGGTACCGGTCATCAACTCCGCACCGCTGGCACCGCGGGTCACGACCAGCAGTTGCAGCCCGGCGGTATCGATCAACTGCCGCATGCGGGCTTTATCATCCGAGGCAGCCGATGCCAGCAGCAAAAGTTCCTCGTCGTTGAGCTTGGCCAGCCGCGCACCATCCAGCAGCGCCCGCACACTGTCAGGTTGCCACCAGGGCTCACGCAGATTGACATCGACCAGCCGGTTGTCGCCGAACTGACTGCAGAGCACGGACAGTGTCCGGGCGGAGACCGGGCTTCTGGCGGCGAGGCTGCCATGGTAGAACAGCGCATTGTCCGGCAGTGGTGGCAGTGCATCCTCGGCGATGTAGTCATACGCCTGGTCAGGAATGATGTCGAAACTGTGGCTGCTGCCGGACAGGCTGATGTTGACCTTGCCGGTGGGGTGCGCCGAATCCAGCTGCAGCCCGGAGGTATCCATGCCCCGGCGCTCGATGATGTCCCTGACGCGATGCCCCAGCGGGTCATCACCGACCCGCGAGATAAACAGCGGCGACAGGCCCAGGCCCTGCAGGTGCCAGGCCACGTTGAACGGCGCCCCGCCCAGCACGGCCTCGCCGTCCGGGAAGCAGTCATACAGGACCTCACCGAAGATCACCGGCCGGCAGTCGATGTCATTCACAGACAGGCTCCCCTGCATGGCCCTGCTCCAGCCAGCCAGCGGCCGCGGTACTGTAATGTGCCACGCCTTCCAGCACCCCGGCGGCGTAGTTACCGTTCATGCCCAGGTAGCCGCCACGCGCGATGTAGAGCGCCGCCGGATTTCCCAGTGCCTGCGCCTGTGACCGGGCATCGCGACGCACCGCCTCGCTGGCATTCGCCACCAGCACGGCCGGGATCTCGCTGACCAGCACCGGCAGGTCGTTGCCGCTGTCGCCGGCAAACACCGTCTCGGCAAGTGAAAAGCCGTTGCGCTGCATCAGGAAAGACACGGCATGCCGTTTGTCGGCACGCGCCGGCAGCACGTCCAGCAGTCCCACGCCATGCGGTTCATCGACACTCCACACCAGGCTTGCACTTACGCCGCGTGACTCGAGGCGCTGACGGATGCCAGTCGTGAGTGCCTGCGTGTCTGCATACAGCGGCACGTAATAGCTGAGCTTGTGCAGGTTCTGTTTGGCGGGCTCCTGCAGGCGCAGCTCGGCCACGTCGAGCAGCAGCTCACGCAGATCGGCGTGCCCCAGCCCCGCCCAGTCCGGCTCGATTTCCTGCTGCCAGTCCCGCCACTCCTGCCAGTCACTAGCGGTGACCTGGTAGATGGTGGTACCGACGTCACTGATGACAAAGTCAGGCCGCGGCAGACTGTAATCGTGGATGGCCTGTTCCACCAGATGCCGGTGGCGGCCCGTCACATAGGCCAGGGTGACTTCCGAACGCCCGGCAAACGCCGCGAAGCAGCGCCGTGCACCCTCCGACTCCGGCTGCGGGCCGTTCGGCAGGACGGTGCGGTCAAGGTCCGTACACAACAGCAGTCGCATGTTCACGATCCGGCGAGTTCACAGCTTTCCAGGAAACGATAGTGCTCGATCGCCTCGAGTATACCGGCCGAGCAGGGCTGCTCGGCAAAATAGATATTCTGCTCGTCCTCCAGCCCCGAGAGTTCCTCGTGGTGACGGTTCGCCACGACCACGGCCATGGTGTTGCCGCGCATCATGTCCTCGTCGGCGCCGGAACCGCCCGCGACCAGGATGTTCTCCAGCGGGATGTCCCACTGGTCGGCGCACCATCGCAGCGCAAAGCCCTTGGAGGCCCGTTCCGGCACGACGTCCAGGAACTGGCCGAAGGACAGGAAGGTATTGGCTGTCTGCTCATGCTGGTGCAGCAGGCTGTGGATCTCGTCCATGTCGGGCGCATGCCTGGGATCGATGTAATAGCTGAGCTTGAAGTGGCTGAGTTCCGTCTTGGGCTGCGGCTTGATGCCTGGCAGATCGGCCAGGATCCGGTTGATGGCGCGCGGATGCCATTGGTGGTCGATATGCTCGGCCCAGGCCTCGTCCCGGGTCAGCCGCGGCGCGTAGTGGATTGCCGTGCCCAGGCTGGTAATCAGGATATCCGGCCGGGGGATACCGTAGCGTTTCATCATGCGCAACGCCGAATCCAGGCGCCGGCCCGTGGCGATTCCGAAGGTGGTGCAGTTGCGATAGACCTTCAGGAAGGCGAGAAAATCCGCCAGCGACTCGGGATCTCCGAGCAGGTTCTGGTCGAGGTCCGTGAATATCGCACGGTCGTGATACAGGCCGCTCCGACGCCGCGCCATGACCCGCGGGGCCGGTTTGCTGGACGCCAGCATTTCCTGCAGCGCCGTCACGTAGGTTTCGGTATGCGCCGACCAGGAATAATGCCGCTGCACGCCGGCCAGGCCGCGGGCGGACAGTTCGCGCCACTGGCCGGCGTCACTCAGCACCTTCAGCAGCGCCTTGGCGATGTCCTGCTTGTCCAGCGGATCCACCAGGTAACCGTTGCGGCAGTTGGCGGTGATATCGCGCGGCCCGCCATCCTCGGTTGCGACGATAGGCAGGCCGCTGGCCGCGGACTCGATCAGCGTCAGGCCGAAGGGCTCGGTCAGCGCCGGATTGACAAACACACCCTGAGAGGCGGCTGCCAGCCGGTACAGAATAGAAACTTCATGCTGGCGGTGGGATTTCGGGTAGGCCACCCTGCCGTACAGGTCATACAGGTCAATGGTCAGCAGGATATCGGTCAGCACCTGCTGCGCCTCGCTTTCCATGTCGCGGATGTCCTCGCGGTTGCCGGCGACGATTACCAGGTTGGCCGCTGCCTGCAGGGCATCGGATTCCCCGTAGGCCTCGAGCAGCGTGGTGATGTTCTTGCGGGTATCAGGGCGTGACAGGGCCAGCACCATGGGACGATCGGGACTCAGCAGGAACCGGCCCAGCTCGCGATAGATCGGGCTGTCGCGTTCACTGCCATCGGGCGGATAAAAGCTGTCCAGCGCGGTGCCGGGCGGTATGACCCGCATCTTGTCGGGCTGGTAGTGATCGTAGAGACCGTACTGTTGCTCGATCTCCTGGTTGGTGCTGGTAATCACCAGTTCCGCGGTACCCAGGATATCCTCCTCGGCCTCGACCCGGCGCGACATGTTATAGCGCGCCTCGATAACATCGCTTTTCAGTCCGCGTGCCTGCAGGCGGCGACGCTTGACGCGCCCCAGCGAATGTCCGGTGTGGACCAGTGGCACGCCAAGCTGGCTGGACAGGCGGGTACCGACATAGCCGGCATCGGCGTAATGGCTGTGGAAAATATCGGGATCAAGTTCGTGCTCGCGCAGCCAGTGCAGGGCATTGTCGGCAAACACGTCCAGGCAGTCCCACAACTGCTCCTTCGGAATGTAGGACTCGTCGCCGCAATCCAGGCGGATAATACGCGCACTGTCCGAGAGCATTTCCTCGCGGCGCGCATAATCGGCGCTGACCGAGGAATCCAGAACCCGCCGGGTCAGCAGATCCACCCGGGCGATCTGCGGATGGCTGCCGAGCGCCCGCGCCAGCTCCACCACGTAACGGACCTGGCCGCCGGTATCGGCGTCACGACCCAGTTCCAGGTCCTGTCCGCGTATCAGGCCGTGGACACTGATAAAGACCAGATGCAAGCGCCCGTCAGCAGATGGCATCGGCCTGCCGGCTCCCTGTTGTTATTGCGTAGTACATTGATGGGCTGGAATGCTAACAATATTTTCTTTATAAAACAAGTAAGTAGATCTGCGCGACCAGTCTGTCACCGGAGCGCAGGAATAACCGCCCCTTGCCCCACCCGCGCCAAACTGCTATAAAGTCGCGCTCTTTGTACCAGCAACACCATTAAATACAGGAATCCAGCAATGTCCAGAGTCTGTCAGGTGACGGGGAAACGGCCGCAGAGCGGCAACAACGTATCCCACGCCAATAACAAAACGCGCCGGCGCTTTCTGCCGAATCTGCACGACCACCGTTTCTGGGTGGCAAGCGAGAAGCGCTGGGTGAAGCTGCGCGTATCCAGCAAGGGCATGCGCATCATCGACAAGAAAGGCATTGACGAGGTGCTTTCCGACATCCGCGCCCGCGGCGAAAGCGTCTGACGACAGGAGATATTGCCATGCGTGACAAGATCAAGCTCGTTTCCAGTGCCGGAACCGGTCACTACTACACCACGACCAAGAACAAGCGCAACATGCCGGAGAAGATGGAGATCAAGAAATTCGACCCGGTGGTTCGCAAGCACGTGATGTACAAGGAAGCCAAG
>Ga0209536_100010556_pt1 | contig 13605 bp, 8 predicted proteins | sample DeeMarSeWOR28_12_FD_187461 | JGI IMG/M metagenome (GOLD analysis project Ga0209536, IMG submission 187461) | Marine sediment microbial communities from White Oak River estuary, North Carolina - WOR-2-8_12 (SPAdes) (version 2) | ecosystem: Environmental > Aquatic > Marine > Intertidal zone >...
ATATAGAGATAAAGTGTCTGCCCCAAAGACTGGAACGTGTGGCGATCATCGGCTCAGGACCCGCAGGCCTTTCTGCTGCCTACCACCTCGCCAAAAAGGGGATATTATCAACTATTTTTGAGGCATTGCCAGAGCCTGGCGGTATGCTACGGGTAGGTGTGCCAGAATACCGTCTGCCCCGTGAGATCCTGGACCGTGAGATCGAGGTCATCACCAATCTCGGCATTGAGATCAAACTCAATAAGCCCCTCGGATCTGCGCTGACCATTGATGGCCTTTTTGAACAGGGCTACCAAGCCGTGTACCTTGCTATGGGAGCCCATAAAGGCATTGCTTTGGGGATTCCAGGGGAAGCATCCCAGGGGATCCAACAGGGGGTGGACTTTCTCAGAGAAGTCAATCTGACTTCAAAGGCGGTTGTGGGAAAAAGAGTGGCCATTGTGGGCGGTGGAAATGTAGCCATTGACGTGGCCCGATGCGCCCTTCGCCTGGGCGCCGAGGAGGCAAACATCCTTTATCGCCGCCTCCGCGTGGAAATGCCTGCGTGGGAGGAGGACGTCCAGGCTGCTGAGGCTGAGGGGGTAAGCATAACCTATTTGACTGCTCCCAAGGAGGTGCTTGTCGAGGATGGCCAGGTAAGGGGGCTACGATGTGTGCGCATGAAGCTCGGAGAACCGGACTCGACTGGCAGAAGAAGCCCGGTAGCGATTCCAGGAAGCGAGCATGATGTCCCAACTGACCATCTGATTGTGGCCATCGGCCAAAGACCAGTCCTTGCTGGTCTTAGGGATGTATCAGGCCTCAGGTTTTCCCGCAAGGGGACCATTGAGGTAGATCCCGTTACCTATGCCACGGGCCGCGAGGGCGTCTTTGCAGGAGGGGATGTGCAAACAGGTCCCTGGGTGGCGATTGGCGCTATTGCTGCTGGTCGAGAGGCCGCTGAATCGATCGTGCGATACCTGGACGGCCGAGACATAGCCGAAGGGAGGAAGGCCATCCCCAAAGAGCATCCCGTCTATCGTCCTATTCCGCAGGACCAATCCAAACAGCCCAGGGCACGGATGCCAGAACGCCCTGTATCGCAGCGACGGGAAAGCTTTAAGGAGGTAGCCTTGGGCTATGACAACAAGGCCGGCGAGGCTGAGGCCCTCCGTTGCCTGAACTGCGGTTACTGCTGCGAATGTTTTCAGTGCGTCCAGGCCTGTGAGGCGGGTGCCGTGACCATCGACACGCATAGGCAACAGCCTCACGATGTGGAGCTTACAGTGGGTGCCATCGTCCTGGCGCCAGGCTTTCGGGCCTTTGATCCGTCCGGCTTTGATACCTATGGCTATGCTAACCACCCAAACATCATCACATCCATGGAATTCGAAAGGCTTCTTTCAGCCTCAGGCCCCACCGAGGGACGCCTGGTGCGCCTTTCGGATCAAAAAACACCGAAAAAGATCGCCTGGGTCCAGTGTGTAGGCTCAAGGAACATAAACGAATGCGACCATGGCTATTGTTCCTCGGTTTGCTGCATGTATGCCATCAAGGAAGCCGTGATTGCCAAGGAACATAGCAAAGATGACCTTGACTGCGCCATCTTTTTCACGGACATGCGTACTGCAGGAAAGGGGTTTGAGGCCTATCACGACGAGGCAAGAGAAAGGCAGGGGGTCCGGTTTATCCGTTGCCGTCCTCACAGTATGGGTCCTGCCCCGGCGAAAGATGATGTGCTGATCCGATACGTGACCGAACGGGGAGAGGTCACAGAAGAGCCCTTTGATATGGTGGTTCTCTCTGTGGGATTAGAGACCTCGCCTGAGATCGTGGAACTGGCTCAGAAACTGGACATAGCACTGACCAAGGACCATTTCTGTGAAACCCATCCCTTTTCTCCTGTGGTCGGCTCAAGGGATGGTATCTATGTTTGTGGGGCATTCCAGGGGCCCAAGGATATCCCAGAGTCTGTCATGCAGGCAAGCGCAGCCGCTGCTGAGGCCATGGGCCGTCTGGCTCCTGCCAGGAATACCCTGGTTGAGGCGAAGGGACAGGACCACCCTATCGAGAAAGATGTCCTTGGAAAGGAACCCCGCATAGGGGTCTTTGTCTGTCAATGAGGCATAAACATTGGGGGCGTCGTTGACGTCCCAGAGGTAAGGCAATATGCGGCCACCCTTCCAAATGTCGTTCTGGCCGACAAGAATCTTTTTACCTGCTCCCAGGATACCCAGGAGAAGATCAAGGCATCTATCAAGGAATATGATCTGAACCGGGTCGTGGTGGCGTCTTGCACCCCAAGGACCCATGAGCCATTGTTTAGAGAAACACTCCGGGAGGCGGGTCTAAACAGATACGTCTTTGAGATGGCCAATGTTCGCGATCAATGTTCATGGGTGCATATGCGCGAGCCGGAGAAGGCCACTGAAAAGGCGAAGGACCTGGTAAGGATGGCTGTGGCCAAGGCCCGGCTGATTCAACCCCTTGCGGATCTTCGCGTACCGGTGAATCATCATGGCTTAGTAATCGGCGGTGGCGTAGCCGGTATGGTGAGCGCCCTGGCGTTGGCTGAACAAGGTTTTAGGACGGCTCTAGTTGAGAGGGGGCACCGATTAGGTGGCCAGGCCCTTAAGCTCTACTCCACACATAAAGGGGATGCGGTACAGCCTTATGTTGAGGACCTCATAGGCCAGGTTACCCGGCATCCCTTAATCGATATATACCTGAACACAACGATCAGAGACGCCTCAGGGTTTGTGGGCAACTTCACATCTACATTGATTGATCATGCCGGTAGAGAGACACAATTGGACCATGGAACCATCATCATGGCCACCGGTGGAAAACCTTATAAGCCCAACGAATATCTGTACGGGAAAGACCCCAATGTGTTGCTGTTGCTGGAGCTCGACCAGGAGATTGCCGAGGGCAGCTTGAGGATCAAAGATGCAAAATGCGCCGTATTTATCCAGTGTGTGGGCTCCAGAATACCTGAGAGGCCATATTGCAGTAAAGTCTGCTGCACCCACTCTATTTGCAGCGCCCTGACCCTAAAAAAGCTCAATCCCGCTATGAACATATGCATCCTCTACCGGGATATAAGAACCTTTGGGGAAAAAGAACTACTCTACCAGGAGGCCAGATCGAACGGTATCTTATTTATTCGCTACGATCTGGAGGATCCACCTAAGTGTGAAAAAGAGAATGGAGGGTTGAAAATCACCATAACTGACCATGTGCTACAAAGGCCCGTTGAGATATCTCCTGACATCGTTTGCCTGGCAACGGCCATTTTGCCCCATGACAACACAGCTCTTTCGAAGCTTTACAAGGTTTCTACAACCCAAGAAGGTTTCTTCTTGGAAGCCCATATGAAACTCAGGCCCGTGGATTTTGCTACTGACGGGATTTTCCTGGCAGGACTTTGCCACTATCCGAAACCTATTGAGGAATCAATCGCACAAGCCAAGGCGGCTGCTGCACGGGCTGCCACCATCTTAATGAAAGAGGCCATAGAAATTGAACCCATTGTTGCGGTGGTTGACCAGGAGCAATGCAATGGCTGTGGTATCTGTGAAAGGGTGTGCCCCTATGGTGCCATGTGTTTAGTAGAAATCAATGGCGTGGTAAAGGCTGAAACCACACCTGCGTCCTGCAAGGGATGTGGGGTGTGCGCCGCAAGCTGTCCTTCGAAGGCGGTTGATATGTGCCATTTTGGTGAACAACAAATAATAGCACAAGTTTGCGCCGCAGGTTAGGTGGAAACTCAAGCCAGAGGAAAGACTCTGTTACAACGCATCTGGAAAGCAGGCAGTCAAACTCGAAGAAAGATGCTCCATGGGACCATCTAGAGACAAACAAAAGACAGGCGCCGTACTCGTCCTGGGGGGGGGAATCGCCGGTGTGCAGGCAGCCCTTGATCTGGCCGATTCCGGCTATTATGTCTACCTCGTCGAAAAATCTCCTGCCATTGGCGGCAAGATGGCGCAGTTGGATAAGACGTTTCCTACGAACGACTGCTCAATGTGCACACTGTCACCTAGGTTAGTAGAATGCGGCAGACATTTGAACATCGAGATATTGACACTGTCTGAACTAGAGGGAATTACGGGAGCGGAGGGACATTTCCAGGCAAGAGTGATCCAGAATCCGCGCTACATTGATGTGGAGAAATGCATTGCCTGTGGTGCTTGTGCAGAAAAGTGTCCAAAACAATTGAGAGATGAATTCAACATGGGCATAGGGACAAGAAAAGCAGCTTATATCCCCTATGCACAGGCAGTGCCTTTAAAATATGTGATAGATCCAGCGCAATGCATCTGGATCAGGAAGCCTGGAAGATGCGGGGCTTGTCAAATCCATTGCCCGGCGGGTGCCATCGATTTTGAGCAGACGAAAAAGGAGACGACCCTTGAGGTGGGCGCCATTATCTTGGCCCCTGGCTTCGGATTTTGTGATCCCACTATTTTGGATACGTACAATTATCGAAACCTACCCGATGTCATGACCAGTATGGAATTTGAGCGCATCTTGAGCGCATCCGGTCCCTACCAGGGACACATGGTGAGGCCCTCGGATCAGAGGGAACCCAAAAAAATCGCCTGGCTTCAGTGTGCGGGCTCCCGCGACAGTCACCACGGAGCAAATCCTTACTGTTCGACCGTGTGCTGTACTTACGCCATCAAGCAGGCCTTGATTGCCAAAGAACACAGTACACACTGCCTGGATGCAGCCATATTCTATATAGACGTCAGGACCCAGGGCAAGGATTTCGAAAGGTATTACAGCAGGGCCAAGGATGAAAATGGGGTCCGCTTTGTTAGATCCAAGATCACTAGGGTCATGCTCCCAGATGATAAGGGCAGCCTTGTGATTCAGTATACGGACGGAACGGGAAAACGGGTTGAGGAACGCTTTGACTTGGTAGTCCTGTCCGTAGGCCTGACTGTACAGAAGGATGTGATTGCTCTGGCGAAGAAACTTGGCATAGAGCTTGACCATTACAATTTTGCAGCTACGAGCAGCTTTAGTCCAGTTCACACATCTCAGCCCGGAATCTATGTCTGTGGTGCCTTTGAAGGGCCAAAGGATATACCAGAATCAGTCATGCAGGCCTCTGCGGCTGTCTGTGCCTCATCGGTTCTCCTGGCAGAGGCCCGCAACACCTTGGTGAAGGAAAAGGCATATCCCGTTGAAAGAGAGGTAAGGGCAGAAACACCCCGCATAGGCGTTTTTGTCTGTCATTGCGGTACAAATATTGGTGGGGTGGTTGATGTTCCGGCGGTGCGCGATTATGCCAAGACACTGCCCTATGTCACCTATGCTGAAGAAAACCTTTTCACCTGCTCTCAGGACACCCAAGAAAAGATAAAACAGGCCATTAGAGAGCACCATCTCAACCGTATTGTGGTTGCTTCTTGCACCCCGAGAACCCATGAGCCGATGTTTAGGGAGACACTCAGGGAAGCAGGTCTTAGTAAATATGTCTTCGAGATGGCCAACATTCGAGATCAATGTTCATGGGTCCATGTGCAGGAACCTGCAAGGGCTACTGAAAAGGCTCAAGGCCTGGTGCGAATGGCCGTGGGCAGGGCAACGCTACTGGCCCCCCTTGAAGAGGTGAAACTGGATGTGACAAGGGCAGCGCTGGTGGTTGGCGGAGGGCTGGCAGGCATGGCGGCTGCCTTGGGTTTGGCGGATCAGGGGTTTCCAGTCCATTTGGTTGAAAAGGACGAGGTGCTGGGGGGACACGCCCATAAGCTGGTAAGAACGTGGAAAGGCGAGCACATAAGGGCCTTTGTCGCGGAAACAATGCAAAGGGTGGAGGGGCATCCCCTTATCTCCCTTCACTTGGCATCCACTGTAGTAGAAGCTGAAGGGTTTGTCGGCAATTTTTCGTCCACCATAAAAACAGGCGAGGAGACCAAAGCGATCGAGCACGGGGCAGTCATCATTGCCACAGGTGCCCAGCAGCTCAGGCCCAGCGAGTATGCTTTTGGGAAGCACCCCAACATATTACTCTCCCTGGACCTTGACCAGGCCATGGCCATCGATCCCACAAGGTTTCAGGATGTCCAGGTAGCCGTCTTTATCCAATGTGTGGGTTCCAGGGAGCCACAAAGGCCTTACTGCAGCAAGGTTTGCTGCACCCATGCTATTCAGAGCGCCTTAAAATTGATGGAACTCAACCCAGGGATGGACATTTATGTCCTATTTCGTGACATCCGGACCTATGGCGAAAGAGAAGAGATCTACAGAAAAGCTCGCTCCAAGGGGATAATCTTTATCCGTTACAGCCTGGAAGAAAAACCAAAGGTTGAGATGAGAGAAGAGAAGCTGAGAGTCACAGTCGTGGACCAGGCCATTCAGGTTTCGGTCCAGATCGATGCGGACATCCTCGCCCTTGCCTCTGCCATCGTCCCCTACGACAACACGCCTCTTTCCAAACTTTATAAAGTCTCTATGAACCAAGAGGGGTTTTTCCTAGAAGCTCACATGAAATTGAGACCCGTAGATTTTGCCACAGACGGAGTCTTCCTGGCAGGGCTTTGCCACTATCCAAAACCTATCGAGGAATCAATCGCTCAAGCCACGGCTGCTGCTGCACGAGCTTCAGCCATCCTGGTCAAAGAGGCCATAGAGATCGAACCCATTGTCTCGGTGGTTGATCCGGACAAGTGTAATGGCTGTGGTATCTGTGAAAGGGTGTGCCCCTATGGTGCCATGCGTTTAGTAGAAGTTCATGGCGTGATAAAGGCTTTGAGCACACCTGCGTCCTGCAAAGGATGTGGCGTGTGCGCCGCAAGCTGTCCTTCAAAGGCGGTTGACATGTGCCACTTTAGTCAACAACAAATCAGGGCGCAAATTTGCGCTCTAGCTTAAAGGTTTGCCGTTGTATGGGTATTCCGTTTGGGGATTTCCTTAGCAAACAAGCGGGAGGGTGACATGTCAAAGCATTTTGAACCCAAGCTGGTGGCCTTTCTATGTAATTGGTGTTCATACGCCGGAGCGGATCTGGCCGGAGTTTCCAGGTTTCAATACCCGCCAAACATCCGGGTCATCCGGGTGATGTGCACCGGAAGAATTGATCCGGTGCTCATTCTGGAGGCCTTGGCGAGTGGAATCGATGGTGTCCTCATAGGCGGGTGACATCCCGGGGAATGTCATTACCTGGAAGGTAATCTGCATGTCAGAAGGCGGGTCTTGATGACAAAAAAATTGCTGGAATGTGTAGGCATAGACCCGGCTAGAGTACGCCTGGAGTGGATATCAGCCTCAGAGGCGCCAAAATTTGCGCAAGTGATGAGAGACTTCGTAGAGCAGGCCAGAGGCGTTGGGCCAAATCCTCTGGCACAAAGGATGGAAAGAGAAGGGATTCATGACATCCATTGAACATGTACCAACTATTTGCCCTTACTGTGGCTGTGGCTGCGGCATATATCTGGTGGTGAAAGACGGCAACGTTGTGGGCATGGAGCCATGGAAGGATCATCCCGTGTGTGAAGGAAAAAACTGTCAAAAAGGAAGGAATGCCCATGCCTTTTCATATAGCGATCAAAGATTGCAGAGGCCGTTAGTAAAGCGACATGGCGTCTTTCAAGAGACTGCTTGGCAAGATGCATTAGGGTTGATCGCTAACAGACTGCAGAATGCAGCTCCCGATGAGGTGGGTTTCATCAATTCTGCAAAGTGCACCAATGAAGACCTGTATGTGATTCAGAAGTTTATCAGAGTCGTTAAGAAGACAAACAACATGGATAATGCCTCCAGATTCTGCCATTCTACAACAGTTCCCGCCTTACTTTCTACAGTGGGATCGGGTGTGATGACAACATCCACCATAAGTATCGAGCAGGCAGATTGTATATTTGTGGCTGGTCCCAACTTGCAGGAAACATATCCCATCATTGCCCGCAGGGTCATCAGGGCAAAACGAAAGGGAGCCACGGTCATCGTTACAGATCCTAGAAGGACCCCCACTGTCAGGAACCTTGCAGACATTTACCTGCAGATCTATCCAGCTGCTGACTGCGCCCTGGTCAATGGCATGATGAGGCTCATCATAGATGAGGGGCTTGAAAACAAGGCATTCATAGCAAAACGGACGAAGGGATTCAATGAGCTCAAGGACTACTTAACCACACTAGATCTCAATGAGATAGCGAAAATAACAGACATCCCTGTCAATTCGATGAGACAGGCGGCCCACACCTTTGCAAAGGCAAAGAATGCATGCATTCTGTACAATGCCGGTATTGCCCAGCATGGTGCCGGCATAGAGAATATCAAGGCCCTAGCCGACTTGGCGCTTCTCACTGGCAACTACGGAAGGCCTGGCACCGGGGTCAATCCATTACGGGGTCATGCAAATGGAGAAGGGTTCGGTGACATGGGGCCCCTTCCGGTCTTTTACCCAGGATTTCAAAAGGTCAATGAGGAAACAGCAAAGCGCTTTGAGGAGATCTGGGCAGTGAAAGATCTCCCTCCAACCCCGGGCATGACTTATATGGACATGGTGGAGAAGTGTAGGGTCCTATATATCGTAGGGGCAAACCCGATGCTGGCAGCCCCTGATACAAACAACGTGAGGAAGGCTCTGGAAAAAAAGGATCTTCTGGTAGTTCAGGATATATTTATGACCGAAACAGCAGAAATGGCAGACATCGTGCTACCTGCAGCGACCTCGGTGGAGAAGGATGGAACCATCACTGGGGTAGACAGAAGGGTGCAGAGGATCAATCAGGCCACGCAGCCTCCGGGTGATGCAAAGCCAGATTGGATGGTATTCTGCGAGTTAGCTAGGATGATGGGTTTTGAAGAGCAATTTCCTTTTGATAGCCCGGCCCAGATATTTGATGAGATCAGGAAATGTGTCCCTCAATACAGGGGCATCACCTATGAGAGGCTAGAAAGCCCTAGCGGCATTCAATGGCCATGCCCGACCGAGGATCATCCTGGGACAGAGGTGATGTTTGTGGAGAAGTTTCCCACCCCAGACGGTCTAGGCCATTTCCAGATTGCAGAGTACCAACCTCCGTTGGAAGTGCCCGACAAACAATATCCTTACATATTCACCAATGGAAGGGTGATATTTCACTTCCACACAGGGACCATGACCAAACGAACCAAGAGGCTGAATGACGAATTGCCCAGCGGATTTGCTGAGATAAGTCGCGAGGATGCGCAGACGCTGGCCATAGAAGATGGGGATGAGATTGTGCTGAGATCAAGAAGAGGGGAGATAAGAACCCTGGCTAGGGTCACGAGACACATAAGAAAGGGCCTGATATTCATGCCCTGGCATTTTCGAGAATGTGCCCCCAATATCTTGACAGGACCCTGTGCTGGACCTCCCTCCAAGATGCCTGAATTTAAGTTCTGTGCTGTCACAGTAGAGAAGGAGTCATAGCATGAAAGGGGATACTTATCTCGCCTGGTCCTCTGATGAGAAGATTCGGAAAAAGGGGGAATCTGGCGGTGCGGTGACTGCTTTGCTCAAGGTGGCCCTTGAGATGAAAATCGTAGATGCCGTTTTGGTCGTGAAAATGAGAAACCGAAGCAGATATGATGGAGTTTTGTCCCTAATTACTGATCCAAACGAGGTCCTTCAAAGTGGCGGGGCCTTGCATTTCGCCTCTGTGAACGTTGCTAGGGCGCTCAAGGAGTATTTGAGTGGTGCGAAAGACTTTAGAATGGCGGTTACCTGCAAGCCCTGTGACTGTCGTGCTATTATTGAATTAGCCAAGAGAGGACAAATCAACATTGATCACCTCATCCTCATAGGACTGAACTGTACGGGAACATTATTGCCTGCTGTTGCTAGAAGGACCTTAAAAGAAGAATACGGAGTCAACCCTGATGATGTGGTTGGGGAAGACGTTGATAAAGGGAAATTGATTATCAAACTAGCCGACGGTACCAGGAAAGAAAGAGATTTGAAGGAACTCGAAGAAAAGGGATACGGAAGAAGAGAAAACTGCAGGAGATGTGCTGTCAACATCCCCAGGATGGCAGACCTTGCCTGCGGAAAGTGGGGGACAAGGGGCAAGGAGGCCACCTTTATAGAAGTTTGTTCCCAGAGAGGTTCTGAACTCATGGGAAAGGCAATAGAGGCTGGGGCCATCTTTGTGGAAACGCCCGATCAACAAGCCTTGAAAGAGAGGGAGGAGGAGGACAAACAGGCCGTTGCACTGGCGACCAGATGGGAACAAAAGGATTTCGATGTGCTGAGATGGCTTCCCTATGACGATAGGTTCAAATACTGGGTAGAATATTTTGATAGGTGCATCAAGTGCTTTGGTTGCAGAGACGTGTGCCCCATATGTTACTGTCAAGACTGCTACCTGGAGGCAGGCAGAGGTTTTTTGCAGGGTGGACAAATACCACCACACACGATTTTTCCTTTGGTCAGATTAGCTCATGTTGCAGATTCCTGCGTAAATTGCGGCCAGTGTCAGGATGTATGTCCCATGGAAATTCCGCTGACAAGACTTTACCATATGCTCAACACAGAACTTAGCTCGCTGTTCGATTATACGCCGGGCATGGATGTCAGTGATTATCCACCACTCACCACCGTGACCGATGAGGAGGCTCTTATAGAAGAGGTCAACGTATTTAGGAAATCTTAGCGCTTGGACTCAGGCCTCCCACAAGACGCCATCACGTTCTATAGAAGAGAGAAAGATGACCGGCGCATTGATCGGCAGGTTATAGCATTTCTGCAAGACATCAGGGAGAATATACCACATGAAACTAAAGGAGATTATGAAAGGACCCGTTATTACAGTCCAGAAAAATGCAACTATAAAGGAATGCGGCGACTTACTGCAAAAGCACAACATCAATGGTGCACCTGTGGTGGATAATAGTCATGTTGTCGGCGTCATCACGAGAGCCGATATATTCAGATCAATTCTCCCCAGGTATCCCGAAATATACAAGGATGAGCAGCAGTTCATGAATCTTGAGTATATCGAGGCAAGAATTGATAAAGTTACTAAAATGAAGGTGGGTGAGGTCATGGGAACCCCGGCCATGACGCTAGATCAGGAAACGAGTATTTTGAAGGCTGGTTCGATCTTGACATTGAGGAGGATTAAGCAGATGCCCGTCATGGAGGAAGACAGACTTGTCGGCATCATTACTCTCACAGATATTTTCAGGCATATAATGAAAGTGGCAGGTAACAAATAAGACCTTACGGGCATAGAAGCTTTTCTTGCTAGCTAGGCGTGCTTCATGCGCCACCCCTTTCATATGTGGGATCCGTGCATGTTGACTAATGATGTGCAACCTCGTCATCACCGTGCCTCTCTTCCTCATAAACCGGAAAGCTAACCTTGAAGGTTGTACCCAGATCCGGGGCTGATTCCACTTCGATATTTCCCTTGAAGTCTTTAACCAGGTTATACGTAATCGACAGCCCCAGGCCCGTTCCCTGGCCTGCTTCTTTGGTGGTGAAAAAAGGTTCGAAGATTTTTTTTCGAATGCTCTCCGGCATGCCCGTGCCCGTATCCCAGACCCATGCTACAACGGCGTCTTTCTCTCGGGAGGTTGTAATGGTAAGTTTCTTCGACGTTTCTGGGCCTTTTGCCACCATGGCATCCCTGGCATTTGTCACCAGGTTCAGAAAGATTTGCTCCAGGCGATTTCTGTCCGCCAGGATCTTGGGGAGGCCTTCATCCAGCCTGAGGTCCACCTCTATGTTCCGCAGTTTGAGCTGTTGTCCCAAAAGCGTGAACACACCTTGGATGGCGTTGTTCAGGTCCACAGGGTAAACCTTCAAGTCGCTCTTGCGCCCAAACTCCCTCAGGTGATCGACGATATTGGTGGCCCGGTCCACCTGCTCGCTGATGTTACATGTCACCTTCAACACTTCATCGTCTGAGATCTGCTCTCCCCGCTTTATCTTCTTTGAAAAAAAATCAGCCCCCACCTGTATCACATTCAAGGGCTGATTGAGTTCATGGGCAATACCCGTGGCCATCTCCCCAAGAGTTGCCATTTTGCTAGCCTGGGTGAGCTGGGCCGCCTGCTCAAGCCGTCGGGTAATGTCAACGGTCCTGATAATCAAGCAGCGACGGACATCTCCATCTTCCAGTCCCTTAAACCCGCAGGCACGGCCGTGCAGATGCGTGAAGAAATGACGGCCGTCCTTTTTCTTGGCCCATACTTTGGGTATGAAGACGTATACATCCTGGTGAGATTCTCCCAAGCTTTCCGACACCTTTGCTGCTTCCTCGGCATCGAAGAGATCCACAAAGGACATCTCCAGTAGTTCTCTGCGGTCATATTGATATGTCACCACGGCAGAGTTGTTCACATCCAGAATCTTGTCCGTATCCATATCAACCACAAAGAGAGGATTTGGGTCGTGATCAAATAAAAGGCGATATTTTGCTTCACTTGCCTTTAGCTCCTTCTCCGTCCGTTTTCGCTCATCTATTTCGCGCCTCAATTGCTCATTTGCTACGCTTAACTCAGCAGTGCGCTCCTTGACCCGAAGCTCCAGCTCGTCATAAGTTCGTCGCAGTGCGTCCTCGGCTCGCTTTCGCTGGGTGATGTCCCAAAAAATGCCCAACACACCTGTGATATTTCCCTTTTCATCCTTGATAGGCGTTTTGACCGTTTGGACCCACATTTCTTGTCCATCCTGGGGGTACTTCTCTTCAATATCCTCTGTGTTTCCAGAGGCAATAATTCTTTTATCGTCCGATCTATATTTTTCAGCTAGAGCCTTTGGAAAGAAGTCAAAATCTGTCTTGCCTTGAATCTCTTCAGGCTTGATGTTCAAATCTCGAGCATAGTTCTCATTACAGGATGAATAAACTGAAGCGTTGTTTTTAAGGAATATCTTCTGCGGGAGATGTTCAAGCAACGTTTTATACTTATTCTCACTTCGCCGCAGTGCCTCTTCCGTATGCTTGCGCTCGGTAACATCAATACCTAATTCAAGTACCAATGGCGAACCATCGATGTCCGAGAAAGGGTAGTCGAAGATCTGATACGCCCTCCCATCGCCGCGCACCCATTCCCACTCTATCGGCCTTCCGGTCTCGAAGACACTAAAAGGTCGGCAGGACTTGCAAGGTTTATCTCGCCCCGTAATCACTTGGTAACAGGCCCGCCCCTCCGGCTCTCCAAAGCGTTCCCGGAAGGATCGGTTAGCAAAACGGATGGAATGATCCGGCCCCTGAAGATAGACATATGCCGGGAGCCCATTAAAGAGGGCAAATAGCCTTTTCCGCTCGCCCTGCAGTGCCTTCTCCGCCCGCTCCAGCCTAAAGGCTTGCCTCTTCAAATCCTTAACCTTCTGTTCCAATTCTTTGTAAGTCGGTTTTTTGGCCATCAGGACATCCTCCGATTACTATGAAAACAGGAATGGCTCCAAGCAAACGCATCTTTAATGCGACGCATGGAGCCTTTATCAGTTCTATCGGGCTTCATAATGAAGTTATGGTGTTTTCATAGAATTTCATGTCATTCAAGTGCCTTATACATTAGATGGATGTACGTTGTCAAAGACGGAACCCTCCCTGCCATCACCAATTGAAGACCCTGCAGCAAGCTGCAGGGAATCTTCGACCGTAAGGAATATTACTCATTTTATATACGCTCGCT
>Ga0209536_100010557_pt1 | contig 13601 bp, 12 predicted proteins | sample DeeMarSeWOR28_12_FD_187461 | JGI IMG/M metagenome (GOLD analysis project Ga0209536, IMG submission 187461) | Marine sediment microbial communities from White Oak River estuary, North Carolina - WOR-2-8_12 (SPAdes) (version 2) | ecosystem: Environmental > Aquatic > Marine > Intertidal zone >...
CTTAATATTGCCATAGGAAACGCGTAACCCTTCAACAGATAACAGCATTACTCTACGATCTCCTTGCCCAAATAAGCATCAATAACCTTGGGGTTGTTTTGAATTTCTTCCGGAGTGCCTTCGGCAATCACTTCTCCAAAAACCAGGGTCTGGATTCTTTCGCACAGCTCCATGACCACCTTCATGCGGTGTTCGATGAGAAAAATGGCCAGCTCAAATTTTTCCCGGATTTTGCGGATGATTTCCATCATCTGAACCAGCTCCTCGGGATTCATACCGGCGGTGGGCTCGTCCAGAAACAGCACCTTGGGATCCATGGCCAGGGCCCGGGCCATTTCGACCCGCCGCTGAGCACCATAAGGCAGGTTGGGTACCCACTGATCCGCAAATTGATCGACGCCGAACATTTTTAAAAGACCGTAAGCTTTTTCCTCACTTTCGGCTTCCTCGCGGTTGCGACGGGGAGTTCCGAAAAAAGCGCCGATGAGCCCGTAGCCGAGTTTGGAATAACGCGCCATCTTGACATGTTCGAGGACGGTCATATGCCGCCACAGAAGCATGTTTTGAAAGGTGCGGCCGATACCCATGGCTGCAATTTCGTGCGGTGAGCGGCCGTTTAAGGTGTTATCTTCCAGAAAGACACGGCCCTCGGAGGGATTGTAAATTCCGGTGATGAGGTTGAAAATCGTTGTTTTGCCCGCTCCGTTAGGACCGATGAGTCCGCGAACCTGGCCCGGTCCGATTTCAAGATCATAATTGTGCACCGCCCGCAGGCCGCCAAAAAAGTGGGTCATATTTTCAACCCTTAGTAATGACATGCCGCACCCCTTCTCGTCCCCATTGGGTTTTAACCCAATGGGCAGTTATTCGTTATTTGCTATTCGTTAATCGTTTGTAAGACATGAAATCAGAAATCCTGTCCATCATTTGTCAGAACCCAATAACCCATAACAATTAACCTTAATTGAGCGTTCTACGCTCAATGAGGATGTTCAATCTTTGGGCTGAATCAATTTCCGGACGTCAAACTCCTTAAAGGCAATCAGGCCCGTTGGCCTGAAAATCATCACCAGTATCAGAAGCAAGGGGATAATAATCCATTTAAAAATTTCCAGCGGCCGCAAAGCCTCTCCCAGCAAACTGATACTGGTGGCGCCCACAATCGCACCGTAGACGGAGTTCAACCCCCCGAAATAAACCATGGCCAAAACCTCGGCCAGCTTCTGGATGCCAAACGTACTGGGATTGACATATCGAAGCACATGCGCAAACAAACCGCCGGCGACCCCCGCCCAGAACGCCGCAAACAAAAACGCTATAAATTTGGTACGCCGCGTGTTTACGGTCATGGCATCCGCCGCCATCTCGTTATCGCGCACCGCGTTGAGCGCTTTTCCCAGGGTGGATCGCACAAAATTATTGATGATCCATATACAGATCACGGTGGTCAGAAAAACGGTAGGCAAATTGGCCCAGTCCGGCTGACTGCCCAATCCGCGTGGCCCCCCGACGACTTCCAGATTTTCAATCAAACTCTTAACGATAAACATAAAAGCCAGTGAGATAATCGCCAGGTAATCGCCCCGCGTTCGAAATGAAGGTATGGCCACGATCATGGCTCCGATGGATGCTGTCACGCCGCCCAGAAACAGTGCGATCGGAAAAAAGAAAGGCCCGATGGCCGCCGGGAGCAGGGCGGCACCGAAAAGTTTATCGTTGACAAAGAGGGAAACCGTAAAAGCCGAAGCAGCATAGGCGCCCAGGGCCATAAATCCGGGATGCGAACACGAAAACTCACCCATATAGCCGTTAATTACGTTTAAACTCAGCGTCACCATTACCGCAATCAGCGTGAGTTTAACCACCAGAACCCGATAATCACTCAATCCGGACCACAGGTGCAAAGCCAAATAGAGCAATGCGAGGTGAAGGAGTATTGAAAAAACAGTCGAAAAGTCGGCAAGTTTTGCAGCCAGTCTGTTTAACGCCGCCGAGCCGAATCGGGCGATCAGACCGATGGGCAACAAATAAATCAGCAAAAGATAGAGGGCCGCGCTGGGAATCAGCAGGGGCTTTTTGAGCATAATGACGAAGCCAAATAAGACGGGCGCCTTGGGCAGTCCCAGACCGCGCGCTAATGGCGTACCAATCGCCATTTCCAGACCCACTGCAACCAGAGCCCCGATAAGCCAGCCCAGCAGCGGAACCCGCGATACCCAGGCTCGGATATTGATCTTTGACAGCATCGAAGTGGGTGACAATTTTTCGCTTGTACCTTCCATTTCAAATCCTCGTTGCACACATATCTTGGCTATTGAAAGACACCTGCAGCCCCTGTAACAGCGCTAATCACTTACAGCCTCAGGCGTGCACTGTATGCTTCCCCAAAAAACCCGTGGGGCCTGAAAACCAGAATAAGTAAGACAATCGAATAGGCGATGAGATCGCGCATCGTCGAAGGGAAGATCATGGCCACAAAAATCTCAATAAATCCGAGCAAAAACCCGGCCAACGTGGCGCCGACAATCGAACCCCTGCCCCCTAAAATCGCTGCCACGAATGCTTTCCAGCCGATTAAAATTCCCATGTACGGATCCAGCACCGGATAGGCAACACCGAAGAGAATCCCGGCGGCAGCCGCCAGAGCCGATCCCAGCGCAAAGGTCATGGCCGCCATGGTATTTAACGGTACACCCATCAACGGCACCACCACATAATCAAATGCCATGGCCCGCATCGCCATTCCGTAACGGGTGCGGCGGATAAACTGGTGCAATGCGGTGGCCAGCAGTAAAGAGACCACCACAATCATAATCTTTTTATTGGTGACGAAAACACCACCCATATTATAAGTAACGGTGTTAATCATGGACGGGAAACTGACGCGCTGCGCACCAAACAGTGCCAGGTTGCCGGTCTCCAGAATGATGCCGATCATCAACCCGGTGATGGCCGCCGACGCCCGCGGTGCATCTCGCAAGGGGCGGTAGCCGACGCGTTCGACGATCATGCCCACAAAGGAGGTTAAAAACATGGAAAAAATGATGGTTAAAACCAGGATCAACCAGCTGGGCAGCGCAAAGGCGCCCATGGCGGTGAGTGCAATCAATGCCGACGCCACGCCAAATCCGATATAAGCGCCCACCATAAAAATATCGCCGTGGGCGAAATTAAACAGCATCAGGATGCTGTAAACCATCGAATACCCCAGGGCGATAAGTGCGTAAAAGCTACCCCACTGCAATGCGTTGATCAGGTTTTGAAAAAATACCATCGAACGGCTCCTTATTTTTTAAAGGCGGGCTCAGGGCAAAACGCCCTGGCCCGTCCTTTTGCTCTGCTAATTCGTTCAAGTGCTCAAAGCCCGGTTTACAGAGGGCAGAGATCAGAGGCCGGAAGTCAGGTTACAGGAGTCCGAGGACAGATCAAAGCAATCAGATGCAACCAGATGAAGTCAGATAATCATTGACTTCAGTTTTTCTGTTTTCTCTGTTATCTGTTTTCTGAAAACTGACCTCTGAAACCTGAACCCTGAACGGCTAACGCCCGACTTACGGACACACCGACTTGTAAAATTCGAATTCGCCGGCATCGCTGATGCGGACAACCACGGCACATTTAACCGGATCGCCCTCTTCGGTGAAGGTCATCTGGCCGGTAATACCATTAAAATCTTTGAGTTTGGCCAGTTGATCACGAACCGCAGTGCGGTCCTTTTTGATATCGCCGGTCAAACCGCCGGTATTTTGAATGGCCTGCTGCAGAAGACGGATGCTGTCCCAGGTCAAAGCGCCGACATCATCGGGCACGTACCCGTGTTCTTTATTGTACCGATCAATAAATTCTTTGGTGGCTCCTGTGGCTCCGGCTGAGGCATAGTGGGTGCTGAAAAACAGCCCGTAGCAGTCTTTGCCGCAAAGCTTCACAGTTTCAGCCGAGCCCCAGCTGTCGCTGCCGACAATCGGTTTATCCCAGCCCAGCTGATGGGCCTGCTGCACAATCAGCGCAACCTCGTTATAATACTGGGGCGTAAACAGCACTTCAGCGCCCGAATTGATGATCTGGGTCAGCTGCGAGCTAAAGTCGGTATCCTTGGTGGTAAAGCTCTCAAATGCCACCACCGAGCCGGGACCGTTATTTTTCTCCCAGGCCTCTTTGAAAAACTCGGCCAGTCCCTTGGGATAGTCGCTGGCGACATCGTAGAGCACCGCCGCTTTTTTAAACCCAAATTCGTCTCTAATGAAATTCGCCGCCACCGGTCCCTGGAACGGGTCGAGAAAACAGCCGCGGAATACATAAGGACGATCTTTGGTCGTATCGGGGTTCGTCGACCAGGGGCTGATCATGGGGGTGCTCATCTCATTGGCCTTGCCGCCTGCCGGTACCGCCTGTTTGGACGACTGCGGTCCGACAATCGCCAGCACTTCATCCTCGGTAATCAGCTTGGTGGCCACTTTGACCGCCGATTCCGCTTTGGACTCATTATCCTCGATGACCAGTTCGACCTTATATTTTTTATCGCCGACCTGAAGACCCCCGGCTGCGTTGATGTCTTCAAGCCACATCTCGGCAGCAAACTTGGTGCCCTCACCCACCTTGGGAATATCACCGGTAATGGGCGCATTGATGCCGATCTTGATGGTCTCCGGCCCTGATGGGCCGCAGGCATAAAACGCCACAACCACCGCTATGCTAAAAATAATACCCGTTAAAAGTAATCCTCTTTTCATCGTAACCTCCTTTTCACTGCAGTTAATGAGCGTTTTTCGGATAATCAAAATGGGCTTTGAAAGGGTAATAAAAATGATTGGGTCCTTACCACATGAATTTATTTTTTTCAACTTTATTCCAATAAAAATTAGATATGTATTTTGTTTAATTAAATGTAAAAATTTTGAAGATATTGTAAAAAAAATAAAAAATAATTGACAATATCATCAAATTTGATTTAAATATTTTAGATTTTGGCGTCAAATTCCAACTCAATTCCAAGATGTCATGGATCATGAACATCGATAAAACCAACCTTAAGATTATCAAACATCTCCGCAACGGTAGAAAATCCTATAAAAAAATTGCACAGGATCTTTGCGTCTCTGAAAACACGGTCCGGACACGGGTTCAAAAATTAATCGATGAAGGTGTTTTGGTAATTAGCGGTCTGGTGAACCCGGAAATCATTGACGGGCATCGTGTGGTGATGGTGGGCGTTAAGCTTCAGAGTATGGATCTGGTCAACAAAGGCCGTGAATTCAGCAATCTGAAAGGCGTCGTTTCGGTCAGTGTTGTTACCGGTCGATTTGACCTTATTCTTGTCGTATTATTAAAGCCGGGATTCGGTCTGCTCGAATTTTACACCGATGAAGTCTCCAAGATAAAAGACGTTCAATCCGTGGAAACGTTTGTCGTTTACAAAAGCTATAATTTGAAAGTACCCTATGTGCTTGATTAAAAAACAGGTTTAATCAAAGCTCATAGCTGATAGCTCACAGGTAAAGGGCTGGCAGGCTATAAGGCCGGGAAGCTAGAAGGCTTGGAAGCCAAAAATAATTCATGACTTCAAGCTTCCCAGCATCCAAGCCCCCAAGCATTCTGGCCACAGTGTTTTTATATGGATTTGAAGGCAAAATCCAAAAGATCGTATTCGCCCAACTATTTTTAAGGATCAGTTAAGGAGGACAGCCATGAAAGAGCTCAGTGAATTGAAATTTCCAGATGATGTTCGTTATGCCGAATCCCATGAATGGGCCCGGGTCGAAGCTGACACCGTCAAAGTGGGTATCACGGATTATGCCCAGGACCAGCTGGGCGACATTGTTTTTGTAGAATTGCCGGAGGTCGGCGACACCCTGGGCAAAGGTGAAGAATTCGGTACGGTGGAATCGGTCAAAGCGGTATCCGAACTCTATATGCCCGTCGCCGGTGAGATCGTTGCCGTCAACGCGTCGCTGGAAGACGCACCCGAAAAAGTAAACAACACGCCATACGGCGACGGCTGGATGATCGAAATCAAAGCCGACAACCCTTCGGAAATGGATGACCTTCTGGACAATGATGCTTATCTTGGAACCCTGAAAGGATAACGGTGACCCTTATGCGTTATTTGCCGCATACTCCCGAAGATATTGCCGCCATGCTAAAAACGGTGGGGATTGATAGCCTCGAAGGGCTCTTTGCCCATATTCCTGAAGATTGCCGCCGCAAGGAAGCGCTCAACATTCCGGATCATTTAACCGAGTGGGAGCTAAACGACCACATGGATACACTGGCCGGCAGCATGGCCGTCTCCCCGGACTACAAGGTGTTTATGGGGGCCGGCAGTTATGAGCACCATGTTCCTGCCGCGGTTTCCTTTTTGCTGGGGCGTTCGGAATTTGTTACCGCCTATACGCCTTATCAACCCGAGGTCAGCCAGGGGACCCTGCAGGCCATCTATGAGTATCAAACCCTGACCTCCCGTTTACTGGGCATGGAAGTAGCCAATGCATCTCAATATGACGGCGCATCATCTCTGGCAGAGGCGATGTTAATGGCCATCCGAATTTCCCGGAAAAAGGCCGTGGCCGTTTCCCGCGCCCTACATCCCCTCTATCGGCGGGTACTCGAGACCTATTTTGAGCCTACCGATCTCGAGATCAGAGAGCTGCCTTACCTCGGTGACGGCACCACCGATCTGAGCCCGCTTCAAGATATGGAAGACCTGGGCGGGGTGGCGGTGCAATCGCCGAATTTTTTGGGTTGCATGGAAGATGTGGAGCGCATCAAACAGGTGCTTCAAAACAAAAAGGCCCTGTTGGTGGTATGCTTCAGCGAACCGCTGGCATACGGCCTTTACAAAAACCCCGGTGAGTGCGGGGCCGATATTGCCTGCGGCGAAGGGCAGAGTCTGGGAATTCCGCGTACGTTTGGCGGGCCGGCGCTGGGGATGTTTGCTTCAAAAATGAAATATGTCCGCAACATGCCGGGGAGACTGGTGGGCCAGACGGTGGATCTGGAGGGCAACAGAGGCCACGTACTCACATTGTCCACGCGCGAACAGCACATTCGCCGCGAAAAAGCCACCTCCAATATCTGCACCAATCACAGTCTGTGCGCGCTGGCCGCCGTCATGTACATGGCAACGCTGGGGGGTACCGGCTTCAAAGAACTCGCCCGACTCAACTACGACAAGTCCGAGTATTTAAAAAGCGCCTTAAGCGATGCGGGATTTAAATTGCCGTTTTCCCGGCCGACCTTTAATGAATTTGTGGTGGAATTTCCGGCCGGCTTCAAAAAAACCTATCAACGCCTGTTGAAGAAAAAAATGATTGCCGGCTTGCCGCTGGGCGACTTTTACCCGGAGCTCAATAATCATTACCTGATGTGTGTAACGGAGACAATCACCAAGGCGGACATGGATGCCCTGGTCCAGGAGATAAAAAAATGAAAGAAACCGCAGGCACCACCGGATTAATATTTAACGAGCCGCTGTTGTGGGAGAAGGGAAAGACCGGTCGCACTGCCTTTTCACTGCCCCGCCGTGATGTTGAAGAACAGGACGTTGACGAAAAATTACGCGGGAATGGCCCGCATTTTCCCGATCTGAGTGAAGTCGATATTGTACGCCACTATATCCGGCTTTCGCAGTGGAATTTTTCGGTCGATTCCGGAATGTATCCGCTGGGCTCGTGCACCATGAAATATAACCCCAAGACCAATGAACGGCAATCCGCCCTGCCGGGGTTTGCCCGGGCGCATCCGCTGCTTCCGGAGCCGCTTTCACAGGGAGTGCTCCGCCTCATGTTTGAACTGGAGCATTATCTAACCGAAATAACGGGCATGGATGCCACAACGCTCCAACCGGCTGCCGGTGCCCATGGCGAGCTGACCGGCATGCTTCTATTTTACGCCTATCTTAAAAGCAAGGGCACACCGCGCTCCAAAATTCTTGTCCCCGACACCGCCCACGGCACCAATCCGGCCAGCGCCTCGCTATGCGGGTACCGTTCAATTGCGGTGAAATCAAACGAAAAAGGTGTCCTTTCACAGCAGGCGGTCGATGAACTCATGGATGAGGATACCGCCGGGATCATGGTCACCAACCCCAATACCCTGGGCCTTTTTGAAGAAAACATTAAAGCGGTAGCCGACGTTGTTCATGCCAAAGGCGGCCTGGTTTACTGCGACGGCGCCAATATGAATGCCGTTATGGGTATCGTGAACATGGGAGAGCTGGGCGTCGATGTATTGCACTTAAATCTTCATAAGACCTTTTCAAGCCCGCATGGCGGCGGGGGCCCCGGTTCAGGTCCGGTATGCGTTCGCAAGGATTTAGAACCGTTTTTGCCGGTGCCCCGGGTGATTCAGAAAAAGGGGAAATATGCGCTGTCCGAGGATTTTCCCGATTCAATGGGGAAGGTCCACGCTTTTTACGGCAATATCGGTGTGATGATCCGCGCTTACAGTTATATCCTCAGCATGGGCCCCGATGGCCTGAAAAAGGCCAGTCAGCTGGCGGTATTAAATGCCGCCTACATTAAAGATAATCTGAAAGGCACTTTTCACCTGCCTTTTGATCGGCCCTGCATGCACGAATGCGTTTTTTCAGATAAGCGCCAGCTGCCGTATAAGGTGACGACCCTGGACATGGTCAAGCGGCTGATGGATTACGGGTTTCACCCGCCGACGATCTATTTTCCGCTGGTGGTTCCCGGTGCCATCATGATCGAGCCCACCGAGACCGAATCCAAGGAAGATATTGACCTGTTTATCGAATCAATGAAAGCCATTGCCAAAGAGGCCGAAGAAAACCCCGGGTTACTGCATGCGGCCCCTCAGAAAACCAAACGCAGAAGACTGGATGAGACCGCCGCTGCACGCAAGCCATGCTTGAGGGGATAAAACATGTTGGTTGTCCGTGGTCCGTTGTCCGTGGCCAGCTAAATATTATATGGAACAATGATAACAAACAAAAATATCAGTAATTCCGCAAATGACGATCAGTCGCTGTCTACAGCTCGAAGTTCGGCAACGGACAACAAACGACAAACAACCGACCCGAAGAGCTGGCTGAGTATTGATTTTGAGCGCATCGACTACCAGGAGGCCTGGGAACTGCAGGCCCGCTTGGTTATCGCTCGCAAAGAGCGTATTTTGCCAAGCGACATCGTCCTGTTTTTGGAGCATCCCGCTGTTTTTACCCTTGGTCGCAGAGGCGGGCGGGAATGTCTGCTTGTATCCGAAGCATTCCTGGACAACGCCGGCGTTCAGGTCATCCAGGTCGAGCGCGGGGGAAACATTACCTTTCACGGGCCGGGACAGCTGGTCGTATATCCGGTCGTGGACTTGCAAACCGCCGGAATAAAAGTTGTCGATTTCGTTGGCGGCCTCGAAGAAGTGATGTTGCGCACCGCCGCCCATTGGGGTATTGCGGCCGAGCGCAATTCGGCAAACCGCGGCATCTGGGTGGGGCCCTGTAAAATGGGCAGCATCGGGATTGCCATTCGCAGGGGCATCAGCTTTCACGGTCTGGCATTAAACGTACACACCGATTTAGAGCCGTTTTCCTGGATTCAGCCCTGCGGTTTAAAAGACGTGGGTATCACCACCATGCAGCGGGAAACAGCGCAAAAGCTTTCGATGCAAGCGGTGCGCACGAATTTAAAAAAACAATTTGAAACGGTTTTTGGTATAAAGTTCGTTCAGCGAGAATGGGAAGAATTAAGTTCGCTTTTCAATAATACCAATGCGAGTCTGCAAGCAAGCCATACTAAGTTAAATCGTTGATTAGTTGAATGGTCAATTAGTCAAAGGATTTAATTCATCTTTAACGATTTAACGAATCAACCATTTAACCATTTAACTTTTTAATTGAACTTTGAACCGAGATTTTAAATATGCCTCAGCACCCCCAACAGAAACCCCACTGGCTCAAAAAGAGACTGCCGACCGGCCGGGACTACGAAAAAATAAAGCGGTTAATTGATCGCGATCAACTGCACACCGTCTGCCAGGAAGCCAGATGTCCCAATATTTGGGAATGTTTTTCGCAACAAACCGCCACTTTTTTGATTTTGGGTTCCCGGTGCACCCGCGACTGCCGGTTCTGCTCGGTCGCCCAGGGGCCGGAAGGACCGCCCGACCCTGATGAACCGGCCCGGGTGGCCGCCGCCGCCCGTCAATTGCGACTCAACTATGTAGTGATCACTTCTGTTACCCGGGACGATTTACCCGAGGGCGGAGCCGCTTTTTTTGCCGAGACCATCGAGGCTGTCCACAGCCAGATTCCATCCGCAAGGGTGGAAGTCCTGATACCCGATTTTCAGGGTGACGCCGGAGCGCTTCGGACGGTTCTAAATGCCCATCCGGATGTGCTCAATCATAATATTGAAACCGTGCCCCGCCTGTATGCAATCGTTCGTCCCCAGGCGAACTACCGGCGTTCCCTTCAATTGTTGTCCCGGGTCCGAAAATATGCGCCGGGGCTGCCGATTAAGTCCGGTTTAATGCTGGGTCTGGGGGAATCACCACAAGAAACCCGCTCAACATTGCAGGATCTGATCGATGCGGGGTGCCGTATCCTGACACTGGGACAGTATTTACAACCGTCAAAAGCGCATCTGCCGGTGGAACGCTTTGTCTCCCCGGATGAATTTGAAGATTGGAAAGGCACCGCCCTTGAGATGGGCTTTTCCGAGGTGGCCAGCGGACCGTTTGTGCGCAGCTCCTATCACGCCCATGAGCTCTATCAGGCTGCCGGATCGATTAAACCACCCTAAAATGAAAGAGGTCAAGATTTGAATGCTCCGCTGGTTAGCGCCGAAATCGATTTAAACGCCATTGCACACAATATAAGAGAGCTGCGCCGGATTACCCATCCCGATGCCCGGCTTATGGGAGTTGTCAAGGCCAATGGTTACGGTCATGGTGCCGTTGAAGTGGCCCGATGTGCGCTTCAAAATGGTGCCGAGGTGATCGGGGTTGCCAGAATAGAAGAAGGGATTCAAATTCGAAAAACCGGCATCGATGCGCCGATTTTAATTTTCGGCTATACCCTTCCAGAACTGGCAGCCGACCTTTTTGAATATGATCTGGCCCAAACCGTTTATACACGCGAATCCGCTCAGGTATTGTCCCGGACGGGCACCTCTTTAAAGAAGAAAATAAAGATTCATCTAAAAGTCGACACCGGCATGGGCAGGCTCGGTCTGCTGCCGCAAAATTTCCAAAGCGACGACGCCGTCGCCATAGACGCGGATGCGATTGAAGAAACCCTGGCCATTGCCGGTCTGGGCGGGCTTGAACTTGAAGGCATATTCACGCATTTTGCGTCTGCCGATAGCGCGGATAAGACCGGTGCTGAAAAACAGCTCGAACTTTTTATGAACTTTTTGAACCGGCTGCGCAAAGCCGGGTTAGAGCCGCCTGTCAGGCATGCCGCCAACAGCGCCGCCTTGATTGATATGCCGCAGTCTCATCTCGACATGGTAAGGCCGGGTATTGCCAGCTATGGACTGTATCCCTCCGATGAGGTCAACAAAACGCACGTGCACCTTAAACCCGCCATGGCTTTAAAGGCACGCATAATTCATCTCAAAAAAGTTCCCGCCGGCTTCAAGGTCAGCTACAGCAATACCTACCAGACTCCCAAGGCGACCACAATTGCGACAATCCCCATCGGTTATGCCGACGGATTGAACCGCCTGTTGTCTTCCAGCGGCCACATGCTGGTTCACGGGCGCCGGGCGCCTATTATCGGCCGTGTCTGCATGGATCTGACGATGCTCGACGTAGGCCACATCGATAACGTCCAGATGGGGGACGAGGTGGTTATCTTCGGGCAACAGGGCGGTGAGGTTATAACCGTCGATGAAATTGCTTCCTCGCTTAACACCATCAGCTATGAAGTCGTATCGACCATAACCGCCAGGGTCCCGAGAATCTATTTGAGATAAGCCGGTGCCTAAAATTAAGACTTGCGCTTCTTTGACAAACTCCATATAACCACGCAAACACAAAACACGCTTGGAGGCTGGAAGGCCGAAAAGCTCACAGCGCATAGGTTATTATGAGCTACCTGTTTAAGTATCTTTATAATCTGCAAAATCACCAGATAAGAATTTAACCTAAAGAAATAATCTGCGTTAATCTGCGTAATCTGCGGATATTATAGAATCTGTGGATCAACTTGCTATGAGCTATCAGCTATGAACTGCAGGGCTTAAAGCCCTGCTAATCGCTTTTAAGACATTCCAAAAGCAAACCAAAATGCGAGAAATTATCCTGATAAATGTGACCGGCAAAGATAAGCCCGGTCTAACCGCCAGTTTGACGCGCATTCTGGCCCGTTACCAGGTGACGATTCTGGACATCGGGCAGGCGGTTATCCACGATTATCTGTCTCTGGGTATTCTGATTGAAATCCCGACCGAGTTTAAATCTTCATCGATACTCAAGGATCTCCTTTTCGAAGCCCATAAATTGGGCATTCAAATCCGGTTTTCTCCCATTCATGAGGATCAATACGAGGACTGGTCTGCCCATAGGGGAAAAGAACGCCGAATTATCACCCTTCTCGGCAGACGCTTGTCCGCCGAACAGCTCTCACGCGTGGCATCCGCAATCGCCGATAACAATCTGAATATCGACGTCATCACCCGGCTTTCAGGGCGTGTGTCTTTAAATGATTCCGGCACAAATCAGAAAGCCTGCGTGCAGGTTAAGGTTAGCGGCAAAATTGATCACCCCAGCATGTTAAGAGAAGAACTTTTTAAAATCCACGATGAAACGGGTATTGATATCTCGGTTTATATCGATGACATTTATCGTCATGCGCGCAAGCTGGTCGTGTTCGATATGGATTCAACACTGATTCAGGGTGAGGCGATTGATGCGGTTGCCAATCTTGCCGGTGTCGGCGACAAAGTGTCTCAAATTACCAGCGCCGGCATGCAGGGCAAAATAAATTTTAAAGAAAGTCTTACTCAAAGAGTGGCACTTTTAAAAGGCATGGATGCAAATATACTATCAACGGTCGCTCAAAATCTGGTGCTGACCGAAGGTGCCGAGCGCGTCATTGGCAAGCTAAAACAAATGGGCTACAAAATCGGTATCATCTCCGGCGGGTTCGATTATTTCGGAAAGTATCTCCAGGAAAAACTCGGCCTGGATTATATTTTCGCCAATTGCCTTGAAATTGAAAGCGGCAAAATCACCGGCAACCTTAAGGGGGATCTCATCGATGGCCACAAAAAAGCCGAGATTCTGCGAACCATTGCCCGGGTCGAAAACATCCACCTCCAGCAAACCATTGCGGTTGGTGACGGCGCCAATGATGTGCCCATGATCAGCATCGCCGGCCTGGGTGTGGCATTTCATGCCAAACCCATTGTCAGAGAAAATGCGCAACAGAGCATATCCAGCGTCGGACTGGACGGCCTTTTGTACCTGATGGGAATCAGCGAAAGAGAAATTCGGCAGCGCTAATGGGATCCGTATAAATTGAGACTTTCCTACCTCAAATATTATAAATTTCATTTCTTAATCCAAAAATCTACAATTTTTATATATCGAAACAAAATCCAAAACATGAAATTAAAAAATTGGATTAAGGGAGATAGCCG
>Ga0209536_100010558_pt1 | contig 13600 bp, 11 predicted proteins | sample DeeMarSeWOR28_12_FD_187461 | JGI IMG/M metagenome (GOLD analysis project Ga0209536, IMG submission 187461) | Marine sediment microbial communities from White Oak River estuary, North Carolina - WOR-2-8_12 (SPAdes) (version 2) | ecosystem: Environmental > Aquatic > Marine > Intertidal zone >...
GAGGTGAGGAGGGCTGACGCTCTAATAGTCGTCTGCGATGCCGCCGGTGCGACGGACGACAACGGTCAGCCGGTGCCGCCTGGAACCCACGACCCGATAGAGGACGTCCGCATGCTGGAGTCTGAGTTCGACCTCTGGCTCCTCGGCATTATCAGGAAGGACTGGGAGAAGATCAGCAGAACGGCCCAGTCGGCCAGGGAGGATATAGGCCGCCACCTTGAGGCGAAGCTCACCGGCCTCGGCATCGACAGGTTCCAGATAGCCAGCGCTGCGGAGAGGGCTGAACTCGACGCCTATAAGTCCATATCGTGGAGCGACGACGACCTCTCGAGGTTCGTCACAGAGCTGAGGAGGGCCTCGAAGCCACTCATCGTGGCGGCGAACAAAGCGGACAAGGAACCAGCCGAGGAGAACGTGAAGAGGATCAGGGGCGCGGGCTACCAGGTCGTCCCTACCTGCGCTGAGGCCGAGCTCGCCCTGAGGAGGGCGGCCTCAACCGGACTGATAAGCTACACTCCCGGGGATGGCGACTTCGAGATCCTGGAGACCTCGAGCCTCACGTCGGGTCAGCGCAGGGGACTGGAGTTGATAAGGTCGATGTGCTTCGAGAGGCTGGGGTCTACGGGGCTCCAGGAGGTCATCAACGCAGCTTTCTTCAACCTGCTGGAGAACATCGCGGCCTACCCCGTGGAGAACGCGGAGAGCCTCACGGATCATCAGGGAAGGGTGCTCCCCGACTGCTACCTAGTCCCCAGGGGGACGACGGCGAGGCAGTTCGCCGGCCTCATCCACACGGAGCTGGGTGAGAGCTTCATATTCGCTGTTGACGCCAGGACAAAGAAGAGGCTGGGGGAGGACTACACACTTAACAACAACGACGTAATTCAGATTGTCGCCGCCAAGGGGAGGAGATAAGGGACCACAGGTATGAGAGCCAAGAGGATCCTGATCTGCGACCCCATCCACGAGGATGGCGTGGAGATGCTCAGAAAGGCGGGTTTCGAGGTCGATATGAAGCTCTCCGCGACCGAGTGTGAGCTCGTTAAAGCCGTCAGCAGGTACGACGCCATCATCGTCCGCAGCAGGACCAAGGTGACAGCTCAGATCCTAGAGGCAGGGAAAAGGCTCAGAGTAGTGGCCAGGTCTGGCGTGGGTCTCGACAACATCGACCTGGAGGCCGCTGAGAGACGGGGAGTAGAGGTAGTCAACTCTCCGGAGGCCTCCTCCAACGCGGTTGCGGAGCTCGCCCTAGGGATGATGCTCTCCCTCGCCCGGAAGATAGCTGAGGCGGATACCAGCATGAAGAGGGGGGAATGGGCCAAGGACTGGCTAACAGGCATCGAACTCAGAGGTCAACCTTGGGAATAATCGGCTTCGGTCGCATCGGACGCGCCCTCGCGGAGAAGGCTGCCAACCTTGGTATGCGGGTCTTGACTCTAAACCGTGACGTAGATAAAATCAGTAGAAAACTGAAGAGAGGCGACTTAGAGGCAGTCGCCTTTGAGGAGCTTCTCTCTGCTTCGGACTTTGTCTCCCTACATGTCCCCCTCCGACCTGAGACGAAAAACTTGATCGGTGGGGAGCAGCTGAGGGCGATGAAGGAAGGAGCTTACCTCATCAACACGTCGAGGGGGGGTGTCATCGACGAGGAGGCACTAAAGGTGGCCCTTGTCAACGGAAAGCTCGCCGGAGTGGCACTGGACGTTTACGAGCCTGAACCCCCGGCTGACACTTCTCTCACAGGCCTCGCGAATGTGGTATGCACTCCCCATATTGGGGCGTCGTCCTGGGAGTCACAGCGGGCGAACTCGATAATCGTTGCCGAGAAGCTCATAAGGATTCTTTCCTGACCTAGATAAGTGGTCCAGTCTTTGTTCTAAAGAGAGACCTGAGCGATATTTGTGAAATTATAAGAAAATTTTCCTAGTTTCGCGATGGTCAGCCGCTTACCCATCCGACGTCCTTGTCGGACTTGATTGAGGGGCTGTAGGGGTCTACTAGTATGACCTCGAACCACTTCGACATGCCGTCCTGCCACACCCAGTAGGAGTTCAGGACCTCCATGTTCGGGTACTTGCGGGCGACCCTCTCCTCAGCGATGAGCTTTATGCTCTTGGCAGGCGTATACTTGTTTACACCCATCCGCTTCTGCCGCCTGCCCAGCACGGGCCTGGGCTTCCTCCGGCCGCCTCGCCTGATCCGCACCCGCACCATGACGAAGCCCTTCTTCGCCTTGTAGCCCAGGCGGCGCGCCCTGTCCAGGCGTGTGGGCTTCTCTATCCTCACGATGGCAGGCTGGCGCCTCCATACGACGACTCTCTGGCGCATCACGTCCTCTATGTAGCTGTCGCTGGGCTTCATCCAAGCCTCCCTGAGGTGCCTGTACAATCGTATGTCCTCCTAGTCTGAAGCTACCGAACAAGAACAGGTTCCGAATTTATAAAGGTTGAGGGGTCCACCGCTCCGCTACAGTATGGTGAACATGAGGAAGAGGGGTAGGAAGACGTTGGCGACGAGGCCGATCACCGTGACCAGGGTGTTCAGAGACGGCCCGGCTGTGTCCTTGAAGGGGTCTCCCACGGTGTCACCGACCACGGCGGCGTGATGGGCGTCGGAGCCCTTACCTCCTAGGGCGCCGTCCTCGATGTACTTCTTGGCGTTGTCCCAGAGTCCCCCGGCGTTGGACATGAGCAGGGCGAAGACGAGGCCAGAGAAGATGCATCCAGCCAGATAGCCTCCCAGAGCCTCGACGCCGAATATGAAACCTACGCCCAAGGTGACGCCTATCGCGACGACGCTTGCGGGGAGCAGCTCCTTGAGGGCTCCGATGGTGGCGATGTCGACGCAGGCTGCGTAATCGGGCTTCACGCCCTCTGCGCCCTCCCTGAGGCCAGGTATCTCCCGGAACTGGCGGCGGACCTCCTCTATCATCCTGAAGGCGTTCCTCCCGACCCCGAGCATGAGCTGGGCGGAGAAGACAGCGGGCATCGCGATGCCGATTAGGGCGCCGAGCATCACTAATGGATTCATGAGGTTGAAGACGATCTCGCTGCCAAGCTGGGCCTCCGCCACCTCCTTGAAGGCCGCCAGGATGGAGATGACCGTGAGGCCCGCGGCCCCGATAGCGAAGCCCTTGGTGATCGCCTTGCTCGTGTTGCCCGCGGCGTCAAGCTTGTCGAGGATGTCAATCGTCTCCTCCTCGAGGAACGACTGCTCGGCGATCCCCTTGGCGTTGTCCCCTATCGGCCCGAAGGAGTCGTTGGCGACCACCATGCCCACGATGCTGAGCATCCCGAAGGCCGAGGCCCCTATACCGTATACCCCGAACCCGGGGCCGATGCCGGCGCAGAGGCTGTAGGCGATCCAGGAGGCTATTCCTATCCCAAGCAACGGAGGGAAGACGCTGAGCAGCCCGTAGCTGAAGCCAGTTATGATGTTTATGGCAGACCCCGTTACAGAGGACTCTGCGGTTAGCCTAGCAGGCGGCCGATTGATGGAGGTGAAGTAGTCGCTTGTGATCCCGATGACTACCCCAGCGGCCAAGCCAATAGCCGACGCCCCCCAGATCCGATAGTCGTAGTTCAACAGGACGGATGCGACCCCCGTCAGGGCGATGTACAATATGGTTGTGAGATAGGTCCCCTGGTTGAGCACTCTCCCGGGGTCGCCCCCCTCTGAGACACGTACGATAAAGACTCCAGCGATCGAGGCGATGCAGCCCAAGCCCGCGAAGACGAGGGGCAGCTCCAGCACATATCCTCCCAGCACGCTGCCGAGAGTCATCACGGCCATGATGCTGGCCACGTAGGAGTCGAAGAGATCGGCGCCCATCCCAGCCACGTCCCCGACGTTGTCGCCCACGTTATCGGCCACGACGGCGGGGTTCCTCGGGTCGTCCTCCGGTAGGTCCATCTCGACCTTCCCGACGAGATCAGCGCCTATGTCGGCGGTCTTCGTATAGATGCCGCCGCCGGCTTTTGCGAAGAGGGCCATGGCGCTGGCTCCGAAGCTGAAGCCCACGATGATGTTGGGGTCCCCGGTCAAGAAGTAGACGACGCTCACCCCTAGCAGAGCTAGACCAACAACGCCCAGCCCCATCACGGCGCCGCCGCGGAAGGCTATCGGGAAGGCCTTGGTTATGCCCTTGCGGGCAGCGCTAGCGGACCTCAGGTTCGCGTCCGTGGCGACATCCATCCCCAGCCAGCCCGCTATTGCTGAGCAGACGGAGCCGAAGATGTACGCCACGGTGAGCACGAGGTTGTCGACGAAGTTACCCGTCCAAATAGGCTTCGGCAGAAATATGAGGAGTATTATGGCCATGCCCGCGACGAAATAGCCCAGAGTCCTGAACATCCTGTTGAGGAAGGCCTTGGCGCCCTCCTTTATTGCGCCGGCGACGAACTGCATCCTCTCCGTGCCGGGGTCCTGCCTGTTGACGTAGCTCCGCAGGTAGAATCCTGCGAGTACGGATAAGATCGCTGAAAGGGGTGCGATCAACCATTCGCTCAAAGTTGCTGACATGTTAAAACCTTCAATTGTCCTCTATTCTGTCTGAGGCTTCTTTTCTGAATACCATCGTGGGCGTTATAAAAATATGTTGGGGAGTTCCCCGCCCTTGTCTACTCCCAGCGCCAGACCTTCCTTCCCATGAGGTACTCAGGGAGGACCAATAGGCCAAGGCTTCCGACCAGAACTACTATGGCCAGATCCCTCATGGCTAGGGGAGCCAGGCGGAAGAGTTGCTGTGTAAGCGGTAGGTAGCATATGCCGACAGTGAGGATCATAGACAGCAGGTCCGAGAACACGAAGAACTTGTTGTGCAGCGCCGTCAGGCCCATCCTCCATACGCTCTTGGTCTCGGAGCGGCAGTTCCAGGCCTGGAAGAGCTCGAACATGGCCGCCTGTAGGAAGGTAGCCGTCGTGGCGTACCTGTAACTGGCTACACGTGCCGCCTCATCGATCACGCCGCCGCTGAGCCAGGGCTGTGCAGGCCAGATGTAGTAGAACAGGCTGAATATGAACAGAGTGCCAAAGGACTCCAGTATGAAGGAGACCAGGATGAAGGCGCTCATGCCGTGTAGTATGCCCTCCTCAGGCTTCCTGGGAGGTCGCTCCATTACGTCCTTCTCGGGCTCGTCGGCGGATAGGGCCACGGCGGGAGCGCCGTCTGTCATGAGGTTTATCCACAGTATCATCGCAGGCAGAAGCGGCAGCGGGAACAACTTTTCCCCGAAGATGCCTCCCAAGATTGCGAATGAGCCTATCACCAGGAGCTCGTCGAAGTTGGCCGAGATCAGGAACCTAGCGTACTTCCTGATGTTGTCATATATCACCCGCCCCTGCTCCACGGCCTTGACTATCGTTGCGAAGTTGTCATCCGTTAGAACTAGGTCGGAGGCCTCCTTCGTCACGTCGGTGCCTGTGATCCCCATGGCGACGCCGATGTCGGCGGACTTCACTGCGGGCGCGTCGTTCACGCCGTCCCCTGTCATAGCGACTATGTGTCCCTTATCCTTCAGAGCGTCGACTATCCTCAACTTGTGCTCGGGAGAGACCCTGGCGTAGACTGTCACGTTCTCGACGATCTCATCGAACTCCTCGTCGCTGAGGGAGTCCATCTCGACGCCCGTGAGCTCCATGTTGCCCTCCCTCCAGATGCCAACCTCCTTGGCAACCGCCCAAGCCGTCAGCTGGTGGTCACCAGTGATCATGACCGTCTTTATCCCGGCCTTCTGGCAGAGCTTGTTGGCTTCAATGGACTCGGTCCTCGGCGGGTCGATCATGCCCTGAAGGCCCACGAACACAAGACCCCTCTCCAGCTCGTCGTTGTGCTCCTTCGGCGCCTCAGGCAGCCTCTTGTAGGCCATTCCCAGGACTCGGAGGGCGTTGCTTGCCAGCTGCTCATTGACCTCCAATATCGCCCACTTTTTCTCCTCGCTAAGGGGCAGCTCCTCGTCGTCCATGAGGATGCTAGTACTCCTCTCCAGGACCTCCTCCGGGGCTCCCTTAAGGTAGGCATGCACTTCCCCCTCTGGGGTCTCGTGGATCGTCGTCATCCTCCTCCTCTCGGAGGTGAAGGGGAGCTCGTCAAGCCTTGGGTAGGCTTCCTCAAGGGAACTCAACTCCAGGCCAGCCTTAGTGGCCGAAACGATGAGCGCACCCTCGGTGGGGTCGCCGAATACCTCCCATTTGCTGGATCCTTCGTTCCGGTTCAGCTTGGCGTTGTTGCAGAGGGAGCCTATCCTCAACAGTAGTTCCATATCGTGCTCAATGACGACCTCTTCGCCGTCGTTGGCGAAGCTACCCTTGGGCTCGTATCCGGTCCCAGTAACTTCTATCAGCTGGTCGCCCACCCAGACCTGCCTGGTGGTCATCTCGCCCTTGGTGATTGTGCCAGTCTTATCTGAGCAGATCACCGTGACGGCGCCCAGGCTCTCTACGGAGGAGAGCCTCCTAACAATGGCGTTTCTCTTCACGAACTCCCTGGCACCCAAGGCGAGGGCGATTGTAACAACAGCGGGCAGACCCTCAGGCACCGCCGAGATAGCCAGAGATATGGCGGACATAAAGGCCTGTATGAAGCCCTCCAGACTAAAGTGGCCCTGGGTAGCCACCTCGAAGGCCTCGAGCAGGAATATGACGACGCAGACGGCTATGACCACCCTAGCCAACTTCCCGGCGAAGGCGTCCAGCTTCCTCTTCAGAGGGGTCTCAATTTGCTCGGCTGTCTGAACCATCTCGGCTATCTTGCCGAACTCTGTACCCATGCCCGTGTGGGTTACAATGGCCCGGCCCCTGCCGTTGACGACATGGGTGGCGGTAAATACCATGTTCATCCTCTCAGAGATGGGGGCCTCCACGTCAGTCGTTGTCACCCCCTTGTTCACTGGAGTGGACTCACCTGTCAGGACGGCCTCGTTGGTCTTTATCTCGATGGACTCCAAGATCCTGGCATCGGCGGGGACGTGATCGCCCGTTTCGAGCACAAGTATGTCGCCAGGGACGACTTCCCTCGAATCTATGATCGCCTCCCTTCCATCCCTCAGGACGCGGGCCCTTGGAGCTGCTAACTTTTTCAGCGCCTCCAAGGCCCTCTCAGCCCTGTACTCCTGGATGAACCCAGTTATCGCTACGAGAACTACTATTGCCGTGATAACAATGGTGTCTGCGAAGGCCTCCATGAAGCTCATTGCGTGCCCCACTGAGAACTCGTAGTACCCTATGATGGCCGAGAAGAAGGTGGCTGCCAGAAGAAGCATTATGAAGATGTCCTTGAACTGCTTGAGGAAGATGTCGAATGCGGTCTTCCGCTTCTCCTCCCTCAACTCGTTGTAACCGAACTTATCGATTCGTTCCTTCGCCTCTTGACTAGAAAGGCCCTCGATGTCAGTCTCGAGCTTTCTCAAGACCTCCTCTTCGGAAAGGGCGTGCAGCGGCTTGGACACAGTCTATCCTTCCTATTCCCTCATAGCTCGTAACTAAAACCTTTAAAGTTGACTATTTTCGGTTTCTCAACTATTAAGAAGCGGTTAGATAACTCTGTAGGCGATTGAACAAAAGAAGATGGATGCTTTTCTGACTGATGGGGAACAGAACTCAAAATAGGTGGAGATGGGGCAGCCTAGTATCCTCTTTTCTAGGGATCCTGGACATCGTTTTTCAAGGACAATCAATAGTAGGAGGCGACTGTCGTCTTCTCCAGCCTACGCCTGCGCTCCTCCTGAAGGCGCCTCTGGAGGTCCCTGTAGGTGCTATAGTCCATGGCGACGCAACATCCGAATATGATGCCAGCTGAAAGGGCTATTGCCAGCACTACGTACATCCATACCATAGCAGCAATCCCCCAATAGAAACCCCATCTCATGCATTTATAATAATTACTATCCAAGGACCCATTCGATTTATACATAGTTAAATGTACATGAGGCAACAACATTCGCGCATTTTACCATATTTTCACTAAATTATACCATCAACTTCCAGATGCGAGCGCTGCCGAAGGTATACCACAGGCACTCCCTTCTTCCTGAGGAGCTTCCGGAGATCGGAGTCGTTGGTCGCCACCAAGCAGCCCCACTCCTCAGCGAGCCTAACTATCACCTCGTCCACCGTCTCCCCTGGACGAGGCGCTGTATCAACTTGCTCGCATCTCTTGATCAGGGAGATTGCGAAATCGACCTCCCTCTTAAAGGATGGCTTCGAATCTTCCGAGATTAGCATCAGCTCTCGGACGACAGCTGATGGCACCACGCATTGTACGGAGCCCCCGACGACACGCTCAAGCTCTTCGAAAATATCGACGCTAAATTGGATGGGGATGAAAAGAAAGTTGGTGTCCAGAATGACCCTCGTACGCCCGCGGCCCTCCGGGCTCAGGCCTTGAGGACACCTATGCCTATCAGTCGCCACCTGCCGCCAATCCTCCGGCTTAGGGCCACCCTGTCCCCCTCCTCGCCGCAGACGGGTATCGTGAGCTTCGCCTCAAGGTAGTCCTTTGACACCTTGGAGACCATGCCCATCGTCTTAGCGGTTCCGTTGTTGAGGAGGAGCCTCTCACTCCTGGCTATGCTGGCCACCTTCTCCATCTCCCTGCTGCCGACAACAGTCTCAAACAGGCGGACGTCCAGGTTAATGTCGGACAGGACCGGCGGGAGCGTACCTGGCTCCCCGATCATGCTGCCGACAAGACCGTCGGACTTTGTCAGCGACGGGTCCAGGGTTGTGCCCACGCCCACGAGGCCGCCGGGAAGAGCCTCGTTGACCGCCCCGCCCCCGGCGTGGAGGCTCGTTATCTCGGTGTAGAGCTCGTGCATCTTGAGCCTGTTCTTCTCCCGTATGGGGAGGCCTGGCTGTATCTCCACCTCCTCCCCGACGGAGAACTTGCCGTACACTATCGAGCCTCCCACGACGCCTCCGCTGATCTCCTCGATAGACGTTCCCGGCTTATTCACGTCGAAGCTCCTGATGATGTGCATCCTCGGGGGCTTCTTGGGGTCCCTCTCGGGCGTCGGGAGGTACTCCTCCATCGCCTGGATGAGGAGGTCCGTGTTCACGGCGTGCTGGGCTGAGACAGGGATGATGGGGGCGCCCTCAGCGACGGACCCCTCCACAAACTTGACGATGTCGTTGTAGTTCCTGATGGCGTCCTCCCTAGTCACGATGTCGATCTTGTTCTGCACGATTACGATGTTCTTCAGCCCGACTGTGTCTATCGCTGCAAGGTGCTCCCGTGTCTGGGGCTGGGGGCATTTCTCGTCCGCGGCGATGACCAGGATCGCTCCGTCCATGACGGCAGCTCCGCTCAGCATCGTCGCCATGAGGATCTCGTGGCCTGGGGCGTCAACGAAGCTGACGGCCCTCTGGAACTCGGCCTCCGAACCACACTTAGGACAGCTTGGTGCCATGCAGTAGCAGTCGGGTTCATCGCAGTTGGGGCACTTGTAGACAGCGGCGTCCGCGTAGCCCAGCTTGATGGTGATGCCCCTCTTGAGCTCCTCGCTGTGGCGTGAGGCCCAGATGCCCGTGAGCGACTGGACCAGCGTGGTCTTGCCGTGGTCGACGTGACCAATGGTGCCTATGTTAATCTCAGGTTGAGCCGGTAGCTTTACGATGACAGATCGCCCCTTTTAACCTGTAATGAGTTGTATCTCGTCTTATATACATTTATGAGCGCCCCAGACTCCGACAGTCCTTCATCGCCTAGCGTGTGATGTCGAGGTGAAGATAGAGAGTTTTATAACCTCTGGAAGGGATAGCAAATGATTCGGGGTGTTATAATTGACAGAAGGCGAATCTAAGCGGATCTCAATCAGCATACCCATAGAGCTCTATAGGAAGATCGAGGGGAGGATAGCAGGAACAAGCTTCCGCTCCGTCGAGGAATATGTCGTCTCCAAACTTGAGAACGAGTTCCCCTCTGAGCCGGTTTACACAAAGGAGGAGGAGGAGCTAATAAGGGAGCGCCTCAGGAAGCTGGGCTACATCGAGTGAGGCACAGAAGATGCTTCCACCTCACGGCGGCAGGCTGATCGACAAGATCACACCTGAAAAGGACCGAGCGCAGCTGACGGCGGAGGCTGTAGAGCTGCCTTCCGTTTCCGTGTCGGACGAGTTCCGCAAGGACCTCGAGTGCATCGCGTATGGTATATTCAGCCCCCTAAGGGGTCCCCTCAATAGGAACGACTACCTCTCTGTGCTTGAGAAGGGGAGGCTTGAGGGAGGCCTACCTTGGACCATCCCCATCGTCCTCGACGCTTCCGAAAGAGAGGCCTCTAAGATAAGCGAGGGAGACGATATCCACCTTTCTTGCGACGGAAAACCGTTCGCTATAATGCACATCGAGGACAGGTACAAGATAGATAGGAAGGCCCACGCCGAGATGGTCTACAGAACTGTCGACACCAACCACCCTGGCGTTGCCAAGACAATGGCCATGGGACCCCTGCTGCTGGGAGGGGAGATCGACTTATTCCTTGAGACCCCCGGGAAGATCCCAAAGTACAGGCTGAAGCCGAAGGAGACGAGGTTCCTCTTCAAGGAGATGGGTTGGCGAACCGTGGCCGGATTTCAGACCCGGAACGCCCCCCACATAGGACACGAGTACGTCCAAAAGACCGCCCTCGCCTTCGCTGACGGCCTCTTCATCAACCCGCTGATCGGTAAGAAGAAGGCAGGGGACTTCAGGGACGAGGTGATCGTCGACGCATACGAGGCTCTCTTCAGGAACTACTACCTTAGGAACTCGACAACCCTTGTAACCCTGGAAATGGAGATGCGGTACGCGGGCCCCAGGGAGGCGATATTCCACGCCATCGCCAGGAAGAACTTCGGCTGCACCCACTTTGTCGTCGGAAGGGACCACGCTGGAGTCGGCAACTACTACGGCCCCTTCGAAGCGCAGGAGATCTTCGGAGATTATCCCGACCTGGGGATCGCCCCCATATTCTTCCGCAGCTTCTTCCACTGTGAGAAGTGCGGCGGGGTGGCGAACGACAAGGTCTGCCCCCACGGCCCCGAGGACCACGTCAACTTCAGCGGGACCAAGATGAGGCAGCTGCTAGTCAAGGGCGAGCGACCATCGGAGATGATGATGCGACCCGAGGTCGTTGACGCTATCTTAAAGCATCCAGAGCCCTTCGTGAGCTGATGGAGATGAGGAAAGCCCTCCTGATCGGGCTGGACTGCGCCGCCCCCAAGCTCCTCTTCGAACGTTTTATCGACAGGCTACCCAACTTCAGAAAGCTTATGCAGAGTGGCGTGTACGGCGGATTAGAGAGCTGCGACCCCCCGATAACCATCCCCGCATGGACCGTGATGGCCTCAAGCAGGTCCCCGGGGAGGTTGGGACTCTACGGCTTCAGGCACAGGAAGGACAACTCCTACAATGATATCTGGATCGCTTCATCGCTGAGGATAAAGGAGAAGAGGATCTGGGACCACGTCGCAGAGGCTGGAGGCAAGAGCTGCCTCATAGGTATCCCCCCGAGCTACCCTCCCTACTCCTTAGACGGCTGGCTCGTGGGCTGCTTCATCACCCCCGACACCAGCAGGAGTTACACTCACCCGGATGGGCTTAAGGACGAGATCGGGGAGCTCATAGGTGACTACCCCATCGACGTGGAGTTCCGCATCGACGATAAGAGGGGCCTGAAGAAGGACCTCTTCGAGATGACAGAGAAGCACTTCCAGGTCATAGAGCACCTACTCAGCACTAGGGACTGGACCTTTTGCATGTTCGTGGAGATCGGCCTCGACAGGATCCACCACGCCTTCTGGAAGTACTTCGACGAGGACCACCCCCTCCACGAGCCTGGAAGCGAGTTCGAGAACGTCGTGGGGGACTACTACGCCCTGCTTGACGAGAGGGTCGGGAGGCTCATGGAACTCGTCGGCGAGGACACGATCATCATGGTCGCATCGGACCATGGGGGGAAGGCGATGAAGGGGGCCTTCTGCGTCAACAGCTGGCTTGAGGAGCAGGGGCTGCTGAAGCTCAGGAAGACCGTGGAGAAGATATCCAGGCTGCAAGAGGCTGACGTTGATTGGGAGAGGACGACGGCCTGGGGCTGGGGCGGCTACTACGCTAGGATATTCATCAACGTGAAGGGCAGGGAGAAGCAAGGCGTTGTAGACCCTACCGACTACGAGATGGTCAGGGAACGAATAGCGGAAAAGATACGGGGAATACGGGGTCCCAACGGTGAGGAGTGGGCTACTAGGGTCTTCAAACCCGAGGACGCCTTCCCGGAGTGCAGGGGCGACCCCCCCGACCTCATGGTCTACTTCGACAACCTCTCCTGGCGCTCGGCGGGCACCATCGGCCACGGCAACCTGCACCTCCCGGAGAATGACACGGGCCCCGACGACGCTGTCCACGACAAAATGGGGCTCTATATCTATTACGACCCGAGGAAGGACATGGGGGGGAGAAAGCAAGACATGAGGATCGTGGACGTTGCGCCGACCCTCCTCAAACGCATGGGGGTGCCCGTCCCGGCTGACATGGAGGGAAGACCTCTCAGGGGCGTCTAATCCCCTCCTTTTCAGAAAAGGTTAAGAACATTCCACAGCTAGGTAAGAACTGTTCACAGGGTGCGCCGTAGAGTCATGACGCCCGCAATGACCGGAGTATACGTTCTATGAATGAAGTCGAGAGAATAGAGTATACCCCAGTATCGGTCCGCGAGACCCTGATTCTGATGAAGGACATCTCCGAGCTGATGATAGACCTCGCCTACTCCGCCGCCCTGTTCAACAACAGAGAGCTGGCGGAGGAGGTGATGGAGCTGGAGAGGAAGATGGACACCCTCGTATACGTCCTAAACATGAACCTAATGCTCGCCGCCCGGGACAGGGAGGACGCCGAGACCCTGGCTGGTGTGGCGAAGGTGGGCTCCCTCACCAACAGCATCTCGGACGCCGCCGCCGACATAGCTGGGATAGTACTTCGAGGAATCGGGATTCACCCCATCGTCAGGGAGGTATTTCAGCGGACTGAGGAGCACCTGGCCAGGGCCAGGGTCTCGGAGGACTCCATCTTCGCCGGGAGGACCGTGGACGACCTAGAACTCGCCGCGGAGGTGGGGGTCGACATCATCGCGATCAGGAGGGGGAAGCACTGGATGATCAACCCTGAGAAGGAGCTGGTTATGCCAGACGACATACTACTGGCGAGGGGGACCGAGTCAGGGCTCGTGAAGGTCCAGAGGGCTGCGAGGGGGGAGGCGAAGGACCTTGAGTGAGGACAAGATGCTCTTCGAGAAGATCTGCAATGACCTCGTGGAGCTCAAGGACACCTCGGAGACGATGATGGACCTAGCCTACTCGGCTCTCCTCCTCAACAGCAGGGCCCTTGCGGAGGAGGTGCTCATGCTCGAGGACATGGTGGACAGCCTCCACACTGAGTTCGAGCTCCTCGTCCTTTCAAAGAGGGGGGAGGCGGAGGAGGCTCGGGGGCTGCTGGGGCTCATCAGGATGGGCGTGGTCACGGAGAGGATCGCTGACGCCGCAGCAGAGATAGCGGAGGTCGTGCTTAGAGGGGCAGGCCCTCACCCGGTACTCCGGATGGTGATAGAGGACGCCGAGGAGACGGTGGAGAGGG
>Ga0209536_100010560_pt1 | contig 13598 bp, 6 predicted proteins | sample DeeMarSeWOR28_12_FD_187461 | JGI IMG/M metagenome (GOLD analysis project Ga0209536, IMG submission 187461) | Marine sediment microbial communities from White Oak River estuary, North Carolina - WOR-2-8_12 (SPAdes) (version 2) | ecosystem: Environmental > Aquatic > Marine > Intertidal zone >...
ATAAGTAAGGCAGTGAGACATGAGCATTATCGGTCTCTCTGCAGGCGAAACTCCTGTAAGATTCTTCGGGTTATCATCGTTTGACTAACCGCCTGTATCGGGCATGTCGAAGGAAGGAGGTTGAAGCAAGTCGTAATGAATTTCCCAGGCAAGTATCGTAGTGTAGCAATGTGCCGCACTGTATAAACTGTCGTATTCTTATTCCATTTTACTCTCTTTGAAAGGAGGACTATTGGTTATGTGTAAGAAATCGATTTTTCTAACATCCTTTGTTTTGGTGTTGGCCTTGGGCGGCGCAAATGTGGTTTCCGCTGGCATCGTGGCGGAGTGGCAGGCAACCGACACTCAGGAGGACTACATCGCCTACGGCGCCCAAGGTGACAATGGGACGGACGATGGCGGCAGCAGCGACCTCGAGATGCCATGGGAAGGCGACGCCAACGCGAGTAACTATCAGGTAATATGCCTGCGTTTCGTAGGTATTGAGATTCCGAAAGGCGCTGAGATCACCAGCGCCCATGTGCAGTTCACAGGTGATAACGAGAAATTGACCGGCGGCCCCGTGAACCTCGTCATCAGTGGTCTCTTGCAGCTCAATCCCGGCGCGTTTGGTGGCAACGAGGACATCTACACCGTCCGAGAGCCCAAGACAACCGCGGAGGTGAAGTGGAGCGATATACCGGACTGGGGCAGCGGGGCGGCAACACCCGAGTCGAGAACGCCGGATATCTCCAGTGTCATCCAGGAGATAATGGCCCAGGACGGCTGGGCCAGCGGCAACAACCTGGTCCTGTTCGTCAGGGATGACGAAACCAACCCCTCCGCCGACAATCGAAGCGCTGTTTCCAGTTCGCCGCTTCTGCAGGTAGAGTATACGGTTCCATTTGCCATGGATCCGAACCCGGCTGATGGCGGTACAGGTGGGCCTGCACCGCTTTTGCAGTGGACCAAGGGCTTTACTGCCGTGTACCACGATGTGTACTTCGGCACCAATCCCGATCTGGGGCCTGATGACTATATGGACCGTATGCCCTTCCCGATGTACTGGCACATTCCTGGTCTGACTCCAGGTACGACTTACTACTGGCGAATCGATGAGGTCGAGGCTGACGGCACCACGACTTACACGGGGGATGTCTGGAGCTTTCTTGCTGCCCCATATACCGCCTACAATCCCGGACCGGCTAATGGCAGCAAGACTGCGCACCCTGATGCTCCCCTTACCTGGGGTTCCGGTGCCACTGCGGCTACGCACGATGTATACTTCGGCACCAACCGAGCCGCTGTCGCCGACGGCACCGGCGGGACGTTCAAGGGCAACCAGATCGATGAAACCTACGCTCCCGAAGGCATTGAGAATGGGACCGCTTACTACTGGCGGATCGATGAGATCGAGGCCGATGGTACGACCAAGCACACGGGCGATGTCTGGAGTTTCAAGACAATGGACGACCCTGCCTTCATCGGCTGGTGGAAGTTTGACGAAGGCAAGGGCGGTATTGCCTACGATTCGTCCGGCTACGGCCATGATGGCATAGTGAATGGTAATCAACTGTGGGTGGCAAGCGGGGCCATAGGCGGCGCGCTGGAATTGGACGGATCCGATGATTTTGTCGACATCAGCGATGTAGCTGAACACATGATAAACAACAACTTTACGGTCAGTGCATGGATCAAGACTGAACAGGCGGATGATGGTAACGTTTTTGCGTCTAACTTTGGCGGCAGTCACGATTTCATCTTTGGTGTTGATGCTGGCAATGTCATGGTGGAAGACAGTACCCAAACACTGTACCCGCCTAAGATCGCCGACAACCGGTGGCATATGATAACGTACGTCAGGGATGGGGCTGAGGCGTGGATATACGTCGATGGCGCTTTCCGGGGCAAAGATGACGCCGATGACGATCCGGCCGGGGACGACCTGTGGTCAATAGGCCAGGAATGGGACAGCAGCCCGAGCGACGAATACGAAGGCCTGGTGGACGACGCCCGCTTCTGGATCAGGCCGCTGTCGGCCGAAGAGGTCGCCGCGGTATTCAAAGGTGATGTGGACCTTGCGCACAGTCCGCAGCCAACAAGCGGATCAGCACCGGACGTCGAGCACGTGCCGCCGATAAGCTGGTCACCCGGAGAGGACGCCACGCAGCATGATGTCTATCTCGGCCCCGACGAATTAGCTGTAGACGATGCCGATACATCCGATGTCACGGGCATCTATCGGGGCCGTCAGAGCGCCACCAGTTATACTCCCCCCGAGGGCCTCCCCTGGGGCACGGGGCCTTACTACTGGCGCATCGATGAGGTTAAGGCTGATGGAACGGTCAGCGAAGGTATGGTCTGGAGTTTCTCGGTAGGCGACTTCCTCAATGTGGACGACTTTGAATCCTACAATGACATTGACCCGCCCGATGACGCGAGCAACAGGATATTTGAGTCGTGGGCTGATGGTTTCGCGTCGCCGACGACAAACGGAGCGCTCGTGGGCAATGACCTTCCTCCCTATGCCGAGGCCAGGGCTGCTTACGTTCACAGCGGCACCCAGGCGATGCCGTTTTTCTACGACAACAATGGCAAGTACTCTGAGGCGACTTTGACGCTGACCGGCACTGCACGTGACTGGACCCGCCACAGTGTTGTGGACTTGTCGCTGTGGTTCAGGGGAGAGTCCACGAATGCCGCCGAGCGGATGTACGTCGCTCTCAACGGCAGAGCGGTCTACCACGACAACCCCGATGCGACGCAAGTAAGCGCCTACGAGGAGTGGGTTATCCCCTTGCAGACGTTTGCCGATCTGGGCGTGACGTTGAACAACGTGACCAGTATCGCGATTGGTTTCGGCACGCCGGGCAGTGCCGGCGCTGGTGGCTCCGGTACGATGTATTTCGACGATCTACGTCTGTATCAGGCTGCTCCGTAATAGTCGAGAGCTGATTGCGATGACATGTAGAATTGTGCCGTCGACTACAGCAGATTTGAACTAGTTAGGGGCCTATACCGAGTCATCTGGTATAGGCCCCTTTTTGTTCTATTTTGTTCCTTCTTACTCTCTTTGAAAGGACTGTTGACGATGTATAGAAAGTCATTTCTTCAAATCTTACTTGTAGTAGCCATCGCTCTGGCTGGTGCAAATGCGGCCTTTGGCGGTCTTATCGTAGAGGTCAGAGTCTCCGCCGGCCCCGATGACGCCGAGGAGGCCGTAAATCCCGGCAATCAAGATACCTACAACACAAGTTCAGACCTGGAGCTTATCGACGATAATAACGATAATGGTGGCAGGCAATTCGTGGGTATGAACTTCCGGAATGTCCAGGTCCCACTTGGCGCGCAGATAAAGAGGGCGTATATCGAGTTCGCGTGCGACGCGTCAAAATTTAACAGTGATCCTGCCTACTTGCTCCTCTGGGGTCACCTTGACCCTAATCCGGACGGCTTTGGAGGTGCTTTGACTCCTACTTCGATATCCGACCGCCCGAGGACAGAGGCCAAGGTCCCGTGGGAACCGGAGCCGTGGACTACCGGCGGTCAGCTCAGTCAGACCTCGGACATCTCAAGTATCATCAATGAGATAATCAGCCAGGATGGCTGGGCCACCGGCAACGCGATAGAGATAATCGTCGGAGAAGATACGAGCAAGGGTGAGTTTACCGGCTTTCGCGCCGCCGAATCTTTCAACGGAGTGGCGTCCCTGGCGCCGTTGCTGGTTATAGAACTGTCGACCAAATTTGCTTCGAGTCCCAGCCCCGCTGACGGCACGCTGTACGAGGACACATGGGCGAGCCTCGGCTGGGAAGCCGGCGAGACCGCGGTCACACACGACGTGTACATGAGTGACAAATTTGACGATGTCAGTGGCGGCGCGGCCGCGGCGTTCCAGGGCAACCAGGCTCTCGCATTCTTCACGGTCGGCTTTCCCGGGTTCGCCTTCCCCGACGGTCTTGTACCCGGTACAACCTACTACTGGCGCATCGACGAGGTCGAGGCCGATGGTGCCACGAAACACAAAGGCCCCGTCTGGAGTTTCAGCATTCTCGACAAGACCGCGTATGATCCCAGCCCGCGTGACGGGGCCAGGGCTGTCGATCCCGATGTCACGCTTAGCTGGACGCCGGGCTATGGTGCGAAGTTGCACACAGTCTACTTTGGCGACGATTTCGATACCGTCAGCAATGCTGCCGGCGGTCTCCCCCAGGGAGTTGCAGCATTTACTCCGGGCACCCTTGAAAAAGACAATATCTACTATTGGCGCGTCGATGAATTCAATCCCCCTGAGACGGTCAAAGGCGACGTCTGGAGTTTCAGGACGCTGCCGGACATCGTCATTACGGATCCCAATCTCATCGGCTGGTGGAAGCTGGACAACATTAGTGGAGACAAGGTCCTGGATTGGTCTGGCTACGGCAATGACGGTAAGACCGGCGGCAACCCGCAATTGGTGGAGGGCTTCGTAGGCTCTGGGCTGGATTTGGACGGTTCCGATTACATTGCAATCGACGGTGTAGTTGATGACATAACGAGCACCAATATCACGCTCAGTATATGGATCAAAAGCACGCAGACCAGCCAGGGCGACCTGTTTGCAGCCAATGACAGCGCCAGTGGTCACCCTCTCGAGTTCTACATTGAAGGCGGCTATCCTGGAAGATATGATGGTGGCGACACAACCTACACGACTGCACCTCTCGTCGCTGACGGCCAGTGGCATATGATGACGTACGTCAGGAGTGGCAGCAGAGGATACATATACGTCGACGGCGTTCAGGTAGCGACGGATTCAGCCAGCTTTGATTTGTCCTCAGTAACACGGTGGTCGATAGGACAGGAATGGGACGACTCGACGGCGAGCAACTTCTATGCGGGGTTGGTCGACGATGCCCGCTTCTATAACAAGGCACTGACGCAGCCCGAGATAGCCGAGATTATGAGAGGCGATCCGCTGCTTGCCTGGAATCCGCGGCCCGCAAATAACGCGACGCTGGATGTCGAGCAGGCTGCGCAGCCCCTAGGCTGGTCTCCCGGAGATAACGCGGTCGAGCATGATGTGCACTTCGGCACTGACAAGGACGCTGTGAAAAATGCCGACACATTGACGGCCGACGTCTATCGAGGCCGCCAGGCCGGGACCACTTACAGCGTGCCCGAGGGTCTCGAATGGGGCACCGGTCCTTACTACTGGCGTGTCGACGAGATCAATACCGATGGATCGGTAAGCGCCGGCAGCGTCTGGAGCTTCTCGGTGGCCGACTACCTCATCGTGGACGACTTTGAATCCTACAATGACATTGAAGAAGGCGAACCCGGCAGCAACAGGCTCTATATGACGTGGTTGGATGGATTCGACAACCCAACGACTAACGGGGCCATAGTCGGCAATTTGAATGTTCCGATTGCCGAGACCAGAGCGGGTTATGTCCATAGCGGGGCCCAGGCGATGCCGTTGTCCTACAACAACATCGGCAAGCACTCTGAGGCGACTTTGGCTTTGACCGGCACGGCGCGTGACTGGACCCGTCAGGGTGTTGGTCAGTTATCGCTGTGGTTCAGAGGCGAGCCGACGAACGGCGCCGAGCGGATGTACGTCGCTCTGGACGGAAGAGCGGTCTACAACGATAACCCCAATGTCACGCAGGTAGACGTTTACGAGGAATGGGTTATCCCCTTGCAGACATTTGCCGATCTGGGCGTGACCTTAAGCAATGTGACCAGCGTCGCGATAGGTTTCGGCACTCCGGGCAGTACCGCCGCAGGCGGCTCCGGTATGATGTACATCGACGATCTGAGTCTGTATCGGGTTTCACCGTAAAGGTCAGGGGTCACTCGATGCGGCATAGCAAATTATGCGGTCGAGTGCTGTAAAGTTGTATCAGTTCGGGGCCTGTGCTTACTTGTTCAGTACAGGCCCCGATTCTTTGCTTTCTCAGCAGGTTTTCTGTGCCTCAAAGAAAACGCTCGCATTGTACGAGTTGAAAGAACTTCAGGGTTTTCCGAAGATCTACGGTCAAGTGGTGGTAGTAAGGCCTTTAAATTCAGACGTGCTCTGCACAATACGAACTGTCGGCAGCTGGCCGGGACGCAGGTACTTGAAGCGAGGCGGACGATCTGGTATAAGGGTGATGGTGGTGTTCTGGTTTGTAGGAGTACACGAAGTCGTCTATTGCAAACGTTTTGAGTAGGAGGATGTTTCATGAAGATTCGATTCATATTGTCTGCAGGAATTGCCCTGTGCCTGACGGGCACGCTCGACGCGCAGACGTCGACGACATGGAGCGGACCGAACAACGGCAAATGGAGCAACCCTTCCCATTGGGCGGGCGAGGTATTGCCCTCGGCCAGCGTTAAGGCTTTCTTCAATGGACAGGGCACGTGCATAGTCGATTTTGACGCCGCCGAGGCCTGGCAGATCGATCTGGCCGGAGGTCCGCTAAAGATAGTCGACGGCGGCAATTTGACCGTTCATGACTGGTTCATACTTGGCTATCAAGAAGGAGATGTGGATGAAGGTGCAGGCGTATTAGAGGTACATGACGGCGGTGTGCTCAATTGTATGGTGCGTCTGTATGTAGGCTATAGGGGCGAAGGATACCTGACCGTCTACGAGGGCGGAACGGTCAACGTACACACTCAACTGCTGGGTGTCGGCCGACAGCCCGGAGGCAATGGCGTTGTAACCCTGGAAGGCGGTTCGTTGAACCTGCTCGAGGGGACCAGTGGGGATAGTCTGGGCATCCATCTGGAGACTGCCGAGGCCAGCATAGATTTCCGGGGCGGTGCCATAACACTGACGGATACGCCGGCAAATCGAGATAGTCTTCAGAGGGGTATTGACGGCGGTATTATCAAGGCCTATGGTGGAGTTGGAGATATTATTGTCGATTCCAATGAAACGCCAGGCAGATTGTCGGTAAGGGGCGTTCATCCTCTCAAGCCATTGCCGTCGGATGATGGCATTGCATCGGCAGGTCAGGTAGAGTTAAGCTGGATTGCGCCCGATCCCTGCACTCCCGGTCAGCCGGTAGCCGCCGACGTCTATTTCACAGACGACCTGACAGCTCTCGAACAATTCCTTGATCCTGCGGCCATACGCGTCGTCGACAAACAGAGTGTGACTTCGGTCCTGGTGCAGACTCAGCCGAAGAGGCGTTACTATTGGGCCGTGGACAGTTACGTGGGCAGTACGCCCGATCCCGTGTTCGGCCCCATCTTCAGCTTCGTCGCAGATAATCTACCCCCCGAAGTGGATGCCGGCCCCGACATAACGACATGGCTCCAGGACGGATCGAGGACCGGGACTCTGGATGCGACCGTTACCGATGACGATGCCTATACCGTGCAGTGGACGGTGATCAGTGAGCCAAATCAAGGCAATGTCACGATAGAGTCGGCCAGCGCCGAGGATACGAGCATAACGCTTTCTGCGGTCGGTGAGTATGTGCTGCAACTCGATGCCTCCGATGGTGAATATGCCAGCTCGGATACTGTGACGATCAACGTCTACAGCGACAGCTGCCAGGCTGCCCAGTCGCTGCCGGACTACGAGCCTTTGGCAGGAGATCTCAACGGAGACTGCAAGGTGGACCAAGCCGATATGGCCCTGCTGGAAGAAGACTGGCTCAAGGACAACTCACTGACCGATGACTGGCACGGAATATAGCGCTGAATGATCTAAAACCGAAGCTGCTGACGACAGGCAACTGCGCCGGGACGTTTTTGTGGCGACGACAGGACTAAGACTGTGATGCTTGAGGTGATCGAATGGAGTCTCTGCGAAGAGCAACTTTACTGACGGTTGTTGCGCTTTGTTCACTGGTCTTTGTGTCAATCTTCTGCGCAGCCGATGCGCAGGCTGACGAGGAGTATTCGTTCGTGTATCTCGGTGATCTGCATTTTGACAGGATGTCTCACCACGATCTCGAATGGGTGCGGGCCGAAAAGCCGAACGATATTCGTCAGATAGAGGAATATATAGAGAGTACAGAAGAATATGCTCCAGGCCTTCTAAAGAGAATCAACAGCTCTATCGAATCGGCCAATGGTCGAATAAAGATGGTCGTCCAGGGTGGGGATCTTACCGAGGGGCTGTGCGGCAGCAGGCAGTTGCAGGAGACTCAGTTTCGGGATGTCAGAGCCTTCATCCGTGACTATATCCCAGATACAGTGTTTCTTGCAACCAAGGGCAACCACGATATCACCGGCCCCGGGGCAAAGGAGGCCTTCGACAATGTCATGCTGCCATGGCTGTCGGCAGAATGCGGCAGGCAAATAGACTCTGCGTCTTTCTGTTACAAGCAGGGATCCGACCTGTTTGTATTCTTTGACGCCTATGAGAGGAACCTGGATTGGCTTGAGAGCACGTTGAGCGAGACCCAGTATCGCCACGTGTTCGTCGTGATGCACCCTCCTGCTGTCCCATACAATGCGAGGTCTACGTGGCACATCTTCTCAAAAGAACATGAGAAAGAGGCCCGCGAACGCTTCCTGGACATTTTGGGCTCGAGTGGAGCGATAGTGTTGACCGCTCACCTGCACAAGTACGGCGTTCTCACAAGAAAAACCTCCGGCGGTGCCTTCGTGCAATTCAGCATGAACAGCGTGATCAGCTCGCCGGATACGTCTGTAAGAAACCAACTTGAGGGCGTTGAGAACTACGGCGCCGGACTCCTCGATCTGGAGCCGGAATTTCAGCCCCAGACGCGGACCTTACGGCGTAGGATGCTTGAAGACGAGAAGCCATATATAGCGAGTTTCGAATTCGCCAGCTTCCCCGGCTACGCTGTGATCGAAGTCTGCGATGCGGATGTTACAGCCGATATCTTTGTGGCCGACTCCGATAAGGCATGGAAGAGCGTATCTCTCTTGGGACAGAGAAAGGAGGACGTACAATGAAATGGTTTGGCTGCGTTGCGATCAGTCTGGTATTGCTTGGATCTGTTGTCGGCCCTGCGGCCGGTGGCGACCAGAGTCCCGCGACAGAGGCCTTCACATTTGTGCAGGTCAGTGACCCGCAACTGGGCTGGGGCTACGGCTATGCCAACGACCTGGAGTCGTTCAGGCAGGCAGTAAGTCACATCAACGGTCTAAAGCCGGATTTCGTGGTTATCTGCGGCGACATGGTGAATAGCTTCAACGACACGTCTGTTGCTGATTTCCAGCAGGCCCGCAGTGAGCTGACCGTACCTTCGTATTGCGCCCCGGGAAATCACGACGTCGGCAACGCGCCGACGGTCTCAAGCCTCGAGCGTTATCGGCAGGAATTCAGCGATGACTATTTCTCCTTCGAGCACAAAGGCAACACCTTCGTGATCGTCAATACCTGCCTGTGGAAGGCGCCTCTTGCAGGAGAGTCGGAGAAACAGGACGAATGGCTGAGACAGACACTGGCCGCTGCCCGCGACAATAACAGTCCTGTCTTTGTAGTCGGACACCATCCCTTCTACTTGACAAGTCCGACTGAGGCCGAGGAATACTACAATCTTCCAGTAGCCAAGAGGAGCGAACTGCTGGCCCTGTTTGAGCAGTCCGGAGTTGTCGCCGTCCTTGGCGGGCACAGACATCTGTTGGTCATCAACGATTACAACGGAATCCAGATGGTCAATAGCGAGGTTACAAGCCGACATTTCGATAGCAGCCCACTTGGCTTTCGGCTCTGGCATGTCGACTCACCGACATCGATCAGCCACGAATTCCGCCCGTTGGTGCCCGAGATACCGACGGCTGACTTCAATAATGACGGAGTCGTTGACTGTGCGGACATGTGCATCATGGTTGATCATTGGCTTGAGGATTACCCTTTATGCGATGTTGCCCCGCCGCCCTTCGGCGACGGCATAGTCGATACCCAGGATCTGGTCTACCTTTCCGAGCGTTTGTTTACAGACTATCGCCTTATGGCGCACTGGAAACTGGACGAAATTGATGGGACTACTGCCTACGATGGCACCAGCTTCAACGACGGTACCCTTTATGGCGGTCCAACGTGGCAGCCTCTGGGCGGCCAGGTGGACGGGGCGCTTCAATTCGATGGGACAGACGATTATATAGGCATTCCTTTCTTCATGGATCCAGCGGATCCCGAAATGTCTTCGGGATTCAGCGTCTTTGCGTGGGTCAAAGGCGGTGCTCCGGGGCAGGTGGTCATATCTCAGGCAGGTAGCGCACGCAGTGCAAATTGGCTGTGGGCCGGATCATCGGAAGGTCATTTGGCCACAGAGCTCAAGGGTGGCGGAAGAGGGAGCGGTCCATTGGTTTCCGACAGTATCATTACCGATGGCGCCTGGCACCACATCGGCTTTGCCTGGGACGGCTCCAGTCGGACCTTGTACTTTGACGACGTGGCAGTGATCACGGATACGCACGACCAACTGGGCAGTTTAGACGGCGGGTTGAATATCGGGACAGGCAAGAATCTTGATGCGGGCAGCTTCTGGTCCGGCCTGATAGATGACATTCGCATCTATAATCGTGCGGTGGAACCACGATAGGTGATTTCTAAATCGGACAAGCTCAAGGTCTGATGCCAGCATGACTGACTGTCAGCCCTTGTTCATCCGCAATCCTTCATCTGATGAGAGTGCGCAGCCAAAGACAGACCTCCCCTTCACTGCTTTTCGCAGCATTTGCCTGCCGGATCAGGAATCTTTCGAAAGAGCTACGGTCAGGATTCCACGAGGCTCTGCTGTGAATCGTATCCGACCTTCAACAGCATCCAGCGGTTTCACCGGTCGCTCGAGTGCATCACACCTCTCGGCTCGCGCCCAACCCGGAGGCAGTTTGAGCGAGCCATCAGTTGCGTGATCCTGAACGTTCCAAAACCTTAGGATTAAGCGTTGATCGTCCTCGGCAGCTTTGAATGCCAGTAGCGGCCCGCCCGAGAACTCGATTTCGAGTCTTCCTAAGCCGGATACGACCGGTGGCTGTCCAGGCGCTTGTAAGAACGGCGGCGACGCAAATTGCTGTGCCTCCTGAATAGCCCGCACCGGATCGAAGTCCTCGTCGAGAAGAACGATCCGATAGTTGAAGGTCCACTCTCGCCAGCCGCCCTGCCCGAACTGATGATCGTTACCGGTCAGATTCATCATGGGCATCGAAGTGATCTGCGCCGGGATAGCGGACGCCTTCGAACCAAACCGCAGGAGCAAGGTATCCGGCGTCAGAAGCAGTGCTGTACGGCCCTCGCCACCGGCCGCGGCGAAGGTGACCCCGGCAAAGAGCTCCGGATTGGCCCCCGGCAGGTCATCACCGCCTGTGTCTTTGGGACCGGCAACGAGAATCGCGCCCGGCGCGTCGTATCGGTACTTGGGGTTTTTGAGAGCAACAGGAAAACAGAACTCCACGGATTGTGGATCGTCCGTCCATCCATCGCAAAGACGATAGGTTATGTCGATCCAGGGCTCGGCAGCGTGGAAAAACCATGTACTCTCAATGTGAAAACCGCAGCGACTGTAATCGGCGGTAATCTCTACCCCACATTCGGCCCGTCGGCAGATGAGATTGCGAAGGACTAATTCGTTGGATGAACCCAGTGTTTTCGGAAAGACAGATTCCGGCCTGGCTCGGCTGCGGTATCGTGTGTGTACGAATTCCCCCAGCGCCTTGTCTGCGCCATCCGGTATCCATTCACGTCTTTCGGAATCTGCAATAGATGTCACTCCACAGCGCTCGGGATCGAAAACGACACGGCCGCCACGCCACGAGAAGGTCGTTTCCCCTACCTGAAAATCGCTTGCCGCCTTTGCTGGCTGCGCTTCAGATTCCGGTACCAGAGTTCGGGCGATATCCATCGCCTGCGTCACTGCACTCATCCGGGCGCCGGCCGACAAGGCCGCTCGTTGCCGGTCCGTTCCGCCGAAATCGTGCTCGGCAAACTTCAACAACTCAGTGAAGCCATGCCGGAGCAGACGGAGCATCTTCTCGTCAGTCCCTGATGTCATGGTCTTTAGGGCCTGTGACGCTTCGGCCAAGCGGAGCAGCCGTTGTGCTTCGCGAAATCCCGCGGTCGGTCCAGCCAGATGGGCGGCCCATTCCTCCCAACAGATGCCGAATGAGCCTTTCAAGCTCGGGATCGTGAGGTTCTTTTGACGGATTTCTCGTTCAGCGGCGACGAAGAAATCCTCATACCGCGCATCCACGATGCGTATGGTCCCGTCGGATTGGGCGTTGTACTTGCGAATGAATGATGAGATGTCCTCGGTCCGCGTCCAATTGTCCCATCCTGTACCGAGCAGCAAAATGCTCGAGATCGGGTAGTTGTCACCGTATGCTTCATAGTGCTTGGTGGTCTGCTGAATGAACTGCTTTCGTTTTTCAAAGACTTCCGGGCTGTTTCGATCGCCAACAGATTTTACTCGGAAGGCATCCCATTCTTCACCCGCCATACCCGCAAGGGCATAGGCTTCTGAATAGCCTCCCCAACTTTTCGTATCGGTGTAGAGATCCCAGTGAACGAGAACGCGCTTGCCGTTTGGAGCCTCCCACCAAAACAAAGGATATGGATCTCTGAGGTGGTGATAGCTCTCAGCTCGAAGACGATAGATACCTCGGCCTAAGAAATCGAAACCACAGTCCGTCAAGATATTGGCGATGCCCCAGGTCATACCGGGATTTTCCATAACCAGCGCCGTCCTCGCCGCAATGCCTGTAGACTTCTCGATCGGGACAGCTCCGTAGCAGGACCGGACCGCTGTTTCCGTGTCCAGGATGCCCCAGAGCAAAACACAGAAATTACCGGCATAGCCGATGCGGCCATTGCCTATCGCCTCATGCAGACGTGCCCTGCCGGATTGGCCGCGATGGCGATGGTAGACCTCATCCCAAAGCGTCCCATCGAGGTTCCAGCAAACCTTGTTACGTTCGGCAGCATCCAGGTAGTCGTCGAGCAGTGCCGTCATCCGCAACTCGATTTCGGTCGTCGAGCCGCACCAGTTGTAGTCGAGATGTTTGTCCTGGGCCAGGTAGACAGTCCACCTCGAGCCACGTTCCTGAGCACGGCAGGCCACTGCCAAACCGAGGATCAGAGCGAACCAGAGCAAGAAGATCGGGCAGAATATCTGCTTCTGACGAGGTGCATCCTTATCTTTTGTCCAATCGTTCCCCTTTCGTGCTGTGACCTTATGCTTGTCTTTCATGATGTCCCCATATCATCCACGCGTTACTGCGTGGCTTCATAATGTTGAGCTTTGGAGCCGTTGGATACCAGATGAGACATAACACCTTCTGTGACGAACTGCAAGCATTTCCTCGAGGCCAAGGCGCGTCTGATATCGAAGCCTCCGTATGGTCAGCGCGCGTGGACTGTTCCGGCGTGATAGATGACGTGCGCATCTACAACCGTCCGGTGGAGTCGCAACAGTGATTCTTGAATTGGAAAAGTCCAAGGGCTGGCAGCATGACTGACTGTCAGCCCTTTTTCCTTTCAAATACGCAATCGCACAGTTTCGGATAACAATTGCCAGCTGTATGACAGCAGAAGCCGTTGTCCTGGATTTAAGCCAAGGCTCGATGAGTCAAGATGTGTTGTCTATCACCGGCAGGTGGATTATAATCCGTCCCGATCGCGCAGCGATCCGGGCTATATACCCGCGACTGCATTTGAGATGATGTGG
>Ga0209536_100010561_pt1 | contig 13598 bp, 10 predicted proteins | sample DeeMarSeWOR28_12_FD_187461 | JGI IMG/M metagenome (GOLD analysis project Ga0209536, IMG submission 187461) | Marine sediment microbial communities from White Oak River estuary, North Carolina - WOR-2-8_12 (SPAdes) (version 2) | ecosystem: Environmental > Aquatic > Marine > Intertidal zone >...
TCGGATTGGTCTTGCAACCTTCCAGTATGCCCGATGAACCCTTTTTATTCAAATCTGGCTTCACTTTCTGTCCAACCACGTTTTAATGAGGAGCTACCGTGGCACGGACGCTTGCTATTTATTCCCTTTTGCCTGGTGGATCACGATGCTGCCGCCGCCGATGGCGGTGGTCGGCTTGGCGTCCTCACCAGCCCGCATCTGGTTGTCGTAGACGACGGCATCGCCGTTATCTTTGTCCCAGATCTTGATGCGGAACAGATCCACGTCGGTGCTGCGGAAAAGATCCGCATCGATAGCGGTGAGCATGAACCCATAGTTACCAGCGCCGTTGACCGTGCCGGTGCCCTTGTACTGAGCCGTGTGATTGGCAATGACCAGCCAGTCGTAGGCATTCGAGTGGAAGTTCAGGTCACCCGCCTTGAGCTGGAATTGCGTTGACCCGTCTGGCTCATAAGCGCCCTTCGTATACTTGGAGACGAAACCGAAGGAGGCCTTGCCAGTGAGCGATGGATCAGGTGCATAGGCACCAGGCGGCGAATCGATCCAGCCGCCGCCGGTCACAAACCCGATACCCGGATCGTAGACCACGACAAACTGGTGGGTCGACACGCCCCGGTCGCCGTCCTTGTCCTCCACCGTCAGCTTGACCGTGTAGACGCCGGGGTTGGTGTAAGTGTGGCCCCCGGTCACCATACCAGAGCCACTTGTCTCATTGACCGTGCCCGCCGAGGTACTACCATCTCCCCAGTCCCAAGTCGCAGCGTGGGTGTCAAGCACGCCCGGGTCGCTGAAGTCAGCGCTGGCATGAATCTCTGTGTTCGCCTGAACCGGGTCCATCGGCGCTGTGATCTCTCCCGTCGTTGGCACCACATTGTTGACCGTTAGATCAAACGTTGTGTGGCTCATACCGCCCCGACCGTCGTCGGCAGAGATTGCCACCGTCTGGCTTTCGGCTGGACCATCGCTCGTTACGAAGCTCCAGGACCACGTCCCATCACCCTCGTCAGTCACTGCGCCAACCGAAGCGCTGAGAGTTACCGGATCGCCATCCGGATCGCTCACGGCACCGTTGTTGATCGCCGTCTGCCCCTCATCGACAGTTACCATCGCCTGGTGGGCGGTTACACTTGGTGGGATGTTGGCCACCTCTGTAGCAATCTTGGCCATGAACCCATCGCGGACGCCGCCGAACACAGGTTGCATGGCGTCTCCGGTGACCGGAAAGTCGGCGGAGCTGGTCGAAGCAGCGAGATAGATGTCCCCCGCCCCGTCCGGCGCAATTCCGCCGACATATTCTTCGTTCCCGATCGAGTGTGGGTTGCTGCCTCCCAGGTAGGCGCTGAAAAGCAACTCATCTCCGTCAGCGTTCAGTTTGGCGGCGAACGTATCATAGCCGCCGACGTTGGCGGCTTGTAGCGGATCAACCGTAGGAAAGTCCGTCGAGGCGGTGAACCCGGTGACGTAGGCATTGCCGTCAGCGTCCATTGCGATGCCGAAACCCCTGTCCGTGTCACCCCCGCCGAGATAGGTGCTGTAGAGTAAGTCGCTGCCATCCGCGTTCAGCTTGACCACGACAGCATCAAAATCGCCACCGCCAAAACCGGGTTGGGGCGCGTTGGTTGTGGTGGGAAAGTCGCTGGACGAGGTGCTGCCGATGAGGTAGGCGCTGCCTGCACTATCTATCGCGATGTCTCTGAATTCCTCTCCGCCAGGAGCATCGGCGCCGCCGATAAGCGTGCTGTAGACAAACTCGCTGCCATCGGCATTCAACTTGGCCACGGCTCCATCGGTGCTGAAATTGGTTCGGCAATTGTCGCAGGTTCTATCCCAGGCACCGGGCGTGGTGGGAAAGTCGGTGGAGTGGGTATGGCTGGCGAGGTAGGCATTGCCTGCATCATCAACGGCGATCCCATCAATGCTTTCCCAACTGTAGCCGCCAAGATAGGTGCTGTACAAGAGCGTACCGCCATCTGGGCTCAGTTTTGATGCGAATCCATCCCCGCTGCCGCCAAAGGTCGTTTGTGCTGCCCCGGAAGTGATAGGGAAGCTGCCGTGGGTGAAACCCCCAACGTAGGCAGAGCCGGTGTCGTCTATCGCGATACATAGGCCATAGTCCCAACTGCGGCCGCCCAGATAGGTGCTGTACAAGAGGGTACTGCCATCTGGGCTAAGTTTTGCCACAAACGCATCCCGACCACCTTCAAGACCGGTGTCTAGCGCGCCAGGCGTGGTGGGAAAGTCGGTGGACCAACTCAGCCCCGCGATGTAGGCGTTGCCTGCGTCATCCACCGCGATGCCTATGCCACCATCGTGGCCACTCCCGCCCAGAAAGGTGCTGTAGAGCAACTCGCCGTCCGGGCTCAACTTGGCGACGAACGCATCACCGGTATGGTCATTGATTTGGCAATCGGGAGCGTGGTCGTTGTTAGACGTGTCGAAGGCGCTCGGCGTGGTAGGGAAATCCACGGACGCGGTTTGGCCGGTGACGTAGATGTTGCCGGCGCTGTCCATTGCCATATCATATATTCTGTCTTCGCAGCTACCACCCAGAAAGGTGCTATAGGCCAGGTCGGGAACGCCGGCTGCCTGAGCTGGGAAGGCGGTGAACGCAGGTCCAGGGACGAAGGGAGCAGACACTTCATAGATTCCTGGTTCCAGATTCAAGATGGCGGGTTGCGCCGGTCCCGGCATGATCCAGGCCGTCGAAAGGCCTACGACCAGAAGAGCCAGTGCCAAATGGCGCAACCCGCTGATGCCCACAAGTTGGGGGGGCATCACCAAACCAATCTTTGTTAGTGACGTTTTCATCGTTTCCTCCTGTCGGATTCTTGAAGTTTAGGTTACACCTTCACTCATTGTGTAAGCCCAAGACCTGTGTGGCACCTCTCAAAATAGCATCATTCACAGCTTCAGTTTGATTTCATAGGTGACCTCCTCTCGATTTAGCACAGGGCTTTGCCCCTCATCCGCGTGATTGCCTTGGAAGGCGGAAACTTTATGGCCGTTGGCCATCTCACTGCTTCCTGACCGCGAGAAGGGCCAACGATCCCAGCTCAATACATCGGATCCGCCAGGACCTCCGGTGAGGTGGACGGCAGCAGGTTTCCCTTTAGACCCTGTTCAAAAGTCCAGTTTACGTGGCACAGCCGGCAGCCATAAGGATCGCATTGAGGCTTGCGTCGAGCTCCTATGTACAAGGTGTTCAGGGCTATCGTCTCCAGACTGTCGGTGCGAATGTTCCCCAGGACGAAATCAGGTTCTGAAACTCGAATGCAGCAAGGCCGAAGATCACCGTTCGCTCGAACGATCCTGAAAGTCTGGCTGTAGTAGCAGCGCGAGAACTCGTGCGGCGTATGAGTATTGCCCCCGAGGACAGCCGTAATATTGGTCTGGTTTCGCAGGAAAGCCTTGACTTCCCCCGAAGAGTCTGCCAGTTCACGGACTTCTCTGACGGCTCTCTGTATCTGCTTGCGGGTGACTGCCTGCGTGAACGGCTGGGCATAGCGATCCGGGTCGCGCCGGAGTGGGCGGTATTGGATGTTGACTTTGTGCAGCGCCTCTGGCATTTCTTTCTTGACCAACTCAAAGATGAATCGGGCTACGGCTGCATAGTCGTGGATGTTGGATCGAGCAAACAGGAAGCTGATCCCCACGTACATGACATCGTGATCAAGATAGCTCAGAAAATTCTGGATCACGCGGTTGAACATAGGCTTGCCGCGGAACGCTGAGTAGGTATCTTCGGTGGCGGCATCGAGCGACAATCTGATCCAGCTAAGTCTACTCGGCCAATCTCCAGGGGGTTTGTAAGTACCATTTGTCACTAATGCCACGACAATCCCTGAGGTAGTATTGCAGACCTCTTCGACCATCTCCCGAAAGCGGTACTTTCCACTTCTGTACAACGTTGGTTCACCACCGCCGCTGATCACCATTGACCCGGGTCTCATTTGGGCAATCTTCTGGATCTCTTGGCTAGGGAAGTTGGTCGGTGGCGGTTTGCGTTGGGGGTCATCGTGTCCATAGGTGCAATCGCAGCACGTTAACTTACACACATCGCTCGGGTGGAATTCCATGTGGCGGATCGTGGCATATTCGCGCAGCCTGCTGGCGATGTCAGCTTCCGACAAGGGCTTGCCCGCTTGATAGAGTTGTCGGGCCAAGTGTTTGATCACGTCGACGGTCGATACCTCGCGGGCTTGATGTTTCGTCAAGATGGCATAATTCACATTGAACCAGAAAGGTGGGGTTAGCGTATTGTGGAGGTGCAGTGCAACCGCTATCTCTTCCTTGCTTCTGAGAAAATCCAAATGATTGAGTGGCTTTGTCAAATTTCGTGCTACATGCCATCCGTGCTCGTAATCATCGGGCAGCAGATCCCCCAGAGGGTTCTCCAGCCTTAGGGTCTTGGTAAAGAGCTTGTTGTGCACACGGAGTTGCTCTAGCTGAGACATCTCGGCACCTCCAAGAACGAGCCAAATGAACAGCGGGCTAACGTTTGCTTCTACTGCCAGGCGGGTTCGTGGCCCGCAGAGTCTGAAGTGGTCCCCCCACAAGGTCGGATTTGGAGTTGCGCGCCGACTGGGCCGGCCAGCGGCGTGATTACGACTCGAGGCGTAATCTGATGCTGTCCAATTTGACCCCATCTTTGATGCGCGAAAGCCCGGGGTAATCACCTGTCGCCTTGCCGCGTTCCAGCCACGCTGAGATTTCATCATATCCTTCGCTGCTGACCGCATAAAGAGATAGGGTGAAGTCTCTATTGGGTGGAGTTCCCCCTTCGAAGACTTCGGCGTCCCAGGATGTGTTTTTCACCGCGACTTCGCCCTTGGGCCATTTCAACCCGCTGACTTCCACGGCAAGAAGTAAATGCTGGCCTGCTGGCAACCTGTCAATGCTCCCCTCCGCCCGGAAACGCCTAGGGACCCGATCCCGATTTCTTGGATGGCTGATCCTGCCTCGAGGCTTGCGTTTGTGAGACTTGGTACTTGTATGCATGACTTCACCTCCCTATCTAATAAAGGCTCCTCGGTAACTCAGCCGAACGGTGCCGAAGCATCTGCACCGTCCGGCTGAGCGTTGGACCGACAACACCCACGTCGAGAGCTTGTGCCGAAGCCTGGGGTGCCTTGCTCCTCATTGTGCCGGACGAGGTGAGAACTCCTACGTGCGAGGAGCGTCTGCTGTTCCTTCTTGGCCGCGATCTCGGCCCGCAGGAACCGATTTACTTCGACTTGGGCCATACGTTCCAAGAGTTCCCACCTTGGTATCAGCCTAGTGATTCCAACAGCGCTACCATGACGCCACAAAGCCCGAACAGCACGGCCCCCACGTTGCAGAGCCTGGGGATTGGCCACAAAACCGGCGAACTCGTCTTCTTGATCCTTCTTCGTGGACACGGTACTACCCTTCCTCCCTCCGAGCCTCAGCGCTCGAATTTCACCATCTGCACGCGCGTTTCCCAATGAGCGCAGAACCACCATCCAGCGCGTCAAAGTAGCCATAGGGCAGCTGTACATGTCGATGAGAAAACTATTGAGAGGTACTTTGATTTGCCTGGGGGGGCTGAATGTACCCCTTGATTATCGCTACAAAAGATGCTAGAATAGGTATCAGAATTGGTCAGATGCGGCGCAGGCCCCAAAGGAGGGAACTGGCAATGGCTACCCATCAACCCTCGGAAGCCTTCCTGCTGATCTATCGCGCTGACGGAATTCATACACTGCCCCGTTATATTCAGGCCGGCAATAACTGCTCTGTGGTCGAATTGTACGGCTGCGGTCGCTCTCGTCCGCCGGGCGTTCTACGTCTCCTTCCCGACGTACTGAGATCTTTTCTGCCCCCCAGGGCCAGACCCACTGCCCTGACCTCAGTTGATCTTTGCGATTTGCCTACGAGCGACTTCTCTATTGTGTACCCTGTCCAATCATATCTCTGTGTGTTTTAGCCTGCTTTGAATTCCAGACAGATTTCCTTCCAACTCAATCGAACCTGTGGTTCAGATTATGCTCATCCTATCACAGGAGACGGGCGATTGCTTGAGACAGAGCTAAGCGTTCCTTGAGCTTCTTCTACTTGCCAGGTTGACAAATCAGCGGCACAACTGAGTAAATGAATAGGAGCATAGGCCATGACCTTGAAACGTGACTGGAAGGCATACCCGCCTACCTACCGGGCACGAGAGATCCGGGCGATTGCCCGTTTGCTTCGAGCTGGCGAGAGCGGCTCAATAGTTGGTCTGGCTGGGGCCGGCAAATCAAATCTGTTGGGTTTTCTAAGCCATCGGCCTGAAGTGATGAATCAACAGCTGGCAGATGCCCCCTTTAGACCTGTCCTGGTTTTTGTTGATCTGAACAGCCTACCAGATATTGACTTGGGGACGCTGTATCGCGTCATTCTTCGCTCATTGTATGAGGCTTGTACCCAACTTGCGGCCATTGAGGAAACGCTCCCCCCGACGATTGAAGCACTCTATCGCAAAGTGGAAGACAAGACAGACCCTTTCTTGTCACAGAGCGCTCTGCGAGAGGCACTCTTCTCGCTGAAAGAGAAGCAAGTGCGTCTGGCACTGATGTTCGATCCGTTTGACCAGTTTTGTCGGGCTACCCCAACCCCGATGTTGAATAACCTGCGCGGTCTGCGCGACAGTTTCAAAGCCAATCTTTCCTATCTATTTGGTTTGCGCCACGAGGCGACCTATCTTCGCAGTCCTGATGAGTTGGGCGAGCTTTTTGAGATCATGGATACCCACATATGCTGGCTAGGACCGATGGACAAAGAGGATGCCAATTGGATCGTCGAACAGATTGAAGCAGCAACCCGCCAGGTTTTTGCCGAAGCGCAGGTTGAGCGACTCATTGACCTAACCGGCGGTTTTCCGGCCCTGCTTCGAGCCGCTAGCCTCTGGTTAGCCGAGGTGTTGCCCATACCGGAAATAGATGCCTGGGAAGCGCGGCTACTGACTGAACCGAGCCTGCAGAATCGGCTAAACGATATATGGAACGGACTAACCGGGGAGGAGCAAGCTACTCTCTCTGTTTTACAGACAACTCTGGCCGTCACCCGAGACAAAGACCGACAAGATAGTCTTAGGCAGATCGAGGCAAAATACTCTCAGGTGCTAGACCGCTTGCAGGCCAAGCATCTGTGCCAGCGCACCAGCGTTGGCTGGCAGCTCTTCAGCCCTCTCTTTGCCAGTTTCATTGCCGATATCGCCACCGTCAATATCGGCAAGATTTGGCACGACCCGCAAACTGACCGCTTTTGGCAGGGTGAGCGAGAATTACCCGATCTGACTGAACAAGACCGCCGGCTATTATGCTATTTCTTGGATCATCCCCATATCGTATGCACGATTGACGCTCTGATTGGAGCCTGCTGGGCGGAAGCTGAGCCTGAGGGGGTTTCCAATCAAGCCGTGCAGCAGGCCATTCGCCATTTTCGGAAGGGGATCGAGCCAAATCCGGCGAAACCCTGCTATCTGATTACCCAGCACGGTGCTGGCTATCGCTTCTTCCCAGAAGGCGCGCCACAAACCTAGGGTCTGTCAGAAGGGACTGTTTGTTCTGAGAGTAGCTGTTCATAGGATTGGTTCAGTGGATGGTAACGTGGGTATGGGGCCGAATGCAGTGTTGTAGTTGAGCTAGCACGGGCGGACCACCGGTAATGATTGGCCCCTGTATTAACCGACCATCCAACCGGGGCAAGTAGTCCACCGGTTGCCCGGACAAGTAGCGCAACTCTCCCCCGGCTCTGGTTAGGAAGGTTGCGCCGGTGACCAGGCCCACAGGCGGGCCTTGGGAACAAAGGCCCCCACCGCTGAGCCACGGGCGGTGTAGGCCAGGCTGGCGCTGACGCTGCCCAGGGCACGCGTGCGGGGAAGGTCGATCTGAAACTGGTGACAAAGCCCTGGAGTTGACTGCCAGGAATCCCTTCTGATCTCAGTTCTGCCAGACGGCAAGGCGCAGATCGTACTCATTGCTATGGTGCAGTGCGATTTAGCCGGCCTGGCGAGCCCAGGTGATGAACTGGTCGACCTGTATACATGAGAGCTGATGAGCGACAGCCAGACGTGACATTTTAGAAGCCTCCATCAGTTGGGATGAAGTTGGCTGATTCTGCCTTTCTTCACCTCTGATTCAATATCATAGCCTATTTTCGATCTGACTACTTGCGGCCAGGTTGAGCCAATGCTGAGTAAAGGCGCTGCCAGTGGCATGCTGCGCACGCAACTCACGGTCGGGCTAAGCTGAAGCAGAATTGTGGGCAATGACACAATGACAGGAGGATCATTTACGGCTTTACGACGTTCCCTGAGAGCGTAGCCGGCCACCTGCCGGGCCAGAGAGATGAAGATATCGGCCAGTTGGATTCAGGGTTACGAAGGCGTCTCGATTATCAGTCTGGCCGGGTCAGGCAAATCAAACTTACTTGCTCTTGTAAACAAACGTCCCGAAGTGATGAAGCAGTACCTAACAGCCCGTCGTTTAGGCTGGTCTTGGTCCTGGTAGATTTGAATAACCTTCCCAACAGTGCCTTGGCTATCTTGTATCGGGTCATCCTGCGCTCACGGCACGAGACCCAGCAGCAACTGGATGCAATCGATCACACTGCAGGCGTAGGAGATGAACGTCGAACGGCTCATTTCTGAAAAGAGCCTAGGCGCCACACACACTGTGGTCGAGTCAAGGATGCAGTCATATGTGCTGCGCGCTCAACTCAGGCTCAGGCATGACTCAAGTATGATCAGGGAGAACATGATAAGATGAGTGAGGAAACAGATGGAATCCCCAATGACGGGGAGTTTGTACCAATAGTCGAAACAGTCGGCGGTATCCCTCTAGGGCCGGATGAGAAACGGGTGCTGCAAGCAATGTTTAGCGGCTGTGAAAAAGTGCAGGTCGAGCTGGAGTTCAAAAGAGGTTTCTCCTCCAGCCGCGTCTTCCGAGTACGCCCCGTTGCTCCTGGTCGACAACCGCTCTTGCGTGTGGCAGTCAAAATTGGTCCGGCTATCTCAACTCGGCGGGAATATCGAGCTTACAGAGATCTGGTAGAAAACAAACTGCCAGAAATCGCCCGACTAGAAAGGCCGCCAACCTTCTTATCCGATAGCCCTCTGGCCGGTCTGTGCTATACGCTGAGGGGCGCCGACCCCTTCCAAGTACTTAGCTTGCACGATTACTACAACCAAGCCGGCCCCCAAGAGGTACATCAAGTGCTGGAACGAAGGCTGTTTCCGACCTTGGGTAGATACTTCTGGACAATCAGGCAAACTGATCCGATTTTTCAAATGTGGGCTGACTACGACCAAATACTGCCGGTTAACTTGGAGATCGAAAGTCTGGACACCTGCCCGGAAGAAGCCATCCGCCGGCTGGAACCCGGCCAGGCGCCGCCAGCCCGGTTTGAGGTGGGTGACTTGGTTGACCTCCGCGATTTCATAGTGACCGAAGTGCAAGGGCAAGAGGTGACGCTCAACTGGGCAGAGGCCTATGGATCATACCGTGTGCGTCTGGTGGAGGTCTCGGACCTGGAGCGGTACCGAGTCGGTGAGAAGTTGACCTCGCTACTTGGTCGGGTAGAGGCAACGCGACACTCCTTACTTGCTGCTCAAGCCCGCAAGGCCCTGGGCGAGACGCTGGATCTGGAGGCAGAACATCTCTTTCTGCCCGACGGCTCAAAGCAACCAAACCCCCTACTGACCTATTGGGATATTCTCAGTACCTCTCTGCAGGTTGAGAAGTCGACCATTCACGGTGACTTGAACCTGGAGAATATTCTGGTCGAACCGGAGGGTGGTCTGGTGAGCCTGATTGATTTTGCTCTCACCCGGAAGGGCCACTATTTGCACGATCTGCTACGGCTGGAAACGGAGGTGGTAACCAAGCTGATCCCGGCCGCCTTGCACCAGGCCGGCAGACCCGCTACCGACATCTGTCGCTTTTATAAGCATTTGCACTTATACACTTTCCACCCTAGGAAGACCTCCCCTGCTGCTTTATCTCCCTCCAGCCTGGAAAAACCAATGGCATTATTAAAGACCATTCGCGACACAGCCCGTGACAACCTGGGTGTCCGTGATCACGAGGAGTATTACCAAGGCTTGACGCTGTACTTGTTGGGGGCGCTGAAGTTCAAAAACCTAGAAGAAATACCCGGAGTGCCGGCCACGCTGCCCAAACAGGTTGCCTTCTGGGCTGCCGCCAGTGCGCAAGGTTTGCAAGGCACAAGTGAAGAAGAGATACCATCTATCGATTGGCCGACGCTTGTTGTCCTTATGTTAGGCATAACAACTATAGTCGCTTTGATCATCGCCGTTGTTCGATACTGCGTTTTACCTCCCAGAGAAGAGATAGCCTTCAAGTCAGTTCACGGCCGGTATGTCACCGCTATGGGAGCGGATGACTGGACACTCAGACAAATATCTGAATTAAGGCCCTGCGGGCGGTTCATCCAACACCAACTCGCGAACGGTAAGATCGCCCTTGAGACCTGCTACGGCCGGTATGTCACTGCGCCCAGCACTGGCGACACAACATCGGACTGGATGCTTCGGCAGGAATCCGAACTGAGCGACTGTGGGCAGTTTGACCTGTACGACTTGGGAAGCGATAGAGTTGCTTTTAGATCGTGTGTGGGAAACTTCTTCACGGCCGGAGACGGTGGCTGGCCACCGCCGTTGACATGGTCAGTTGTAGCAGAAACGGACATTCTTCAAGAGTGGGAAAGATTCACGGTGCTACAACGCCCCCCCCCGACGCTTGTGATCGCCGATTTTGATAGCTGCGATGAGGTAACAAATCACGGAGGGCGTATGGGGTCGTTCCAAGGTTCTCCTGACGACAGTTTAGTGGCATCTTACGTGAAGGAAGCATGGCGCGGTTGTATCGCCAAGTTGGAGTATGATATCGTTACCTGGAGTGCATTCTGGATTCAGTTGCAGGGCGCTGACCTGAGTCTGTACAGCCAGCTCGTTTTCGACGTCAAGGCAGAATCACAAAAGGTCCCCAAGCAGGCAAAGATCGAGTTAAAGCGAGCGCGTGGTAAGGAGGTTTCGATCCTGTACATACCTGGGATCACCACCGATTGGCAGACGATGCGTGTGAACCTGAGCAGTTTTGGACCTACAGATTACGCCGACCCATTGTCCTCCTTCACGGATATGGAGGAGTTGCTCTTTACGTTTGATGCCAACTTGTCTGGAATGACGGGCGTAATCTACTTGGACAATATCTCCCTGCAGTGAGCGTCGGGTAATCGATGGCATCTCGAACTGGACGCCTGAGCCAGCAAAAGAGCCGCCATGTCCGACGGATGGGCGGCTTTTGCTTCGGTCCCGTGCTCGGCTTTCCTAGCTGGCCGGTCAGCTCTATAAAACAGGCAAGCTCTTGTCGAGAGCTGACATCCTACTTGACAGATCTATGTTCGCCATTGGCCCGCTCGCGAGACAGAGAGTCTTACCAGCGATAAGGAGGTTCAGCATGCAGCGCACGGCCACACTTCGGAGCGCTTCGCTCTTCAGCCTTCTGGTCGTCCTAAGTACCAGCCAGGCAGGCCCCGTGTCGGCCGGCATCCAGGTTTGGACAAGTAATGGGCCCGCAAGCAGAGGCATTCGCGCCCTGGCAGCCAGCCAGCCGATGACCCCAACTGCGAGGCATCCATACCCAGGACCCGATCCTCACCCCATCCCCGGAACAATGGAGGCGGAGGACTATGACGCCGGCGGTGAAGGTGTGGCCTACCACGATACGACGTTGGGCAACCAGGGGGGCGAATATCGCGACGACGACGTCGATATTGAGAGCACGACGGACGTGGGCGGCGGCTACAACGTCGGCTGGATCAAAGAGGGGGAATGGTTGGAGTATAGTGTGGACGTCGCTTCCGCCGGTCTTTACGATGTTCAGGTGCGAGTGGCATCCGCGATGGATAGGACCGTCGACGAGACCTTGCCGGCCGTGGGGACGATCAGTTGGACGGTGCCGCTCACCCGGGTGCTCCACATCGAGTTCGACGGCACCGACGTGAGCGGGCCGATGACCTTTGTGACCACCGGCGGCTGGCAGAATTGGACCTCAGTATACGCTCGTCGCATCCCGCTGGCAGAAGGCCAGCACGTGATGCGCCTTGCCATGGACACGGGCGGGCTCAACGTCAACTGGGTCTCGTTTGCAGCGTCGCGGCCACTTGATGAACCACCGGAGAAGACGATCGATCGGGTGATCGCTCAAATGACGATGACCGAAAAGATCGAACAACTGCATGGCGTTGATTGGATGGACACTGCGGATAATACCCGATTGGGGATTCCAGGATTTAGAACGTCTGATGGGCCTCACGGGCTAAGGGGTGGTCAATCCACGAGCTTCCCTGTCGGCATCGCCATGGCTGCTACCTGGGACCCCGAGCTCCTGGAAAGAGTGGGGGTTGCAATGGGCAAAGAGTTTCGGGGCAGAGGCGAGAACCAGATGCTGGGGCCTTGCCTGGATATCACCCGGGACCCGAGGAATGGGCGCAGTCCGGAGAGCAGTGGGGAGGAACCATACCTGGCCGGGAAGTTGGGCGCGGCCCTGGTCCGGGGAATCCAAGCGACGCAGGCGGTCGCAACGGCGAAACACTTTGCCGCCACGAACCACCAGCAGGACAGGAGAAACGCCGATCACATAGTCGATGCCCGCACCTGGCGAGAGTTCTACGGGTTGCCGTTTAGAATGGCCGTACAACAGGGCGGCGCATGGTCCATTATGAGCGCCTACAACTGGATCGACCGGCGTCCCAGCTCGGCAAACTACGAGCTGCTCACAAGGATATTGCGAGATGAATGGGGCTACCAGTACTCTGTGATCTCCGACTGGGGCTCGATCTACACCAGCGCGGCTGAGGCCATCAACGCCGGCTGTGACCTGGAAATGCCCCACACCCCCGGCAATTACCCTCAGGAATTGCCGGATGCCTTCGCAAACGGAGAGGTCAGGGCCGACACCCTAGATGGAGCGGTCAAGCGGGTCCTACGGACGAAGCTCGCCGCAGGCTTGCTGGACGATTATCCTCCAGGCGATCCATCTTATGTATGCAGTCAGGAACATCGGACCTTGGCGCTGGAGGTCGCGCAAAAGAGCATGGTCTTGCTCAAAAACGAGGGCGACATACTCCCGCTGGACAGGGATGAGCTGGACTCGATCGCGCTGATCGGCCCCAGCGCAGACGTGGCTCAACTGGACGGCAGAGGCAGCAGCGTGGTGGAGCCCTGTTATGCGGTGACTCCCAGGCAAGGTATGGAAAACCGTGCGGCAGGGGTCACCATCCACTATGCCAAAGGATGCGATATCAACAGCGACGACACTAGCGGCTTTCCTGCAGCCATAGAAGCCGCCAGAAACTCTGACGTCGTGGTCTTCGTGGGCGGCTTGGATGACACCCAGGAGGGTGAGGAGCTTGATCGGTCGAGCGGCTCTGTCCAATTGCCCAGGCAACAGCAATCTCTGATCAACGAACTGGCGGCGGTCAACCCCAACCTCATCGTGGTGTTGGAAAGTGGTGGCATCGTCGCCCTGGAGGACTGCTTCGACGATATCAAGGTACTGATCTACGGATTTTAT
>Ga0209536_100010562_pt1 | contig 13598 bp, 13 predicted proteins | sample DeeMarSeWOR28_12_FD_187461 | JGI IMG/M metagenome (GOLD analysis project Ga0209536, IMG submission 187461) | Marine sediment microbial communities from White Oak River estuary, North Carolina - WOR-2-8_12 (SPAdes) (version 2) | ecosystem: Environmental > Aquatic > Marine > Intertidal zone >...
GACTGATTCATCGTCGAAGCAGCCTGCACTTGAAAGTGTCATAGAAAAAATGTAAGAATATCGAAATGTTACAATTGACAAAGGTCGTTCCATATCAGGTTGCCGCATCATGACCCAGCGTTGTATAAAAGACACGGCCTTCACCATAGGCCCGAACCCATGAGACTGCGTAATCCTTGTCCGGCCGTTTCTGTGGGTCTTCCATCCGGCTTAAGTCAAGATTTGCTATAACATGGACCTTTTTGCGGGAATACGGCTCGCGAAATATATATATCTCATCTTTTATCGTGAAGGGCTTCCCATCAAAGCATGCGTTCACGGGGTGCTTTGGATCTTCGGGCCTTATGACCACCTCCTGGTGAATGTGTCCGGCGTAGTAGCCGCCCATCATTTCTCCATACTCCGGCCAGTTTTGAAAAGTTGCCGTCGCTGCATGGATTCCAACTACTCCTTTACCGCTGCGGACATATTCCAGGATGCTTTGCTTAACTGATTTGTCGAATTTTTGGGCGGCGGCCTTTTGTTCACCCTTTAGCTTTGCAAAATCATCGGGCAGGAAAGGCTCACGCTCGTGTATGTTGTTCATCACCAAGGCATCGAATTGCTTAATTTTGTCGCCGAGCAACAGACGAGGATCATCACTGATTACAGCCTTAAAAGCCCCTGTCTTATTAGCGAGTATTTCCAATGACTTTTCCGCGTAATGGTTGGGCTGGTGTGTCCAGACATGGCCCCAGACGAGAATCTTGCGCGGTTTGGCAGGTTTGGCCGGTGCCTTGTCTGGAGCGGCTGCCTCAATGAGTTGAATTTGCTGCTCTGTTGGCATGGCCACCATCCTTGCTTTCATTTTGGCTGCTTTGACATCGGGCGGTGTGGGCCCGGCGGCCTGTGTGTTGCGGATAAAAGCCACACCAACAACCAAGCATAAGTAAATATAGCTTCTTTTCTTCATGGTAGGGTCCTCCCTAAAAAGACCAACCCTGCCGATACTCCGAACACAACAGGGCATCGGCCTGGGTGTTGTTGACGATTTTCATGGCAATAGGATCGAACTCAAGTTTGCCTTCGACCTGTGTGGCCACATTGCCGAGCATGAGGAATTCGTTGAGCGCTGAGGCATATTCAAAGTTAGCCCAGGCCGGTTTGCCACCCCGGCAGGCGATAAACCAGTCCATCTCGTGACCGCGAGAACGATCAACGATCTGGGGCCGTCCTCTCTCAACGTTCTTGAACTTCTCTTCAGGCAACAGGCGAAAAGTCGCATTATGACCGGTCGTATGGATCGTGCCTTCTATGCCCACGATAATAGCTCCGGCATGGTCCATTTGTTTCTTGTCTCCCCAGCCGGCATTACCCAACAAATCCTCGATACGCTTCCGACCGCCGGGCGCTGAACCATTATACCAAGTGAAAGTAATCGGTGGGAACGTCGCGCGGGCAGGTATCTCCCATTTAACAAGCTCCCAGCGCGGAAAGGAGAGGTGGTTGATTCCGGAGCACTTTGCCTCGATGCGAATGATAGGTTTAGCTTGGCCAGACCAGCTTGCAAGCCAAAGCTCGTGTACTTTCAAGGCCATGAACGCCAGATTGGCGCTGTGACTGGCCCAGTTGCCGAGCTGGCAGGTACCGAAGTCGCGCCAGAGATTCCGCTTCGTCCACTCGCGGTGATAAGGACGGAAGACCGACGGGCCAAGCCACAAGTCCCAATTCAGATGATTAGGTACAGGTTCCACGCCGGGAGGCCTCTTGCGGTCGGCCCCACCACCAGTGTTCCAGATATGCACATCTGTTATCCGACCGATCGTCCCGTCACGGATCAGTTCCAAGGCACGGCGAAATTGACCGCTTGCGGTTCCCTGGTTACCCATAGATGTTGCCACATTGTTTTCCCTGGCCAACTCACGTAGGGCGCGAGACTCGTAGACGGTGCGTGTGAGCGGTTTCTCACAAAATACGTGCTTGCCTGCTCTGATAGCCGCGGCTGAGGCGATTGCATGCGTATGGTCGGGAGTGGAGATGACCACGGCATCGATCTGCCTGCCCATCTTCTCAAGCATCTTGCGAAAATCGGCAAACGCCTTGACCTTCTCATCGGCAAGCCGTCGAAAGGCCGGGGCGGCGGAGCGCTCCCATTGACGAGATGAGGTAGAGAAGCGATCGGCCAGGTTTGCCCAACGCTTGTATGTCTCGGCTATTTTCTGCCTGTTAACGTCGCATATAGCAACGACATTTTCCATCCGAGGGATTGTATCTACAAACCACGTTCCGCGCCCTCCCACGCCGATAAGAGCGACATTGATCTTCTCATTGGCAGGCGTACCACAGACAGATCGGCCGTTTCTCAGAATTACCAGCCCGGCGGTGCCCAATCCAACTCGCGAAAGAAAGTGGCGGCGACTAAGCTTAAACTTCATGATTATGCTCTCCTATGTGAATATGTTAAACGTACCGACATGTCGGCTCGGATACTGTCGATCTGAACTAATCGGTCCGTTATTATATCCGCACAAACCTTCGCCAACAAGCTTTTCATAAGTAGACTTGATATACTTGTAAGCCCGGACCGGGTATCATGATATCAGGTTATTGAGAGGATTTTTGATTGATTTATCAACATTTCTATCAATAACAGGGTCGAGAAAGCGTAATATAGCTCTCTGATTTAGGTGTTTTTTTATTCGACTTCTATTAGCTTTAATAGGCTTGATGCGACCACAACTGGTACATAACCATACCACCCATGATCTGCCAATTCTGCAAAAATAGTCTTTCTCATAAATGTTATGATAACATTTAATTACGAAAAAGCGGAAATTTAGCACCGGTTTCAATGTCCATCGTCGCCACGTACATGCTTGCGGCCATTTTCTCTGTCCCCACAATTGCTAATTTGTTATAATACCCTTATTAGATCAATATTGACGAATAACTAAGTGCCATAAGGAATGTCTGTAGTTTACTGTGAAATGTGCGATGATCGGTAATGAATGCGGTTAGAGTGTAAAAGAAAGGATTGAGCAGTGGATCGAAGGACTTTCCTGAAAAACATAAGCCTCGCGGCTTTGGGGTGCTCTTTAGGCCCAATCGGTTATAACCAGAATGCACGCTCGGCAGATTCGCATGCGAAGATAAGACCCAATTTTGTAATTATCTTCACTGACGATCAAGGCTATGGCGACCTCGGCTGTTACGGATCAGAAACAATTCGCTCACCACGGCTTGATCAGCTGGCACGAGAAGGCACAAAGTTTACGGATTTCTACGCGCAGCCGGTTTGTGGACCCTCCCGCTCAGCCCTGCTGACCGGACGCTATCCCGTTCGAAGCCAAGGATGGTCAATGCCGGAAAGTGAAGTCACCTTAGCCGAACTACTGAAAACCGTGGGCTATACAACAGCCTGTATCGGCAAATGGGATGTTTCCAACCGCAGGGATATCAAAGGTCGGGTTCCCAATGATCAGGGCTTTGACTACTACTGGGGAACATTAGGTGCCAACGATGATGGCGCAGTTAAGCTTTACGAAAATCGCCAGCCTATAGGCGTTGACCGTGATATGGCGAGCCTCACTAAACGATACACCGACAAAGGTATCGAATTTCTGAGAGCAAACAAGGACAAACCATTCCTGCTGTATCTTGCTCATACCATGGCGCACTCAGTGATCGACGCCACCCCTAAGTTCAAAGGCAAATCCAAAGGCGGTCTTTACGGTGATGTGATCGAAGAAATGGATTATCACACCGGCCGTCTGCTCGACGCCATTGATCGGCTGGGACTTCGCAACAACACTTTGGTTGTGTTCACAACAGACAACGGCCCCTGGAACAACATGCAGGAGCCACTGCGCAAGAAACACAGAGGCGCCATCGCCTGGGGTTCTTCCGGTCCATTGAGGGAGGGCAAAGGCTCCACGTGGGAGGGCGGTGTCCGCGTGCCCTGCATCATTCGATGGCCCGGACATGTACCGGCAGGCCGCGTCGGTGACGCTATCTTCTCCACATTGGATTTCATGCCGACTCTCGCCAATCTGGCAGGATATAAAGTCCCCAAGGATCGGATCATTGATGGCGTAGATCAAACTGCATTGTTGCTTGGAGACAGTGAAAAAGGCAAACGAGACCACTTTTACTACTTCTGCAGAAACACGCTCCATGGAGTACGAAAAGGAAGATGGAAACTCCTGCTGGCAAATCGCAAAAACTACTACAACTACGTGAAGGACACAGGGTCGAATGAGATGGAACTCTATGATCTGAAATCGGATATTGGTGAAAAGCGAAACGTAGTCAAGCAGCATCCCGAAGTAGTTGCAGACTTGCTCAGTTTGACAAAGGCATTCAAGTGGCCCGCAAAACTGCCCAGCACCGACATCACCATCAAAAAGAAGAAGGATCAGTAAACCAAAATGCCAAAAATATATACCAGGAACAAGGGACAAAATAGAAAACGATTGCCTGTAATTTGAAGAGTAAAACGGATGACATATTTTTGGCTGTGGGTGATGTTGTTAACAGTATCACTGCCGACTGCAAGATTAAAGACTCAAATTCTTGAAGATATAGTCTGGCTTGAAACTGAGAATTTTGTAGATACATGTTCCTGGTCAAATGACTCACAGCATATAGATCTGATGAGTTCTCCATTTTTGCTTGATAATCATTAACATCAAGGTCCTTCTTATCGGTCAGTTTGAGTAACCACATATCCGGCTTTGCCACCGACAAACGAAGTTCCTGCGGCTTGAAAAAAGGTGTATAGAATGAACGCACTGATGCAACCTAACAGAACTGTTAATCTTGCCATCATTTTAAACACGTCTCAGACTATCCCTGCCAGGACTTCATCCTTGTTTGTTTTCATTAAGTTAAGTTCAACTGTCAACTCTTGAAAGACTATCGTAAATGATAGCACAATCCATAGAAGTTTGCCAACATGTGCGTCTTGATAGCGAGATTTCGGCGGCGCGTATCCTGGCCCGATCGGTTATACAAAGATACGACATTACTTCGATCCGATTACGCCAATCTCAGCAGCGGAAGCCCATAGATTCTTATTGACCTCAGAGAGTATGCGTACAAGTACATAGCGGCCCTGAACCGGTTTCTCACAATCAGCCGACTGTGATATACGAACCTTTTTGAAGGTTACCCTTGCAGCAGGTATGCCGAATGTAACCGGTGAGGGGCGATGGGAAAATAAAGTGAAAAATGATAAGGGAGAAGTGAAAAAGGCCGGAGTGAGTAAAGAAAATGCGAACCGAAGGTAGAAAGGCGAGGCAGACGGAATAGAGAATTACAAATTATTAATCACGAATTGATGAGATTCTTCACACCGCTTCGCTCCGTTCAGAGTGACCAAAAGACTTGATTCAATGCCTGCGCAGGGTAACAGATGTAGGATTGATTCAATTCGGTGAACACAAAGGCGACTCCGCCCGGAGGCGGCGGGTAAAACGTCAAACAAATACCACCAGCACAGGAGTAGGGGGTAAATAAATGACGGGAATTCCACCAAGCACAGGATTGGGTAAAACGGCAAACATATACTCCCGGCCACAGGAGCCGGGGATTGGGGAACGTAATAGAATTAAATACCCCCGTCATACAGCCGAAGGCTTTCGGAAACAAAGATTTTCCACGTTGGCAACTGCCTTATGGCGCTTTGTTCACGGGCAGGATGCCCGTGCCACAGGATTCAACTTAATATATGGTGTATCGCCCTTACAACGTCGTAGCTAAAGCCTAAAAAGGGAGAAGTGAAAAGGAGGCAAATCGGGCTGAATCAAGTCAGGAACAAACATTTACTTAACTTTTACCTCTAATTCCGCCTAATTTTGGCAAGTATATAGTAGAAGGGTAAGTGTTTTTTACAAAGTAATTTTTTGGCTATGAAAGATGAAAACGGCAAATTGTTGGTTTATTTCAAAGGAGGTGTTGCCAATGGGAAAATAGGTAAAATATTTTGTTTTGTTGTTCTTTAAAAAATGATATTATGAATGTATGGGGGATATAATCATCCCCTCAGAAATGAAAGGATGGTTTGTTATGAAAGCTTTAAGTTTTTCCCGGCTGGTGTTTGTCTTAGGGCTGACTTTGGGTATAATGGTCTTGCTTGCTGGTGTATCACCAACTGTCTTAAACGCAAACTCACTTACCGGCGGGTCTTTTACGGGGTGTGCCGGAAATCCTTGTAGCTATGACAGCACGGAAGATTGTGCTAACGCCCAAACAGGGCCTGGTTCTCCTCCAGGGTCTTTGGGATGTGACGGAGGACAAGACTATATTTATTGTCCCAAGGATCCTAATGGTACTGATACTTGTACTGCTAATGGAAACATACCTTGCAGTACCCCCAGCCTTCCTAGTAGTCACCCTTGTAACACAGTTCATAGTATGTCGTGTATGTAGTCTCCATAGTGAGAATATACATATTAAAGGTGAAGGCGAAAAACTGGTTCAGGCACGTTAGGAACAAGCATTTACTTAACTTTTAACTGACAATCCGCCAAGTTTTGGCAAGTATATAGTAGAAGGGTAAGTGTTTTTTACAAAGTAATTTTTTGGCTATGAAGGATGAAGACGGCAAATTCTTGGTTTATTTTAAAGGAGGTGTTGCCAATGGAAAAGTATCTAAAAGTATTTTGTCTTGTTGTTTTTCAAAAAATGGTATTATGAATGTGTGGTGGATATAAACATTCCCTCAAAAGAGAAAGGATGATTTGTTATGAAAGCTTTAAGTTTTTCCCGGCTGATGTTTGTCTTAGGACTGACTCTGGGTATAATGGTCTTACTGTCTGGTTTATCACCAACTGTTTTAAACGCAAACTCATTTTCCGGCGGGGCCTGGCCCACATGTCCTGGAGGTCCTTGTTTCTATTGGGATACGGAAGATTGCAGTCAAGCCCAAACAGGGCCTCTTGCCCCTCCAGGGTCTTTGGGATGTGACGGAGGACAAACACTCATTTACTGTATCGGAGATGAATATGGCGATGGTACTTGCACTGTTAATGGAAACGTACCTTGCCCAACTCCCAGCAAACCTGATTGGCACCCTTGTAACGTAACTCAGGACATGCCCTGCGAATAAAGTACGAGTGTAATGTAAGTGGAGTTGGGCGCCTTTTCAAGGTGCCCAACCTCACTTTTAGATGTGACTCAGTGTTAACTAAGGAGACAGAAGTGCAATTTGGAAGGAGAACAAAATGTATAGTTACATAATTATGCTTATAGTATGTGCGCTACCGTTACAGGTGATAGCTGTTGAACACCCTACCGCCTCTGAATTACTGGACAGATATGCAGCAACCCAGGATAAACTGCAATCTTTTATCAGCAAGTGTGAAAGCTCGAGCAGTGGTGATAGCTCATTCCTTAACAAAAAGGATTCACCGTTATACGTCTCCTGTGAAGCTCGAGTCGATGGGAACCGAACCAACGTTCGCCGACAAATGTGGGGCAGGATAAATGATAACATTTATACTACCAAAGATAATCCTCTTTACCAAAGCAGATTGTGGGAGGGCAAAACTTTTTTTCAGCATGATAGAAACACATATAACCCGCGCGGGTATCCCGGCACCGTTATTATGACCAAATCCAAGAAAATTAACGACAAATATAATCGAGGTAAAAACACAATCAGGCAGTATTCTGGCGTTAACTTAATGGGTATTTTTCCAAACGATGATGATCGGGTAGATTCCATGCTTCGTAAAGCTAACACCATATCCGTCCGGGATGAAACGGAAAACATAGGCGGTTCAAACTGTTATGTGATTGAAGCGGATACAAAACATGGTGAATATACAGTATGGATAGACCCTGAACACGGATATAATATTGCAAAAGCAATAATAAAGAGAGGGCCCGGGGATGTTGTGTTTCAGAGCAATTACATCCTGCCGGAAAATGATCAGATATATAGTTCTCTCGAAAATGTTAAGTTTAAGAAAGTTGACGATGTGTGGGTGCCGGTAGAAGCAGATGTAAAAGACGAAAGAGATTTTCCAGATGGTAAATTCCACAAGGGTGAGGCGCATCTAAAGATAACTGAATTTATTCTAAACCCCGAATTTAAAGACAGCGATTTTGTTCCAGACGATATCCCCAATGGGGCAAGGGTTTACGTTTTAGACTCTCCAGGCATCACATATACATGGCAGAACGGTAAATTAATACCCAATATTGACAGATATGCTATCGAAACAATTGACGAAATGGTCGGAGAATTTGCCAAAGTTTCTAAAGATCCCAATAGTATTACTGATAAGCCCATATCCGAGGCCAAACCTGAGTTGGTGCGTATTACCCCAACAGCTTTACTGAGCAAATATCGAATAAACCAGAATAAGCTTAAGTCCTTTATTGCCAAAGGCGAGAGCACAATTGAAAGCCCCGGGACGACAGGGCAATCAATCAAAGGTGAAATGCAACTTTCAGAATTCAGATTTGACAGCGACAGGGTCTGCCATCGAGCGACCTTTTGGGACAACCTGGTCGCAAGAAAAGACAACCCTCTTTACAAAAGCTTTGTGTGGGACTGCAAAAGTTTCATTACCTACAGACAAGGCCACAAGTTAAAGGACAACAGGGTTTTTGTTGAAGACAATGATAGCAGTAAAAACAAGATGATTGCTACGGAATATAAAGGCGCCGCCCTAATGGGTATTTGCGGCGGTGATTACGAGAGGATAGATTCGATTCTTGGCCAGGCTTATAAAATATCAACACGTGACAGGCGTGAACAGGTAGGCGGCAGCCAATGTTATGTTATCGACGCAACAACAACTCGCGGCCAATACACAGTCTGGCTCGATCCCAAGCACGGATATAACATCGCAAAAGTGGAAGTACAAAGAAGAAAACGCAACCTGGTTTATGATCGGGCCCGTGTTAAAACCGGCATGTCATTTTCAATGAAAAACGTCAGTTTCAAGCAAATTGACGGCGTGTGGGTTCCAATGGAAGCAGACATACAACAAAGCGAAGATAACCAAGGCAAAACAACAAAATGGAACCATAAACGAACTGAAATGATACTTAATCCCGATCATGATTCACTCGGTTCTTTTGTTGCTGATGACATTATGGATGGTACCAGGACCATATTCCCCGGTCGACTCGACACAATTGAATACATTTGGCAAAAAGGCAAACCAGTACTGAAGGTAAAAAGTGATGTTGCGCGCTAATTTCAGAAACAGACCAAACAACCGTTTCCTGCTTCTTTTGGCTAACTTGTTATTTATTTTCATTATAACCGGAACAATTACAGCTAATGAAAATAAAGATAACTCGCCTGAAGCTGCATCAGTAAAACCTCGAACACACCATCCTCACTGCGGACTATACTGCCTTTATGCAACAATGAAATTATCCGGTCGAGAGATTGACTTTGTCCAATTAGTCAAGCCTGAATATATCGGTTCACGAAAAGGCAGCTCCATGGCGGAGTTGGAAAATGCGGCAGAGGACAACGGGATGTACGCAGTGCCATTAGGTAAGCTAACCAGCCGGGTACTTCATAATTGCCCTTATCCGGTTATATTACATGTCAAATCGGATGTTACCTCCAAGGAATACGACCATTATGAATTGTTTTTGGGGATAGAAAACCATAAAGCTAAATTATTCAATCCACCTGAGCCAGTGAGGCTGGTGCCGTTTCGTGAGTTGGCGCCGCAATGGGATGGTAACGGATTAATCATATCGGCTGAGCCGATTGACCTTGGTTCTATTTTTGCCCCGATACGAAAACGATTTATGATGTATGCAGCCATTGCGGTGGCGATTATTCTGGCTGTTCACTGGGCCCGGCGAAGATGGCTGCCGACAAAAGTAGTAAACTCCCGGAGAAAATTATGGGGGCTTTCGATAGCACAGGGAACTGCACTTGGTATTGTGGCTCTATTGTGCGGAATGGTTTATCATTTCGCTAACGATGAAGGCTTCCTCGCTCACGCAAATGCAACGGCTTCTATCCAAGAAGCCCATCAGGGCGATTTCATCCCAAAGGTCAGCGAAGAGAAAGTTCACAAGCTGCTTGGCACCGATACTGTCTTTATCGACGCCAGATTAACTCGTGACTTCAAGACAGGACATCTGGAAGGAGCGATCAATATTCCGGTAAATACCAATGATAACGAACGTCAGAAAACAATGGCTAATATTTCAAAAGATATCCGGATTGTGGTTTACTGCCAAAGTACCGGCTGCAAGTTCGCTGAGAAGGTGGCGATTAAACTGATGGAGGACGGATTCCGCAATGTTTCCATATTAAAGGGAGGTTGGCAAGGATGGTTAGCCCAAAACGGTAATCTCACCAAAAACACGATTCAGAAACAAAATGAAACAGGGCAGGACGGATAAAAACATCGGGCTGGCAACACAAATGTTGGCACTTGAAAAGGTTGAGGGCCTGTCGTATCATATAGGTTCGCAGAAGCGAGTTCTGATAACATTGCTCATTGCTGTTTGCATTGTGGTTTTCACTGCACATTTGCCGGTATTGTCGGCTCAGGCGATGTTAGTTGATGATAGCCAATACCTCATTAATAACTTACTGGTTCGAAATCCCAGTTGGGCTTCGGCCCGTAGGTTTCTTACAGAGGTATGGAGACCCTCAAGCGTAAGGGGGTACTATCAACCGCTCACAATGATATCGCTGATGGTCGATTACGCCTTTGGTGGGCGACCCAACAACCTGCGGCCTTTCCACCGCACCAGTCTTGTTTTGCACATAGCTAACACGGCGCTAGTAGTTGTGTTGCTATTTCTATTATTTGGGAATTCATGGGTCGCGGCAGGGCTTGGGCTGCTTTTTGGGCTTCACCCTATGACGGTCGAGCCTATTGCTTGGGTGAGCGACCGTAAGACCATATTAGCTGCCTTTTTTACACTGTGGTCTCTTATTTTTTACGTGCGTTTTGCCCGCAACGGTACAGGGAAACTTTATATCTGCTGTCTGGTGATGTACGTGCTGGCCTTGATGTCCAAGCCAACCAGCACACCATTGCCGCTGTTAATGTTGCTGATAGACTATTGGCCACTAAGACGCTTGCGTTGGGCAGCTATATTAGAAAAGCTGCCCCTCTTTATTATTGGAGGTGTTTTTGCAATCATCACATATATTTCACAGAGCCGGACAGCTGGCGCGCTTCTTCCACACCAGCATGAAGCTTGGCGAGTTCCTCTTATCATCTGTCATAACATAATTTTCTATCTTTGCAAGATTCTTTGGCCTGCAAACCTGTCATCATACTATTCTTTTCCGCACTCCATAGATTTGTCGCATCCAGCAATACTAATCGGTGTCATAGGTACATGCATATTAGTGCTTTTACTGGTGGTTTCACTGCGCTGGACACGGATTCCTATCACAGGCTTTTTGTTCTTCTTTGTGGCAATCCTGCCTACAATGCAGATCGTTGGTTTCAGCCAAATGATTGCAGCCGATAAATACGTATATCTTCCTTCGTTAGGGCTCATGTTGCCTATAGCAGCCTTCCTAAATTCGCTATGGATTAGGGCTTCCAGCAGGCAACTCTCGGTACGGGGTATGATGCTGGCAATTTGCATAGTCGTATGTATTTGTTGCGAGTTCGCTGGCACACGGCGACATCTAAGGCATTGGCGTGATTCGATAACCCTTCACAGGTATATGTTGACAATAAATCCCAACTCGGCAGGCCTACATAGTAATCTGGGTGTTGGATTTATGAAATCGCCAAGTGACCTCAATGATGCTATCTATCACTTCCGTCGGGCAGTGGAAATCGATCCTTTGCGGGCACTATACCACTACAACCTTGCTTCTGCATTAGCCAGGTCTGGAAAAACGAAGGAAGCAACGAAGCATCTACGTGAAGCTTTGCATCTAAACAGAAACTATATACCAGCAATAAGTAACCTGGCAAGGATTCTGGCGACGCACCCTGATTCAACCATTCATAATGCTGACGAGTCGCTTGGACTCGCTAAACGGGCGGCACAGCTAACAGGTCATCGGAGTGTAGGAGTTCTCGACACATTAGCGGCTGCTTGGGCAGCAAATGGCTATTTCGACCAAGCTGCGGCAACTGCCAAAAAGGCGCTCTGGGTGGCTTCCATGACTAACGAACAACAACTCATTAACTCAATAACTGAGCAGCTTGAACTTTACCAACAAGGCAAACCCTATTATGAGGACCCAACCCGGCGAGAAGTACAATCTGCAACGGACGTTTTACAAGAACAACTGGAAGTAAAAGATGATAATTTGGGGGAAACACCATTATGAAATTCTTTAGATCAAAGCGTGGACAATACTCTTATGGTTTTAATTTGGTTGTCCGATTAGCCCTCGGCTGCCTTTTCCTATGGAGCAGTTTGCCGAAAATACGTCAGCCTTATGATTTCCTTTCCAATGTATATGATTATGAACTGGTCGGTCCAAAACTGGGAGTATTAGTAGCAATGGTACTTCCATGGCTGGAATTACTGGTTGGTATATGCTTGGTTGGCGGAATTTTCATCAGCGGGGCATTGCTGGCCAGCATCGGAATGGCTGCAATTTTCACATTTGTGCTTGCGTGGTCGCTGTACCAGGACCTTGAGATTAGCTGCGGCTGTTTCAGCGCCTCTGGTGGAGAACTTATTAGTTACTCCACACTAATTCGTGCGTGTGTCATATTGCTGTTCAGCATCGCAGCATATATTAGTATATTCACCATACGACCTTGTGGTGAGGTTAGTGAATCAAACAAAGCTACTTGCCCGATGGTTTAATTATAAAGTCATTGGGCATATTAATTTATAGAAAATATCCATCGCTCCGGTACTCTTCACAAAGCAACCATTCGTAAATTTATCTGATCTGCTGTTAAGTTTTCCCTAATGTGGCGCCGGATAAGAAATAAACTACGTACTAAAAAAACCTGCTTCCGGTCATATGGTCCGTCTGATTCAAGCCAATGCAACGTGAAGGAAGGTATGTGTGCAATTGAATTCGGGGGATTCGTATATGTATGAGCGTAATAAGGACAAGAAAGAGATATTTACGATAGAGAACGAAAGGCATACAGAGTACCGGCAAAATCAGGTTTGTGAGGTGCATCTGTAAAAAGTAAAGAACCACCAGTTAAAACTGGTGGCATTTTAAAATTCAAGCAGAGCTTGCCCGCTGTCTTCTTTGCCCTGCATCTCAATATATTTACTTATCGTCGACTCACTTATGCCAACAGTTGATACAAAATAACCACGCGACCAAATACCATCTTGAGCCCAGTAGACCTTATCTAAAAAGGGAAACTTTTGTCGCATACGCAAGCCGGTTTTGGCTTTCAACATTTTAACCGCCTCACTTATAGATAGTATAGGTGGTATTGAGAGTAAAATATGCACATGGTCAATATTTGTATTCACTTGAATTACCTCTATCTCGGGTTTCTGCTTTCCTAAACCAATGATAATATTCTTAAGATATTCGCCAATACCGTCCATTAATATCTTACGTCGGTATATGGTCGCCATTACCAAATGATAGCGAGTATAGTAAACACAATGGCCCTGCTTCTTGTAATCCATGCCTTCGTTTATACCAGAAGACAGCGGCTATTTCC
>Ga0209536_100010563_pt1 | contig 13597 bp, 8 predicted proteins | sample DeeMarSeWOR28_12_FD_187461 | JGI IMG/M metagenome (GOLD analysis project Ga0209536, IMG submission 187461) | Marine sediment microbial communities from White Oak River estuary, North Carolina - WOR-2-8_12 (SPAdes) (version 2) | ecosystem: Environmental > Aquatic > Marine > Intertidal zone >...
GAGAAAAACTCTTCACACTACCGGAAGAAACAGAAGTCTATCCCGGCCATGGCCCAGCAACAACCATCGCCGCCGAGAAAGCACATAATCCGTTCTTCTGATAGAAAAGGAGACGAACCAATGCTAAACAAACGTACATTTATTTTCGTCAGCGTGATTTTATTAGCTGCTTCATTTAATATCTCCTGGTCAAAATCTCTCAAGGTCAGCCAAAATGGACGATTTCTTCAATACGAAGATGGCAAACCTTTCTTTTACTTGGGCGATACTGCATGGGAGCTGTTTCATCGCTTGAATCGAGAACAAGTGGATACATACCTCACCAATCGGGCTGAAAAAGGTTTCACCGTCATTCAGGCTGTGGTGCTCGCACAATTAAATGGCCTGGATGAACCCAATCCCTACGGCGCACTGCCTCTAATAGATAAGGATCCCCAAAAACCGAACGAAGCATATTTTGAACATGTGGACTATATAGTCCAGCAGGCGAACAAGTTGGGATTAGTAATCGGCATGCTCCCAACATGGGGCAAATACTGGAGCTTTAATAATCCCAGACAGGTAATTTTTGATGAAAAAAACGCCCATACTTACGGCGAGTTTCTCGGCGAGCGTTATAAAAACAATTCGATTATCTGGATCTTAGGCGGCGACCACAATATCCACACCGATAGTGAACGCAAAATCATCGAAGCAATGGCTTTGGGATTGAAAGCTGGCGACGGTGGAAAGCATCTTATCACCTTTCATCCAAGGGGACCGGGGTTGTCGTCCGATTATTTACATGATGCCGAATGGCTTGATTTCAACATGTTTCAATCATCTCATGGCGGGCATGACCATGACAATGGCTTATTCGCCGAACATGATTATGCATTGAAACATCCCAAACCAACACTTGATGGTGAGCCGCGTTACGAAACGATACCCGTGGGCTTTTATTTTGCCGGCATTAATCCCCAGGATCGGTTTGACGACTACGATTGCCGACAGGCCGCTTACTGGTCATTGCTGGCCGGGGCGTGCGGGCACACTTATGGAAACAACAATATTTGGCAAATGTGGGCGCCTGGTCGGACGCCAATTATATCGGCGGCAATTCCATGGAACGAATCACTGGATCATCCTGGAGCATTTCAAATGGGATTGGTTCGCAAATTATTCGAATCCCGGCCATATCAAAAACTGGTTCCGAACCAATCCATGATTAAAGCCGGCCCAGCATCAGGCGGTGGAAAAATAAGGGCTGCCATTGCTAATGATGGCTCGTTCGCTTTTATTTATTCACCACGGGGGCAGCAATTTACATTAGATAAAAGCGTCATTAAAGGCAAACGTGTGAGCGAAATCTGGTATGATCCACGTTACGGAATCTCATATAAAATCCACACAGGGGACACAAATGGCTTTCAAACCTATACCCCACCAACAACCGGCAGAGGCAATGATTGGATTCTAATAATAGAAAACGCAGAAATGAATTTTCCGCTGCCTTAATTGCAGAATTTAAAGATTCCGGCCTATCCCCCTTAAATTCAATTAGTAGAATAAATAGACCTTTATTGAAATTTCTGTTTTATTCTACTATTCACTTTGCGCCATGATTGTGTTATGAGAAAGCTCTGTTCAACGTTATCAATCATGGTCTCAAATTTATTTATCGGTATCGAAAAAGTCAAAACATCTGCAGACACATACGGACGTGCTGAAACATCGAACATGCCCAGCACAGCTTTAGGACAGTCGGATTCTTTTTCGAGATAAGGATATTGAACGATAGAACCACAGCCGGCTGAAAACGGACAAATAACACCGACCGGATCACTTGCATCGAAGTTCGCCAGAGTAAAAAGGCCGGAAAGTACATCCGGTGGTGCGAAAAAGATAACCACATCAGGCTCATCCGGCTCCTGCAGTTTGTCCCATCTTTTAAAAATGATGAATTTCCTGGGTACTTCGAATTTGGGAACTTTTTCCATCCACTCATTAACAAGCTCGGGTGTTTTTTTGTATCGTTCACCTTCGAGCTTGCCCGGGATCCCGCACGAAAGAAAATATTCAAAATTCGGCGTAAGCTCCCGGCCGTAGCCGAGGTATCTTTTCCCACCAAAGCAGCTAAAAGAATCGGTGTTGAAACAAATAGACCTTCCTGTGAAAACTTTCGATATATCCAGCATGATGCACCGGTGATTAGCTGAAGACTGGATTAATTCCTCACCGGCGGGCGTATCGGTGTAATAAAAAACTATAGGCAAATCCGCCGCACCAAAATACTTTTTCCAGAGTTGTATGAATTTCTCTTTTAAGACTATATCCATCTCACGTATCCCTTTCAATATTCGTAGAACATTGCTGTACCATTCTAACAATCGCCTTACCAAGCTCAATTGAAAATCTAAACTTTACCAGTAACTTATAAATCAATCCACTCTGTACATCCGTGTTCAAACCGTACGGCGATAAGTCAATTATTTATATTCAAACTCCGAAATTTCGCATTTTCATTTTCTATCTCCAAGTCCCGCCGTTCTCAAAGAATGATCTATCAGTGATTTTGGCAGACTCATCTTTATGTCTCCTCTAATACCACCGTAAACAAGTTGTCTTGACATATACCATCCATTGTTGATTTTTAGAAAAGGTTTATATTCATTTAAAATTTCGTTATCGATATTGTTCGGATTTATGCCGTCGATCGAAAAAGCCACACCTGGGCGAGTAGGTAAAATTCTATCTCTACGTTTATAAAAAAGAACGATATCCATATTTCTCTGAACTCTTAAACAGCCGAACTTCTTCATCTGCTTTGAAAGCAACAACATCTCAGATATTTCATTTTCAGAAAACTTGTTCTTCATATCCACACTATTTGGATCTATGGCTGGAAAATAAATTCCATTCTTTACATAGTCACCTCTCCATGAGACACTGATATCTTCATGTTCGCTTTGATTTTTCACGAATGCTATACAGCGGTTATAAAACTTGTAGTTCTCTCTGGTGATAGCAAAAGGTGTGTATAGATACGGAAGCATAAAGGTAATAACAGCCATAATCCCTATCAAAAATGGTACGCATAAAATACAAATAAGCACTATTGAAGAACGTCGTTTCTTTGAATTTTGAAGACTAAAAGTGGTTGCACGGGATAATATTACCAATAAAGGTGCAACTAAAGTCAAACAAACTAAAGAAATCGAGAATAATAAACTTCGTCTAAAATAAAAAAATGAGCCCAAAAACAAGATGCTGATCAGCAATGAATTCTGTGCTGCTATCATTAAATCCAATGAGCGAATTTCCTTTTTCTTATCTAGATTCATATTCTTTACCTTATAATAAGATTTATGATTCTTTTCATCAAATCCACAGGCAAAAACTGTGTATTGTGTTTGGCCATTTACATCTATAAATAGATGGTTGTGACTGTTTTTTTGAGATTTTTAACAATTCAGAGATTCCTATGCTAACCAATATCTCAGAGCTAAAAAAAGCACTATGAGTGTTATGAGAACGAATGGAAGAACCGTCATGCTTAGGAAAATACCATAAATAGAATAGCGAATTTTTCTTCGCATAATAGATACGTTCTCATCAGGAGCAACTTTAGTAGGAGAAAATATATTCATTATATAAGTCTCCACTTTTCATGTAGGGCCAAAAAAACCGATTCAGACTTGGAAAGTTCAGGAAAATTCTTATCAATGTATGAGTCGTGCTTATAAATTAGAAAGAAAGCCGGGAGTGCAAAAATAAGCCATGAAAGAACAACTATTACTATAACAAAACGCATATATATAGCAAATATAACTGAATCTTCCATAGATCGCAGCAGTCCTTATTGAATTTTAAATGTTACGTGAATTAAAAGGTTACCATGTCTATAAATGCTACCAGAAATCAATTTACCACTTTCAAAATCCGCTTCTTTATTTGTTTCCATATATTGCTCGCTCAATGTTGCTGAACTGTATTATACCACTTATTACAGCACAAAACAATTGGCTCTTTTAATAACAATACGGTTCCGGTGGATTAAATATTAGTCAGAAAATCAAGATTTTAAAAAAGATGGAAAAATAAGTTTCAACACTATCTGCAATAACTAGTACACAGAATTAATAAAGAATGCCGTGTAATGGAGACCTTGCAATTGACTATTTTGTCTGTGTTCATTTGCGGTTAATTTACATGAGGTGAGTCATGGAGATCTTTTTGGATTTCTCTTGATATTTAACTCTAAATATGGTATAATATACATTTAACTAATGGACTAGTTAAAAACAAGTTCATAGCTCATTGTTCATAGTAATATCAAATTGTGTTTTTATGACTTACCTTGAATTTCAGTTTATATAAAGAAGATTGCCGCGGCCCATTCGACTGTGCTCAAGGGCAGGCTCTTTCGGCCTGGCAATGAACGACCGTGGTGTCTCCACGGCAGGGCTACTTGAAAAAACAAAGCCAAATTTAAAGGAAAGGCATAAGCGATAAGGCAAAAGGCAAAAAATGACAAAAAATCCATAGTTTCCTACGCTCTTATGCTCATATGCATTATGCTCTTGTGACGATTTGAAAAAACAAAGCCAATTTCCAAATGTACATAATGAGCGTAAGTGTCTATGAGAAAGGGGAATATGAACAATTTTGTGCTTTGAGGTGGCGAAAAACAAAGCCAATATGCTGGATTCCCGCCTTCGCAGGAATGACAGGGTGGAACGGTAGAATTACCCCCAAAGGAATAGAAAGGAGGCAAAAGAAAAGCGATATACAACATACTACATACGAAATACCAATTAGAAGTTGTTATTGAAGTATTTGGGCTTGCCGTCGTCGCTGTCGTAGACTCTTTTGTCTTCGGTGTCGGCGCTGATGCTGATGCGCTCGATACGCTCGGCCTTTTTCGTATTGCTGTCGATTGTGACTAAGATGCCGTTCATTTTAACTTCGCCGGTCGCTATCTCGAACGGAAAAGGCATCTGTGTCCGAAACGCCTTCAGGACGCTTTCAGTGCCGCGGCCGAGTATCGAATCGTGGGCGCCGGTCATGCCGATATCTGTGATATACGCTGTTCCCTTGGGCAGAATCCGCTCGTCGGCGGTCACGACGTGAGTATGGGTACCGAAGCACAGGCTCGCCCTGCCGTCGAGATGATAACCCATGGCGATTTTTTCGCTGGTCGCCTCGGCGTGAAAATCGACGATTATGATGTCTGCCTTCTGCTCGATTTGCGGCAGGATTCTGTCAATAGCCTCGTACGGGCATTCGCTGGGTTTCATAAAAAGACGCCCTATCAGAGCAACAACTGCCACGGTCGGTCCTTTGGAAGTCTTGTAGAATGCAAAGCCTTTACCGGCTGCCTGTTTAGAGAAATTGGCTGGCCGAACGATATTATCCGCATTTTCCAGTGTCGGCACGATTTCCCTTTTGCGGTAAGTATGGTCGCCCAAGGTTATCAGGTTTACGCCGTATCGCAGCAATTTGTCGTAGATTTGCCGCGTCAGGCCAGAACCGCCAGCGGCGTTTTCGGCGTTGGCTATGACGCAATCAACGCCATGCTCTTTGACAATAAGCTTGAGTTTATCGGCAATAATCCGCCGACCGGGTCGACCGACGATGTCACCTATACAGAGTACATTTATTTTCATTTTCGTATTTAGTATAACGACATACGAGTTTATTTTGCATATTCAACGCAGCGTACTTCTCGCAACAGCGTAATCTGGATCTCGCCGGGATAGGTCATTTCGGCTTCGACCTTGTTGGCTATATCACGGGCGATTTTCATTGCCGATTCATCGTCTACTTCTTCAGCAGATACGATGACCCTGATTTCACGCCCCGCCTGGATTGCGTATGCGTTTTCGACGCCCTTGAAGCTACCGGCAATCTCTTCGAGTTTTTCTAGCCGTTTAATATACCTTTCGAGTGTCTCTCTCCTGGCGCCTGGACGCGAAGCACTGATTGCATCGGCGGCGGCGACCAGCGGCGTATAAGGATTGTCCGGCGGAACGTCGCCGTGGTGCCCAGCTACAGCATTGAGAACAACCGGCGATTCGTTGAATCGCTTGAGATAATTTGTACCGATAGTCGGGTGGTTGCCTTCGACATCATGGTCGATTGCCTTGCCGATATCGTGCAACAGTCCGGCACGTCTTGCTAGCGTACCATCCAGGCCAAGTTCATCTGCCATGACCTGAGATAGAAATGCAACCTCAATACTGTGTCGCAGGACATTCTGGCCGTAACTTGTCCTGTAACTCAAAGCACCAAGCAAACTGACTATCTTGTTGTTCAGTCCCCGGATATTAGTCTCGACGGTGGCATCTTTTCCAATCTGCAGTAGCTTATGGTTGACGTCCTTTTTGGTCTGGGCTACAAGCTCTTCGATTCTCGAAGGATGTATTCTTCCATCCTGTATGAGCCGCTCCATCGAGAGGCGAGCGACCTCACGCCTGACGGGATTAAAGCCGCTGACGACTATCATCCCAGGTGTATCATCGACGATGACATCGACTCCAGTGGCCTTCTCAAAGGCACGAATATTGCGACCCTCCCTGCCTATGATCCGACCCTTCATGTCGTCATTAGGAATCTCGACAGTCGAGACGGTTGCTTCGCACGTTTGCTCAGCGGCGTAACGCTGAATAGCAGCGTTGATTATCTCCCGGCTCTTTTCGTCGGCAGTCTCATTAGTCTCCTCCACCTTGCGTTGAATCAATGACGACATTTCGTGCTCGCATTCGTCTTCGAGGCGCTTCAAGAGCAATTCTTTGGCTTCCTCAACATTCATTGCCGTAATTTTCAGCAGTTGGTTCTTCTGCTGCGCCATCAGAACAGAAAGCTGTTTTTCCTTAAGTCCGATATTGTGCGTTCTTCTGTCAACTTCCTTTTGCTGCTGTTTCAACGTATTTTCACGCTGGGCAAGTAGCTCAGCCTGACGATCAAGCCCATCCTCGCGTTTGGTCAGCCGCATTTCAATTTCATGTAGTTCGGCACGTGATTTATTGGCCTCGGCTGCGAATTCCTCCCGTTTTTTAATTGTCTCGGCGGCTGCATCTATCTGTGCGGACTTGATTATGTTCTCCGCTTCCCTTTTGGCGCCTTCGACCTGCCGTTGCAGATCCTGTTCCAGGGTCTTGGCCTTTGTTCTGGAAATCATCTGGACGACTATTGCCGTCAAAGCTATTCCCAGAAGAAATGTGACAAAAGGGACCCAAGCATAGGGCAGCAGACTTTGCATCAATAAGGCATCCATAATATTCTACCTTTCCCTTTTATTTCTCAACGAGTTCTTAAAACATCGTTCATCTGGAAAGATTATGGGCTTACAGGCAGAAAAGCCGCAAAGATATGATTGTGAGTTACGAAATCCTTTTCACACGAGCGCAGAATCAGCACCCTGGTGCCAAAATATACTTTAAATATGATAATTTAGGCATCAAGAGGTTTCTTTGTACCCCTAAATTGGCCGATTTTATGCTCAAAACTAACACTCCCTCGCGTATAAGCGAACGCTTTTTCAAGCAGATTTCGTTTCACGCTAAATACACTTTTTCGCACTAAATAAATTTTCCTGAATTAAAAATGTCATCAATTTTTTATAATTGGTGCTTAAAAGCGTCTTTGCAACTTAAATACCTGAAAAGAGAAGCTAACAAGCATTCTCCTTTTCATGTGCCCCTTCGCATAGAAGCAAAAAACATCAATTAGGTAAGCGGGGCACCCCATAATCTTAGTTAATCAATTGTTGCTTACTTTGTTGTATAATAGAGCCTTTCTGAAAATGGGTCAAGAAAAAAAATATGCAAATAGCCTAATTTGTAGTTTTTATCATCCTTGATAATAATACAAAGCAGCTATTCAGCATCCTCTTATTTTCAGTAAATATTTCCATAAGTGCTTTATAAATATAGAATAAGATTCTCTGGCCATATTAATCAATCATGAAACTATTGATCTTTTCGGACACCGAATACAAGAGCTTGAGTTCTATTTTACTAATTATCTCGAATATTTCATATGAGCCGCCAAAAATTGCAGCAAAGTATGAAAATCACCTCATTTAGGTTATGGCTAAAAAGATGTCGTATATTTCATAGTATTTCTGACTAAATTATATAAAGATCGTAGAAAATGGTCCCAAAATAAATTGTATCATTTAAACGGATTTATCCTCCTCAATTACTACTCGGCATAAAATTATCACCGGACTGAGCATCGTGACAAGGAAATGCATTAACAGAGAAAGCGTAGTATTGATAAAACTTGTGCAAAACAACAGTGTTTAGGTTTATAGGTTATTGCATCGAATCGAACGTACCATTAGAATTGGTAGAGATGGAGAAAGACTTGGATATTAATAAAATTGTTGAGCAGCATATCGAGATGGAGCGGTTTTTTACCGGTTTTTCTCTTAAATGCAGGTCTGAAATCTACGAGTCAAAAGATCAGGATGACAATATGACTGTCGCTGAAAAGACTGCTGAACTTGAAAAAATCGCCGTAGAAGTTAATGAATGCCGCAAGTGTGAGCTAGGCTCGCTGCGGACAAATACCGTACCCGGCGAAGGCAACTCTAATGCCCGTATAATGTTCATAGGAGAAGCCCCAGGTGCCGATGAAGATACCCAAGGTCGACCTTTCGTCGGAAGGGCCGGCCAGCTATTGGATAAGATAATTCAAGCTTGCGGATTGAAACGAAGTGATGTTTTTATAGGCAATATTTTAAAGTGCCGCCCGCCCGAGAATCGCGATCCTCGGGCCGAGGAGATAATTAGCTGCCTGCCCTACCTTCAAAAACAAATTGAGATAATCGATCCTGAGATTATAGTTGCCCTTGGTGCTCATGCAGCCAGGACTCTGCTAAACACAACCAAGCCAATAGGACAACTGCGTGGTCATTTCCACGAATATTACGCTGGAATCGGCAGACCGCCTGTTAAGCTAATGGCCACATATCACACCGCCTATCTGCTGCGAAATTATTCACAGGAGAACCGCAGAAGGGTTTGGGAGGATATGAAAAAAGTCCTTGCCGAACTCGGCCTGCCAATTCCCAACAAGTAGCCCACAAAACAACCAAACATGGCCGCTGATAATAGTAAAAAATCGATGTTTCCAAGCTATTTTTAGCTAAAAAAGCGAAAATATTGTAACGAAAACCATCTTTACACGTCTTATTAGTTAGACCGCGATGTTCTGGTAATAATATAAACACGACAATAATCAGAATATGCCTTGAAAATCAAACTGTTTATATGTTAAAGTTATATATAGCCAAGTTAAGGAGGCAGGCTTAGCGGTTTAAACAAAATTTCGTATTTTTTAGTATGCTGAATTCGTTTTGCTTAAGGCCTGTATTCTAAACATGGTTTACAATTTAGAGCCTGTCATAAATATCGGAAAGGGGAAAAGAATGAACAGGACAATTCTTTTGAGTCTCACTACATTTCTGATCATATCAAGACCTACACAAGCGGAAATACGACATGTTCCGGCCCAATACGCGACTATCCAGCAAGCAATAGACCAAAGTCAAGACGGAGATGTTGTAGTTGTCGCAGCCGGCACATATCACGAGAATATCAATTTTTCCGGCAAGAATATCGAAGTCACAAGCACAGATCCAAATGATTCTGAGACTGTAGCGTCAACAATTATCGACGGCCGGGGCATTGGCAGTGTAGTAGTCTTCGAAAACGGAGAAAATTCCGAAGCTGTGCTGAGCGGTTTTACAATTACCGGCGGATATGGAACAGCGAATCTTATCTTTGGGGAAGAAATTGTCTGGGGAGCCGGTATTTATTGCATAAATGCTTCGCCTACCATTAAACGTAATGTGATTGCCGTTAACCGCGGTCCTTTGAGTACAGGAGGCACGCAGATTGAGTGTTATGGAGGTGCAATCGCCTGCATAGGATCTGAGGCTATTATTGCCAATAATATAATCAGAAATAATACCTCGTTCGCCGGCGCGGGGATAATGACATATCCCTTTGGTGATCCTGCGGCGGAAACCGGTCCAATTGGACATCCCAAAATCAGCCACAATTTGATATACAACAATTCGGCCCAAATCGGTGGTGGTGTCGTCCTGCTGTACAACGGGCTCCTTACTAACAATACCATCGTTGGTAACGATTCAAGCTATGGCGGAGAGGGCTTCGCAGGCAATATTTACGCAGCATCCATGTACGAGATTGACCAGTGCGAGATAGTAAACAATATAATCTGTAATGCTAAATCCGGAGGTGGAATATTTTCTGCCGGTCTCGAGGTAGATTTAATAGCATTTAATAATGTTTGGAATAATGTTCCTAGTAATTATCTTTCTCAGGATCCGCAAACAGGCGAAGAAATACAAGATGGCCCGGCCGACAAGACCGATCTTGACGGTAATATATCCCAGGATCCTCTTTTGGGAGACGATTACCACATAGCTCCCGATTCGCCTTGCCGAGATGCAGGAGATCCGAATTATATTCCCTTCCTCTGGCAGCGCGATATCGATGGCGAATTTGCTGTTATGGGTGCGCGGATTGATATCGGAGCCGATGAGGTGACTGGTAATGCCAGACCGGTAGCAGATGCGGGAGAAGACCAGTTCTTTGATGCAATCGTTCCGAAAATCAATCTTAACGGAACCGCCTCTTACGATTTTGACAATAATGCTCTTTCCTATCAATGGCGGCAGACCGACGGCTCTAACGTGACTATTCTGAATCCTAACACATCGGAGCCAAATTTTGCCCCTATTGTCGAGGATGTTTATTATTTTGAGCTTACTGTATATGACGGCAGCAATTACAGTCAGCCCGATAGCGTGATGATAGTTGTTGGCAATCGCGCACCGATTGCAGAAGCCGGCGAAGAGCAGGCCTGTGAACCACACCAGGAAGCAACACTCGACGGCTCGGCATCGTATGATCTCGACGAAGAAGATACCCTGATCTACAATTGGTCTCAGATTTCAGGCCCGAGCGTGGAGCTTCTGGACCCGAATACTCAAACGCCTCGTTTTACACCAAACCTCATTGGAGAATATGTCTTCGAACTCGTTGTTAATGATGGAGCTGATACAAGTTTACCCGATACAGTTACAGTCGTCTGTAGAATAGGCAGCGTACCGGATGCTTACGGATACCACTGGATAGACAGCGACAGTAAATGGGGACCGAAGTATAACTGGATAGATATCCAGAAAACAGGAACTGTCATCACAGGACTTGACTACAGCTTCGAAGGTTTCGTAGGCCCGTACCCCATCGGATTTGATTTTAATTTCTACGGAAGCATTTATAAACAGTTCTATGTTCAGTCAAACGGCGTAATAAGTTTCAATGCAGGGGAAATAAGCTATCAAAATCGGCCAATCCCAGAAGCTGATGAATATAACAATATCATAGCGTGGATGTGGACATATATGTACGCCTCAGAAACTTCGAGAATATATTACCAGCAATTCGGAAGCTTTACAGTCATCCAGTTCGTCGACTACGAGATAGGTTTCGGCGGTTATGTAAACGCAGAAGTAATCATCTATAGGTCCGGCAAAATCGTCATTCAATACAGGAATTTTTCTGACGATGCTTATCTTTATCAAAATACCATAGGAATAGAAAACACTAACGGTACAACAGGAACGCAAGTTTCATATAATAACAGTAATTATCTGCACAGGGAACTGGCAATAGAATTCTCTATCGGCCCGCCCACCAGACCGATCGCTGATGCAGGTCCCGACCAGCATGTGGCCGAGCCGCAGATGATCACTCTCGACGGGAGTGGCAGCTTAGTTTATGATCCATGTGATGTTCTCGAATACGAATGGGATCAGCTCGAAGGTCCGGCCGTGGAACTTACCAACCCGACCGGAATGCATCCAACTTTCATGCCTGAAGTTGAGGGCGAATACCGGTTCGAGCTGGTAGTTATCGGTGTCGAGGACTTCAGCGATCCGGACGAAGTGCTGATTCTGGTTGGCAACCAGCCCCCCGTTATCGACGTCGGGCCCAACCAGATATCTCCTGTTTCCGGCCGGGTCACTCTCGACGGTACGGGCTCTTACGATCCCGATATTATTGACAAGTTATCGTATAAATGGACGCAGTTGGAAGGACCTGATGTTACCCTCAGAGACATCGATACATCAACTCCTTATTTTACCTGCAGCCAGGAAGGTAAATACATATTCGAACTGATTGTCACTGACGGTCTGGTCGACAGTGAGCCTCGTTTAATAGAAGTGGAAACCGTTGCTGTGACAAACAACCAGTATAATTTACAACCAAGTTACATTACCGAAGAATATTTTCACTATCCGGATGTTTCAGGTTCAAAAGTCGTATACAGCGTCGGCGAATTCGATAATTACAGATGGTCTATCAAATGTAAAGACCTTCTAACTGGTGAGCTTGATGAAGAATTTCCTGGCGGCGGAATCAACACACAATCCAAGATTGACGGCAATATCGTCGTCTGGGCCGCAGGTCCATTCTCCCCCGGCCTCCGCGGTCCGGAATGTATCGGAATCTACGCTAAAAACATCGCTACCGGAGAAGATTTCATCTTAAGACAATACAGCAACACCGAATCCTACAGCCACCCGGCGGTTTCAGGCAATAAAGTCGTTTGGCTGGAACATCTCGACATAAACAAGAACATCGAGAGCGAATGGACGAATACACCCTACAATATATGCGGAGCAGATATCTCCGCCCGACCGGTTTATTTCACCATTGCCGAACATGTAGGCAGACGCGATCCATATCCCTATGATGACTACGGCGAAGATTTCGACGACGTCATCGATATATGCGGGAACATCGTTGTATATGAAGCCGATGGCGATATTTATGGTGCCGATATTTCGAACTTAAACAACATAAAACACTTTACCATTTGCAGCGATCCCGCCCTTCAATACGATCCGGCCATTTCCGGCAATATTGTCGTCTGGACGGATGAGAGAAACGACAGAGGAGATATTTATGGGGCTGACATATCAGACACTGCAAATATTAAGGAGCTGGTAATTGCCCGGGGTAGCGGCAACCAGCAACAGCCTGATATCGACGGTTATCTGATTGTTTATATTGATGCTGGAAGGTCTATCTTCGGCCAGATCAAAGCCTGCTGCCTTACCAGGCAATATAGCGTAATGTATTTAGAACTTGTCAATCGTCCCTACGGGATGGGGCCGGCAATAAACACCGATACAATCGTCTGGCAAAACAACAATTACGGCGAAATTGAAGGCATCTCGCTGGAATTCGCATATTCAGGTTCCGACGGTCCGGTTCAGAATCTGACTACGGGTAAATATTATGATTTCATCCAGCACGCAATCGCGGCTGGCCAGACAGGCGACACGATTATTGCCAGCGAGGGAATCTATCGAGAAAACATAAATTTCAGAGGCAAAAAGCTCACAGTCAGTTCGGCAAATCCCGATGATCCGGCCGTTGTGGCGGCCACTGTTATTAACAGCACCGGGCAAGTAGTAACATTCTCAGGTGGAGAAGACGCCGACAGTATCCTCAGAGGCTTTACCATAACCGGAGGCAGCAATGGAATCTACTGCACCGAAGGTAAT
>Ga0209536_100010564_pt1 | contig 13596 bp, 13 predicted proteins | sample DeeMarSeWOR28_12_FD_187461 | JGI IMG/M metagenome (GOLD analysis project Ga0209536, IMG submission 187461) | Marine sediment microbial communities from White Oak River estuary, North Carolina - WOR-2-8_12 (SPAdes) (version 2) | ecosystem: Environmental > Aquatic > Marine > Intertidal zone >...
TACCAACCCGAAAGCGGCCAGCTTTTTCAGCATACCGCTCACCGAAGCCGGCGCAACGCCCAGGTGGTGAGCCAGTAGACAGGTTGTAACCTTCCCCTGCTCGCTTTCCAACTTGAAGATGGATTTCAGGTAATCCTCAACGGCCTCTGTGTACATTTCGTGCAACTAAAAATTATTTTTAGCAATGACTAAAGGTGGGATTACCCTAATTCTCTGGTCCAGTCGTGTCAAACAAATCCTTGTGGCTTCGAAAATGTGTCTTGAGTGAAAATCACCTTAAAATTGTTGATATTGTTTCGTTTATAGCATTTTCAGTTGTAAGTTTTACAGTCAATGGGGTCGGACACATTTTCGAAGCCACAAGGAAATGGCTTCAGATTTTGAGGGATGAGGTCGATGAATCATTGAGGTCGAAAACCATCACCTCGGCAGGCCAACCCTGTCTTAGCCACTCACTACTGTGTTAATATTGATGCGCGTGATGAGGGCGAAAACGGCCTTATCGGAGAGGTTGTGGGATTTTTCGCATATCGCCAGGAGTGATTCTAGTAGGGTGTGAATCTGGAAAGTAGACGCGTGGGAAAGAATAGCGCATACCGAACCCTGGTCTTGAGCTTTGTGGTCTTCCTGTGCGGAGGTATGACTGTATTGCTCTGCTCTGGTTGCGGTCGTCAGCCTCCCTCGGATCTGAACGATGCCGCCAAAGTCATTCAGTACATGATGAAGCCGAGTCATCTTGCACGCTCTGCCTTCGCAGCTGCCTTCAGCGATCCTAAGCCTTCCGAATTCGTCAGTTATATCTTCTCCGAGATGGGAGCCACAGAGTGGCCAGCGGCTGACACTGGTGCAGATGAACTGGAGCGTGAGCAGATGATGGCCATGGGTGCACCCATGCTGCCAGCTGGTGTGGCCTTCGTGCCACGGATGGTCGACCCTGAGCGCGGGAGGCAGCTCGTGGTCAAGTTCGACGACTCTCGTGGTGTCGTCATCGTAGTGGGTTACGAGGATCCGGCTCAAGTGCCCGTGTTCAAACGGGAGTGGGTGCTGCCCCACGTGGATCCCGTCCCAGGTGTGAGAGCCATGTATCAGGCTGGTCTCCAGGCAGGCATGTCGTACCAGTCTTTTTGAATTCTCCTTCTCCAGGTCGAGGAGTGGATAAATGGAGGAGTTGAAAACGTCCCCGTCGGCAAAAAACTCTCCAAAAACATCACCGTTTCTATCTGGGCATGCGAATCTCCAAAGTGGATACCGGCGTGCAGCCGAAATGCTGGAGGTGGGGATGCCCCCCGGTGATATCGCCACTGTTTTGAGGAGAGAAGGTCTGGCTGAGAATGACATCCTCCACATCCTTCAAGGGTGTGCAACCATGGAGATCCTTACCTCAAGAGAAGATGAACGAAATCGTGGGAGCGCCAAGGATATGAGAAATGGTATCTATTGGTGTGCAGGTGGAATGATGCTCACAAGCGTCAATATCCTCGTATCCGGTCCCATTGGCCTTTACTTCCCAGCCTGGTGTGCTGTGCTGTACGGTGTTCTCCGGCTTCTCAAAGCGCTGCGGAATACTATCCGATAAAAAACCGCCCCAGGATTGGGGCGGTTTCTCAAAGGGTAAAATATACCACTGGGCAAAGAACTGCTTAGCGATACAAGGATTTCACTCCGCCCCAAGTCGCATCTTCGGTGGGTATCACATCACAGCCGGCATTGATCTGGGCGCAGACATAAGGGTCTCCGGTGGTTGTATCCCATCCGCCGGCGTAGCCCATGGGGATGAGGTGATTGGGATTGTCCCCATCTGCATAGGCGGGCAGAGCCCACGGATCTGGGGGTAAAGAAGGATTCGCAATGGGGAGGACCCTCAAATTGATGGGATCTGGGAGGAAAGCCCCTACGGAGAATCTCATGAGCACAATCACGGGTTCCCAGAGCAGAGGTTCTGCAAGACCGACGATGAATTCTGGTTCGGTCGAGAAGTTCGAAGCCCCAACGCCCTGCAGTTCCCATTCCAGGACGAAAAATCCTGAGGTTACTTCAATGGTGCACTCCCACCCAGCCACACCCGAATCGGCCGAGGCACTCGTCAAACAGAGAAAGGCGTCCAAGGGACCAATGTCGCCGGGATTGACGCACCAGGTCGTCGCTTCTGGATCGAAGTATATGCCGATCATGTCAACGTCGGGATCGACCTGGGCCAGTGCCTGTCCAGTGAGGAGTAGAGTTGCAAGGCTGACCAAAGCTAACAGTTTCTTCATGGTGTTCCCCTTTGACCAAGGATGAAAGCCCCTAGGATGAGCTGCTAAAACCTGCACAGAATGATATCAGATTGTGGTAGCTCTGTGCAGATTAATAGTATGATAATATTATAATTGATTTTGTCGCAATAAATTCCATTGGCCTCCGTCTCGATATTCGGGAGAACAAGGGCTATGAGGCGCGGACCACAGGCAATTCCTCCCAGCAAGTTGTGAAGCGCGGTGACCTCAGGCGGAACTTGGCCTGCCAGGTGCGCTCCAAGCCAGCGGCGGCAAAACCCACAGTCCCAGACGGGTAGCGCGCGTTGAGAGAATCGATCACCTGCATCAGTGTACGGGAGCGAACCCAGTTTTCGCTGTCGAATAGGCTCCGGGGAGCCTGCTCTTCTGGCACGAGGGAGTTCAGCAGCACTCCTGCCTTTTTGTACTCGTAGCCTTCTCGGAAGACCTCCTCCACGCCGCGGGTGGCGAGATGGATCAGGACGGTCGTGTCGCTGCTGGGAGTGGGAAGTTCGAAGGTGCGTGTTTTGAAGAAACGGCGTGGCTTTGCCTCGAACAGGTTCGTCATCACAAAGATTGTCACCACACCCGCGGCCATTTTTTGCTGGCGGAGTTTTTCGGCAGCGCGGGTGGCATAGGCCGCGGCGGCTTCCCGTAGCTCGTCCAGCCTCGTCACCCTCCGGCTGAAAGTGCGTGTATGGGCGATTCCTTGCCGGGGGGGTGGTGATTCATCGAGGGCAAAACAGGTAATGCCGCGCAGTTCATGGACGGTGCGCAAGCCCATGACCCCTCGCACGTGGCGAATCCAGCGGTCGTCTGCGTCGTGTAACTGCAGACCATTCCTAATGCCAGCCCGCCGCAATCGCCTGGTAAAGCGTGGACCGACCCCCCATATCTTTTCAACGGGCGTACTGGCCAAGGCATTTGGTAAACGAGACGAATCGGTCAAATCGAGCACACCACCGGTCCGCGGGAATCGTTTGGCCAGTTGGTTGGCCAGTTTGGCTAATGTTTTGGTGGTGCCAATTCCCACACTGACCGGGATTCCTGTCCACTGTTTGACGGTCTCTTGGATACGTTGGCCAAGGACGGCGTAATCCGCAGCGGGCATACCGCCCAGGTCGAGGAAGGCCTCATCGATGGAGTAAATCTCGATATCGGGAGTGAACTGCCCCAAAGTTTCCATGACCCTGCGTGACATGTCGCCGTAAAGAGTGTAGTTGGAAGAGTAGAGGGCAACGTTGTTTTGGCGAATGATGTCTCGAACCTGGTAAATAGGCTGGCCCATCCCGATGCCGAGGGCTTTGACTTCGTCGGATCGAGAAACCACACAGCCGTCGTTGTTGGACATCACGATGACGGGACGTCCATCCAAATGCGGAGAAAAGACACGTTCGCACGAGACATAGAAGTTGTTGCAGTCCACAAGAGCAAATGTGGTTTTCATGGTCTATGTTGCTTGGTTTCAACCCAGTGGTGTTGCCAGCGTACGAATGGCTTACACTTGTTAGCCGTTGCAATCAAAACGAGTGGATGGCATGAATGACCACGCCCCACACTTCGAAGTCGACGTCCTTGTCAATCGCTCGGATTTTGTAATCTGCGTTTTCGGGGATCAACTCCAGTTTGTTCTCATGAATGCGAATGCGCTTGACGGTAAGTTCTCCATCGATTTTTGCGATCACGACGCTTCTGTCTTGAGCTGCAAGAGAGCGGTCGACAATCAATATGTCACCGTCTTGAATTCCTGCTTCGATCATAGAGTCACCACTGACCCGCACGAAGAAGGTTGCAGCCGGGTGCTTGATCAGATGTCGGTTGAGGTCCAGTGAACTCTCGATGTAGTCGTCGGCCGGTGAGGGAAATCCCGCCGGAACTTTGGCCGAGAACATGGGCCGCGAAGTTGAATCGGCAATCTCGGAGGAATATATCTTGTCGACCTTGGTGCGTTTCATAATGTTGGTTCCTCTGTTTGGCAACTGCTCAGCTTTCGTCAGCTGCCGAATAGCTCGGGACCGGCGGAGCTTTCGGGCAAGGGCGCCACGCAGTCCGGTGCGTCATGGGCCGGGCGATTGACGCTCTTGCTGACAGGGAAAGCCTCCATTCTATGGGCCGGAAAGGGTGTAAGCAGTTGCTGGAGGCGGTCCTTTGCGGCCCTTGCACAGTCCAACCAGAGCTCGAAGTGGTGCGGATCTATGATCACGGGCATGCGGTTGTGAATCGGGGTCATCAGCGCGTTGCTATCGGTAGTGAGAATATTGCACGACTCAATGGTGTGGCCATCCTTACTTTCCCACCGTTGCCAGAGTCCCGCCATGGCGAAGCACTCTTCGTCCCGCAAACGGATAAAATACGGTTGCTTTTCCTTTCCAATTTTTTGCCACTCGTAGAAACCGCTGGCTGGTACCAAGCACCTCTTGTGCGAGAAGGCGTCGCGAAAGGCAGGTTTCTCAGCCGCAGTTTCGGCGCGGGCGTTGATCATCTTCATGCCGATCCCCGGATCCTTCGCCCAGAAGGGAATCAATCCCCACTGCATCCATTTCAGAATGCGTTTGGCCTCTTCGCGCCCCTTTATTACGGCGGCAACGGCTTGGCTTGGCGCGATGTTGTACCGCGGTTCCAATACTGGCACCTCGTCGAGCTGAAATAATTTTGCAAGGGCCGTGGGAGAGATGGTCAGGGCAAATCGACCGCACATGGGATGATTCCTTCCGCAGGCAAGTGGCCAATGAGACATTATAGTGATGAAAGTGGTTGGCCGGTACCACCATCATGCCGGCCAGTTTCGAGCGAAAAGTGCAATTTAGCCCTAAACTCTACTTCATGGTTGAATTTTACGGATCTGACCTCAGACCTCCAGGCTATGGCCCGCTGGTCTGTCATGATACCTGAAAGGACAGCGCATGAATCTTGACCTCATAACCACCCGTATGTCCCAGAACGGTGATGCTGTGCGTGGACTCGTCAAGGGGGTCAGCATGGAACAAGCACTCTGGCAGCAGGCACCTGATAAGTGGTCCATGGTGGAAATCGTCAGCCACCTCGCGGATGAAGAACGAGAAGATTTTCGTACCCGTTTGGATCTGTTGCTTCATCACCCCGGCCAGACGTGGCCAGGGATCGATCCCCAGGGTTGGTCTCAGGAACGTGGGTACCGAGACCGTGATTTGCAGGAATCACTGGAGGATTTTCTCTCGGAGCGGCAGAGTTCCATCGCTTGGTTGCGCACGTTGCAGGAACCTAGGTGGGACAATATTTACCAGCATCCCCTGTTGGGGGAAATTAAGGCAGGCAGTATCCTGACCTCGTGGCTGACCCACGACCTCCTACACATTCGCCAGTTGACCAAGCTTCATTTCGATTATTTCTCCCGGCAAACCAAACCTTATTCGGGAGACTACGCCGGGAAGTGGTAAATAGAGACTGCGAACTTTTGTCCAGCCGTGCTCTGCATACGAGTTGGCTTGCAGGCCGAATTGTGGGCCACGCTCAACCCCATAAAAACCAAAAGAACCATGAGAACAGCCAGAACCGCCGAAACCACGGAGAGGGCGTGCGCGTTATGGGGTGAAAACATACGGAACAACCCCTAAAAAATGTGGATCCAAGAACGAGACTTGGATTTCTTGTTATTGAGGCTTACCGGTGCCGCGGTCAAGTGGCAGCGAGTGGTGTTGTACCAGGGTGAGAGATGTCGAACAGCAGCGCCACGTCTCAGGCCTCACCGGTCGGCCCTATCGCCACTCTTGGGTATGGTTTATCATGGCCAACCGACAGGGTTAGGAGAATGGGCCGGCTCACCTCAAAGGAGAGGTTTCCCATGTCGCAACCCAATCAGGGTGAAGGCGCGAATCCCAAACAAGTCGTTGAGCAAGTGCTGGAATTCCTGGCTGCCCAAGCTGATCCGGTTCGTGCGGAATCGAGCCAGCGCTTCTTCAAAACGCCGGTACCCCTATACGGCGTGACCACTCCGGTGATTCGCAAGTACGCTCGGCAGCTAGAGCGGAGTGTGAGCAAGTATTGGTCAACGGCGGAAGCAGTACGCTTCTGCGACCGATTGATGAGCTGTCCTCATCTGGAAGCCAAGGCGGTCGGATTGCTGGTTCTGCAGGGATTCGCGGACGGTTACCGGCCGTCCCTCTTACCCAAGGTCAAGACGTGGCTCGCCTGGCACAGCGGTAATTGGGGTACGGTCGACCTGTTGGCTGCTGGCATCCTCGGTGAATTACTTGCCCGTCACCAGATCCTCATACCCAAGGTGGAAGCGTGGACATCGTCGCCACTGCTTTGGGTCCGGCGGGGTGCGGTGGTGGCCTTTGTCCCTCATGTCCGCCGCGGTCGTTACCTCGCGCCGGCTTACCGCATCGCACGCCGTCTCTTGACCGACGAGGAGGATTTAGTCCACAAGGCTGTCGGTTGGCTTCTGCGTGAGGCGGGCAAAACAGACCGGGAACGACTGGAGCGGTTTCTCTTGAAATACGGTCCGGCCGTCCCTCGCACCACTTTACGTTACGCCATCGAGAGGTTCCCGGCTTCCGAGCGCCAGCGCCTGCTCCTGGCCACTCGAGGGTGATGCACTGAGGACAGTAAGGCCCTTGGAGGTTCGCATGAGCAAGGGAGGGAAACCTCACCACGATCCCACGGTTTTCACCTTAGCAAAACACACGCCGGCATACCTCGAGTTAAATCGACAGGGAAAGTTGGCAACGCGGGTGGAGGACGCACTTCTCGACTTGGGCCACTGCCGGACCTGCCCGCGGGAGTGCGAAGTAGACCGGTTGCGTGACGATGTGGGCATCTGCCGCACCGGACGTCATGCCATCGTTGCCAGCGCTGCGCCGCATATGGGCGAGGAAGCGTGTCTGGTGGGCCGCCGGGGCTCAGGGACCATCTTCTTCAGCTACTGCAACCTCAAGTGTGTCTTCTGCCAGAACTACAGCCTGTCCCAGTGGCGGGACGGCGTCGAAATGACACCGGAACAGATCGCTGAACTCATGCTTCGCTTGCAAAACTGGGGCTGTCACAACATCAACTTCGTCACACCGGAGCATGTGGTTCCCCAGGTCATTGCTGCTGTCGGCGCTGCGGCTGTCCGCGGCCTCGAACTCCCTCTCGTCTACAATACCAGTGCTTACGATTCCCTCGCGTCTCTGCGGATGCTGGATGGCTTGGTGGATATCTACATGCCCGATTTCAAGTTTTGGTTTTCTGAAAGCGCCCGGCGATTCTCCAAGGCAGAGGATTACCCGCAAAGGGCTCGCGCCGCCCTCCAGGAGATGCATAGGCAAGTTGGGCCCTTGCTGCTGGACTCCGCAGGTGTCGCCAAACGTGGTCTTCTCGTCAGGCACCTGGTTATGCCGGGTCTCCTGAAGGAGTCAGAGGCAATCTTCCGCTGGCTGGCTGAGGAAATTTCCCCAGACACGTTTGTCAACATCATGGGCCAGTACCGCCCCAGCTACCGGGTGGGCGAGCGGTTACGTGACGGCACGCGCCGATTCGCGGAAATCGACCGTCGCCCTTCATTGGCAGAGCTGGAAGCTGCCCACGCTGCCGCCAAGCGGGCTGGTTTATGGCGGTTCGATGGTTTCGATTAAAATTCCGATAAGTCGCTTGTCCCCCCGACACTAGGGTTACCTGGTTGAAAATTCACCACAAACAGGTGTATAATTGAGATATTCTAATGAATTTTGCGCTTTAGTTCGGAGGAAAACATCATGGGTATCAAAGTCACTCATATCGTGCTTCTGGCAGGGATGTTTCTTATAGCTGTGCCGGCCGCTGCCATTATTGTGGAGGATTTCGGGGGGCATCCCGCTGGCACCATCGTCGCAGGGGATTTGCCAGGCGGGGGAACCGCTCCCGGCACAATCTTCTCGGATTTCACCGTATCGGTTGTTGCCAATGACGCGCCCAATTCGGTGATCATTTTCGATTCATCCAATCCCACTGGGGGAGACTTCGATCTGGGCACACCCAACCAGGATTTCGGTGGCCCGGGGATTGGTCATGGGGGCCAGCAAGGCATGCCGGGCGAAAACTCCGTTCCCTATGGCAATCTTCTAATCATTGCCGAGAACATCCTCGATTCCGATGGCGACGGCTTCGTGGACGCACCCAACGACGATGCTAACGGTGGTGCGATCATCTTCGATTTCGATTACGTGGTGGATTTACAGTACATGGTCATCGTGGACATCGACGCGGAGAGCTTGACGTTCGAAACGCACGAGTTTGGAATCTTCATCGGCGGTGATTCGGGGAGCGATCTCGGAAATAATTCCATACAGATTATCGATTTGACCCCGTTTTTCAGTGTAGACCGACTCGTGGTGAACTTCAGCAGCAGCGGTGCCATTGCCGAGTTGGCTTACCAGGCGGCCGCAGTACCAGTTGAGAAAACGACCTGGGGGAGTGTCAAGAGCTTGTACAAATGATGTGGACTACCGTACCAATGTCACTCTTTGCGTAGCTGTGTATCCCTGTGTTTCCAACCTCACGAGGTAAACACCCGAAGGCACTGACCGCCCCGTGAAATCCTCGCCTAACCACGTCAAGTGATGGGTACCCGCGGCGAAAGTTCGCTCCGCGAGTACGTCGATACGGCGACCCATGAGATCGTGGATCGCGAGGCGGACTCGTGTACGATCCTGGATCGTGAAGGAAACGATTGTCTGGGGGTTGCAGGGATTGGGCCATGGAGCGTGGAGCTGGCAGAGAGCGGCAGGGGACGGTAAAACAGGGGTACCGTCCATACCTTGGAAGAGGTGGATCATACCATCAGCAGCACCGATCATGACGTCGATGGTGCCATCGCCTGTCCAATCGCAGAGAGCGGGTCGTGAGCGAGCGTTATCTGTCAGATCGATGGGAGCGCCGTCCGCTGCTACCACCACAAAACCATCGAAATTGGGTTGAATGTCTGTGCCCACATTTGAGTAAAAAATGAGTTGTCCCTGCGTGTTCCCAGTAAGGATGTCTTTCTTGCCGTCGTCATCGAGATCCCAGACACAGGGGCTGGAGCGGGCTCCCGGTACCAGCAGGTTTTCGCCAGACTCTTGCACGAAGGCCTCGCTTACGTATTCCGGCTCTGTGTCTGAGCCTTCGTTCAAGTAGAGGTGGAAATAACCATCATAGGCGCCGATTACCAGGTCGCGCCACCCGTCGCCGTCCCAATCCACCACGACCGGCGTGGCGCGGTTGCCTACATCGATGTCGGTTTTCATGCCGGGGGATCCTACCTGCAACGTAGTGCCGGCATCGAAGGTTGGTTCCGCATCGGTTCCCACATTGAGGTAAATCCGTACGTTACCGAGAGCGGTGCCCACGAGCAAATCCTTGCGACTATCAGCGTCCCAATAGACAACACGGGGAAAGATGCCCATGCAACCTGAGGCGATGAGGATCAAATCTGCACCCTCGGACTGGACGTAAAAGAAATCCGAAAAGACGGGTGTGGTCATCGTACCAAGGTTCAGATAGACGCGGACCTTACCGTCGAGCACACCACCACCACCCTCGCCCACAATCAAGTCGGGAAGGTTGTCGTCGTTCCAGTCGTAGAAAGAGGGGACGGCATAACCAGGAACCCACAGGTCGGCTCCTGCGGCCTGGACGATTTCCTCCGGGCCCAAATTCAGAGCGGCCTCGGACGAGCCACTCATTCCGGCCCCCAGAATGAGGGCCATGATGAACCAACCTAGGGAATCTCGGGAGATTTTCATGGTGTCACCTGTGTGGATCCGAGAGGATATTTAACAATGAGAAAACCTATTCATCTTATTGGATTTTACTCGCAACGGAACCACATTTGTAGTCTCTTTTGCTGCCACAACTCCACGATGCCGTCGGGTTCATGGTCCCCGATTCTGATCCCTGTGATGTCCTTTGACCACACTTGGACAAACTTGTTGCGAAAATTCACACCCCCCGTTAGAAACAAGGGGAACTCTGCGGTTTACCAAGGAGGTTGCGTTTTTCATAAGTAGTTCAATTTAATGTGCTTATGTATCTCTCAGGCAACGATAGTTTTGGCCAGGCAGCAGGTACGGGGGTTGCAGAAACCCTGGTCACACGAAAGTAACCGGGGAGCAGACCTTGTTTTCACCAACTCGAAAGACACCACGCTCGAGGAGGCATCACGGGTTGTGGTTGACACTCGTGGCCATGGTCATCCTCTGGTGCGGTGAACCGGCTGAGGCCAAGAGCCGGGTGCCGGCTGAGGCGGAGCATAGTAGCGCAGCCACAGGAGAAAACCAAACAGCGGCAATAGCCGAGAGTCGTCCACCGGCCCCAGCCGAACCCGAATCCCGTGACCTCGGTGACCCGGGCCGCGATCGTTCCCTCGTATTGGACTCCATCGAAACCGAGGGAAACCACCGCACCCACGAGAATACCATCCTGTATTACCTCCCGTTGCGACCAGGGGATCGTGTGGATCAGCAAGCGATTCTGGATGCCGTGTCGCAACTGCGCCAGAGTGATCTCTTTGCGCAGGTCGATTCTTACACCAAACCTGGCAACGAGCGAGGCCATATCATCCTCGTGCTGGAGGTTCGGGAGAAAGGTTTCGAATTCCGCCTCGGCACGGGCAACATCGATCTCTACGGCTGGTACCTTATCCCGGCTGAGTTGGCATTGGACAACCGGTTCGGACGAGGTGAACGTCTGGACTTGCAGTGGAAGTTCGGGTACCGCTTCTGGGGCTTTTTCCTCAATTTTGCCGAGCCTCGTTTCGGAGACGGCCAGAGTTTCTGGGGAACGCAAGGCTCACTCTTCACTTCGGACCGTATCTACTTTTACAACCAGGTCGAATACAGCCAGAAGGTCAACAGTGTGGGGCTAAATGGTTATCTGGGCCGCAGGTTGAGCAAGACTTGGAGTGCTGCTCTGGGTCTGGGTCTCCAAGGGGTCGATGCCGATTCCAATGCGACAGTCTATACCTCCAATCCTTCGCAGGATGCCAGGCGGGGAGACGAGCTTCCATACGAGGAGCTGCCCCCGGGAGTGGCCGCTGGCGTGGGACAGCAAACGCGTCTCATCCTGCGCGCGAATTTGCTTCTGGATTCCAGAAGTGGGGCACTGGCAGCCGGCTCACCAGCGGATGGTTTCTGGGGCCGGTTCAGCGTGGCGGGTTTTCTGCAAGGAGACAACAGTTTCGGTTCGGCGACTTTCGACCTCCGCACCTACCGTCGGTTTTTGGGTGGTGCTTTGGCCGTCCGCTTCCGGGCCAGTGCCGTGGGCCGCCGTGCGGCCTATTACGACAAGCTCTATCTCGGTGGTCTCTACACCGTCCGCGGATTTCCCAGTCAGTCATTATCCGCACCTGCCGGTGATATCTGGCTCTGGAACTCTTCGCTGGAGTACCGGGCACCACTGATCGGAAATAAAGTTTTACCACGTCTGGCTGGCTTGCTGTTTCTCGATGTGGGTGATAGCGGGACCGAAACTGATCCGGCTTTGCGCGACCTCTCCGTCGGTGCCGGATGGGGGTTGCGGTTACGGTTCTGGTGGATCGGATGGCTCGGGCTCGACGTGGGGATCCCACTCTCATATTCGCCGGTAGACGAGTCTTTCCGCCTCAACGCCTCCATCGGGTGGACCTTCTGATGGGACGCGAGGGCGCCAGGGAGCGGCGCTGGCCGAAACTATTCTGGTGGTTGGCGGTGGGGGGGTGGTTCGGTATCGCGGCGTTCCCTTGCCGTGCTGAAGACCCACCCCGGTTGGTACGGGTCGAGCCGGCACGGGCTGGAGATTTAGTGGTTTGCCGGCTGATCACAAGCGGATTACCGGGGGAAAAGCTCTCCCTCTCCATGCGCAGTGGACTCGTCTCATCCATTGAACTGTTCTTGGATCTTCTGGACGAGGGAAAGAAGGTCCAGGCCGGCAACCGCATCTCCTACCAACTGGCTTTCGACCTCTGGGAAGAGGTTTTCTCTCTGGAGGAGAATGGTCACCAGCAGCGTTTTTCCGACCTGGAGGGCTTGATAAAGCACCTCGGCGATCTACCACATTTACCGGTGGCGCCGTTGAAATCGTTGAATCCCGGCGGCCAGTTCTGCGTCCGTGTGGGTTTGTTGTTGCATCCTATCGCCCCGAGCGAACGCCACCGTGTCGAGAGGGTCATTGGTGGGGACAACCGCAGCCCGTCAAACAGCGACAGACAGGAAGTGTCCATCAGTCTTGGTAGGTTGATCCAGTTTTTTTACAAGGACGGTTCGGGTCGGCCCAAACCGCAGAGCGAATTGCTTTCGAATTGGTTTCGCTTGGAGGATTTGGTCTTGGAAGATTTGAGTTTGGAGGATATGAGTGATGCGGAGGATTAGAACCCGCTTGATCGTGGCTTTTTTGTTCGTGGCGATATTACCAGCTATTCCGCTTTCTTTGGTCGTGCGTAACCTCTTGGAACGCAGCTTCAGCCCCGCTTTGAACGAGTCCTTAGATGCGGCACTGGAGGCCGGTCTTGCCGAGTCTCGTGACCGCTTGCGAGATCGGAAGGAAGCTTTCATTCAGATTGTCAACGAGATCTGGATTCCGCGCCTAGGTTCGGTTACGCGGTCAGGTAAGGAAAATATCCTTTTGTTGAACAGTGTGGGCGAACCAATCGAAGGTACTGTACCTCCGCCGGAGTTGTCGAATTGGGCGGGACAGACATTACCCATATCGAGGCTGCCTCAAGTTGCGGACATCGTTCGTGTCGAGCACTTCTTGGCTGTGGCAGTCAGCGTAGCTGATGGTGGTGATTGGGTCGTGGCCCAGTCGCTCGAACCGGGCGTGTTGGCGCGAGCCGAACGAATCACAGATGCCCTAGCTTTATTGAGAACTTTGCGTGAAGATCGCAATCGCGTCCTGCGCAGCTACGTGGCGCCTTTCTTGCTGATCTACATCGTGTTGATTCTGGTGGCCATTGGTGTAGGGGCGTTGTTGGCACGGTGGCTCGCACGGCCCATCGAGACGTTGGTCGCCAGCACCGAACAGGTTGCGGCAGGGGATCTCGACACACAAGTGCGTCTCCGCGCTTCTGGGGAGATCGCCACTCTCGAGAACTCCTTCAACCGCATGGTCACGCGTCTGGCTCAACAGAGGCGGGAGTTGGCCCGGTTGGAGAGAGTGGCTGCCTGGCGGAAAATGGCACGCACCCTAGCTCACGAGATCAAGAATCCGCTGACACCCATTTTACTCGCGGTTCAATCGGCTTGTGACGGCTACAAAGGTGATGATTCGGAGCACGCCGCTTTACTCGCAGAGTGTGAGCAAATTGTCCGGGAAGAGGTGGAAGGTTTGCGCGGTTTGGTGCGGGAATTCTCCGAGTTCGCACGTTTACCACAACCTCAACCGGTACTTG
>Ga0209536_100010565_pt1 | contig 13595 bp, 13 predicted proteins | sample DeeMarSeWOR28_12_FD_187461 | JGI IMG/M metagenome (GOLD analysis project Ga0209536, IMG submission 187461) | Marine sediment microbial communities from White Oak River estuary, North Carolina - WOR-2-8_12 (SPAdes) (version 2) | ecosystem: Environmental > Aquatic > Marine > Intertidal zone >...
ATCACCAGGAGCCTCGGCGACCTGTCGGGCAAGATCATCATCGATCCGACGAATCCGCTCGAGAGGCGAATGAACCGCCTCGAACACGCAGTCGATACGTCGAACGCCGAGATCATCCAGGCGGCGGCGCCCGGCGCCCACGTCGTAAAGGCTTTCAACACGCTCAACTGGAAGACGATGGTGGACCCGTCCTCGGCCGGCGGACCGGTCTCGATCCCGCTCGTGGGTGACAATGACGGCGCAAAGAAGACCGTCGCCGAACTCGTCTCCGGCATGGGCCTGGAGCCGATCGATGTCGGCCCGCTGCGCGACGCACGCTGGGTCGAAGGCATGCTGATCCTCTGGATCAATAACCGCTTCGGCGGCACACGCCCTTCGTTCGACTACCACCTGCGCCGAAACTGACCGCATGAAACACGGCATCGCGACCCTTGCCGCCATCCTGCTGGCCATCGCACTGCCCGCGAGGTGCGAACCGGCGCCGGACTCGTACGAAGCGCTGTTCGAAAAGGCGCTCGAGTCGATCACCTGGAACTTCCAGGAGGACTGGGCGTTTACGGAAACCGCGGCGGGCAGCGACGGCAAATTGGTGGGCCGTTACGATCCGCGGCAGCCGGACGGCAATCGCTGGACCCTGCTGTCGATCGACGGCCGCGAGCCCACGGCGGAAGAGTCACGGCGATACACAGACCGCAAGCGCGGCGAAAACAGCGAAGACGGCCACCAGCAGGACGGCGATATCGACAACATGGTCGACCCCGGTTCGCTCGAACTGGTCGAGGAGACCGACAGCTACTGGCTGCTCAGGTTCGTCCCCACGGATGACGGCGACGACGACGACGAAATGGGCCGCAAGGTCCTGGAGCGCATGGACGGCACGGTCAAGATCATCAAGGACGGGCATTACCTCGAGTACCTCGACATTCGCAATACGAAGCCCATTCGGCCGAAGGCCGGCGTCAAGATGACGAAGTTCCTGACGCGACTGACATTCGGTCCCGCGGTCGAAGGCGGGCCTATCGTGATGAAGTCGATGGATGTTGTCGTCAAGCTGAGCGCATTTCTCGTCGTGCGCGTCAACGAGACGGAGTCGGTGCAACTATCGGACTTCGAGTACGCGGGCAGCGACGGCTGATCAGCGCTTGACGGACAGCTCGCTAAATCCCATGCCGTCGGGTTCCTTACCGGCACGCAGCATGCGGACGATAGCGCCGCTGCCGAGATCGATTTCCGTGATCACGTCGGCGTTGGCATGCGCGACCCAGGCGCGCTCACCTGCCGAGTCAACGATAACGCCGATCGGCACCGAACTGTCGCCGAAGCGATCGCCGAACAGGCGCTCCTCGACATCCATGCTTTCGATATCGAAGGCCACGACACGTTGTTCCTCGAACGTTGCCGAGTCGTAAATGGCGAGGTCGCCTGCCCGCGCGCGCGTGACCAGCACCTGGCCCGCCGGGGTCGCCGTCGCGCGGATCGGGAATCCTTCCGAAGCGATCTCGCCGGCCTGCTCCAGCGTGTCCGCGTCGAGTATCGTGATCGTGTCGGCAGCGCGGTTGGTCACCCAGATATGTCTCCCCGAAGCGGACACCGCAATACCCTCGGCACCGTCGCCGGTAGCGATATTGGTTTCACGGACTCCCTTCCCCAAATCCAGGACCGTTACCGAGCCGGAACCGATGTTCGCGGTGTACGCACGTCCCCGCTCCGGATCCAGTGCGAGCATGTGGGAGATCTCCTGGTCCGTATCGATCGACTGCGTGACTTTTGCGCGTTCGACATCGAGGACGATCAGCGCTTTGTTGGCTTCGACGGTCACAGCGGCACTGTCGCCATCCAGCCACTCGACACCGTGCGGCCTGCGGTAGTCACCCAGGTCGATGGTCTTCACCACGCTGGCCGCGGGAATATCGATTAGGGTAAGGCTGTTGCCGCCACGCTCACGCGTCCCGTAATTCGTCACGAGTGCGAAGCGGCCGTCGGGCGATATCCCGATCTCGTGTGGCCCCTCGCCCGTGGGCAGCGTCGCGACGACGTCGCCGCTGTCGAGGTCGAGCAGCGATACCGTGGCCTCCGCCTTGTTGGCGACAGCGAGTGTCGCGCCGTGGGCAACTGGGAAGAGCGTGAGGGCCGTTGCGACAACGGCACACAGTGACCTGAACAGGTCGGGACGATTGCTCGAGTTCATTCGGCCTCCTTGGTTGGGACGCCTATCGTATCAGGCGGGACCGGAAAAGAGCGCTAGTTGATGACCACCTGCCGGACCACTTCGTTGGAATAATCGCTTTCGACGCCCGCCGAGTTGAACGCCGTCGCCGTGAAGTAATAGGTCGCCGGGCTCAGGCTGTCGACCACGTAGGCCGTGAGCCCGACAGTCTCGATGCGAACCTGCTGATCATAATTTCCCGATTCCGTGCCCCAGTAAATGACGTAGCCCGCCAGGTCGCCGGCGTACGAGCCATCCGTGTTGGATTCCGGTGGCAGCCACTCGAGGGTGACCGACCCCAGCCCGTCCTGGCTTACGACAATCGAAAACGCCGGCAGCGACGCGGTGGCGCTGCCGTCACTGACCGAGATCGAGATATTGTCGTAGCTGCCCACATCGCCGAACTGCGGCATTCCCTCGAGTCGGCCGGTCGCTGCGTCGAAATCAGCCCACCCAGGCTTGTTCCGGATGCTGAAGCTCAGCGTATCGCCATCGTCATCCGATGCTGACGGCGCAAACGCGTAGGCGTCGCTGATGACGGCAACCAGACGCGGGTCGCCGCTGATCTGCGGCACGTTATTGCCGTCGCCCCCCACGGCCTGTCCGCCCCCGCCGGGTGATGATGCGGACCCCAGGCAACCCGTCAGCAAGGCCGCCGTAATGCAGATACCCGGTAACTGTCGTGTTCCGTACTTTCCGAGATCCTGAATTCTCATTCCACCACAATCCTTTGAGCAATCCGTGCGCTGCGGACCGCGTTTCAGTCAGTGAGTTATTGCTACCAGCGCCCGGCCGAAATGCCGGCACGATAGTCGAGTCGGTGGTCACGCCCCTGCGCAGCGGCCCAAGTTGACCAGTCGGCTCACGACTGAACATAAAGCAAGGGCCGTGCCAACCCTGGGATTACGTCAAAAAGCGCTTAGGTATGCGGGCGTGGGAGACAGCATGAAAATATCTTTACCAACTGGTCTGTCTTGATACGGGGACAGTATGCTGTCAATCAATATGATGAAAGTACTGTAACTCTCTGTGATGCTGAAGGTTTTGTGTCGTCGCCATCGTGCGACAAGCGGAATCTGCGGGTGTCGCGCCTCGGCAAACGCAGCCCGGGCCGAAACGCGCAACGCAAAAAGCCCCACGGCGGGGGCTTTTCCAGATGTCTGAATGGTGCCGAAGAGAAGACTCGAACTTCCGACCCACGCATTACGAATGCGTTGCTCTACCAACTGAGCTACTTCGGCACGACTGAGTGGCGCACGCTTGCGGCGCGCAGTATAGCCGCGCGTGCCGGAGCGGGAAAGACCCGCGGCTCGTGGCGACCATCACCGAGGAACCGGGTCGTGCTGCCGCGACCGCGCCGCGACGCAACATTGCGGGCGCGGCCACCTTCATTATGTCGAGACGGAATCAGGCGACAGGACCGCTTGTCGGGTCTATTGCACCGCTGGTCGCCTAATCGAAGGAAGCGCGACTGGATTCGCTAAATTGTGCGCCGAGTCGACGAATCGGGCCTGAAGGCGCCCTAAACTCAATGACTTACAGCACATTCTGAAGAATGTGGACAATCTGGCGACACACCCCGAGGTGACGGGTTTGCTGAAGTCGATCGAAAATTTCTACGGAACCGGTACGCCGGTGCTCGCCGTCTGCCCGGCCGGCAGCGCTGCCGTGTCCGTTCGCGCTCACCCGGATTTCGCAGAATCGTCCCTACCCGTGGCCAGTCTCCCGATCACGCAGTATCAGCGCGGTCTCACCATGCTCGAGATCATGATTTCTATCGCCGTGCTGGGCGTGATCCTTGCGATAGGCATACCGTCCTATGCGCACATTACTATTTCGAGCGGACTCACATCGGATACCAACGATCTGGTCGCCAGCATGCAATTCGCGAGGTCCGAGGCGATCACGCGCGGTGAGGCCGTCACGGTCTGCGCAGCGAACGCCAATCTCGACGCGTGCTCCGGCGGCGGCGATTGGGCGTCCGGCTGGGTAATCCTGGACGCGGCCACGAATCCGATCCGGGTACATCCGGCGCTCACGCAGAATGCGGCTGTAGAGGTCAACGTACAGAACGGCGTCGGTGCGGTCGTGTTCAATCGCAACGGCTTCTCCACGAATTCACGGACGATACGCCTGTGCGGGCCGAGGGGCGACACGCGACGTATACGGGGCGTCGTGGTCTCGCCCGACGGACGGATCCGGCTGGCTGCGGATCTCAATGGAAACAACGTTGTCGAGGATCAGGACGGCAACGACCTGGGCTGTTGAGGGACCCGGAGTATGGATTTCAGGGAAGATCAGAACGGATTTACGTTAGTCGAGGCTATGGTTGCGCTCGTCGTCCTGCTCTTCGGGATTCTCGGCGCAGTCGCCATGCAGACCGCCGCAGTCGCCAACACCAAGATATCTGCAGACAGGAGCGTTGCAGCGATTCACGCCTCGTCGATTCTGTCCAAGATGAACTCCAACGAGGATTACTGGCAGACCATACCGGTGGGCTTCGATATCGAGATCAGCGCGAATGGCGCCATCTCGGATCTTGGCGCCGGTTCCGACGGAGCTGATCTCGATGCTGCGAGTGTCGATTGTGTTGCGGAGGTGTGCTCGCCGCTCGAGACTGCCGCTCACAACCTGAAGAACTGGGTAGTAGGTGGAACGTCTTTTGGCGATGCCGGCGGTATCTCGAACCGCCTGTCGGCGCCGGCCGCCCGCATACGCCGTATCGGCAACGACTTTCCGGTGATGCTGGAAGTCACGATCCGGTGGAACGAGAAGCGAAGCACCTCCGCGGCGCAAATGGCGAACACGTTCTACAACGATGGAACTACCGCGGCAAATGCTCAGCGCGCCATTGACTTTACAGTCCGGGCAAGGCCATGAAGACGCTACCGAAGCAACGTGGTTCTACCCTGGTCGAGTTACTCATCGGCCTCACGATCGGGGTATTCCTGCTCCTCGGTCTCGCCAATGTCTTTGGGCAGAGCAGGCAAACCTACAACTACCAGCTGTCGCAGGCAGGCCAGCAGGGTAATGAACGATTGAGCGCCGTGATCATGACGACCGCCCTGGAACAGGCCGGCTTCGCGCCGATGAATGCAATCAATATCGTCAACCCGACTGCCAGTTTCCCGGGAGATGGAGTCTTCGGCGCTGGCGAGGGAATCTCCGGTACGCAGGCGGATCACAACGTTACCGTTAACGGCGTGGCGGGTACCGTGAGCTATCCGGCGGATACGCTCAGCGTCCGGTACTGGGGCGGCGATGCCATCGTCGACTGTGTCGGCACCCCCGTTGCCGATACCGTGCTTGCGACCAACGTGTTCGCAACCAATGGAATCAACCTGACCTGTGACCGCAACGGCGCAGGAGCGCAATCGATAATGGGTGACGGCACAGCGATTCTGGCGCAGCAGCTGCGCGTTCTCGGCATGCGCGTTTCGTACGGGCTGGACACCAACGGCGACGATTCCGTCGATCAGTTTCAACGTGCCGACAATGTGGCGTCCTGGAACGATGTTCGGATCGCCGAAATCGAGCTGTTCATCCAGTCCGGCCAGCGGCCGCCCGAATCGCTGAGTTTCACTGTCACCCTGGAAAACCTGCGAGGAGCGACCTGATGCGTTGCCTGCCACACAGGACCCGGTTGTCGCAGCATGGCGCGGTGCTCGTCGGGGCACTGATCCTGCTGTTGGCCGTAACCGCGCTGACGACCGGCATGTATCGCAATGTCGGGCTGCAGGAACGCGCTTCGGGCAACCAGCTCGACAAGACGCGTGCCCGCCTGGCCGCGAGTTCCGCACTGCGTGAGCAGTGGATCAATCTTCTCAATCTCAACCCCGGTGAGGAAGCGATCGATGCCAGGACCCGGTCGCACCCGACAATCTATGACCAGGATCTCGACGGTAACCCGTTAACCCAGGAAGTCGACCTCACCGTTGACGTGGATATCTGTTTCGCCGGAACCACGATAGCGCCCGGCACGGATACCAGCTTTCAGGCTTATATGTTTGTTCTGGACAGTACGGCCGTAGACCAGGACAACGCTGCCGCCCAGATTCAGCAGGGAGGCTACGTTGTGGCCCCGGCGTCTGCGGCGGCGCTCGCTCCGAACTGTCCATAACCGATCATCAATCAGGGACTGACCGATGAATATTCAACGCATAGGACTTCGCTACCTCACGACTGTCGCAACGGCGGCGCTGGTATTTGCCTCCGGCGCGTCGAAAGCCGAGGACATCGAGGTGTTCGTCACGCCCAACCTGACCGGGGTGACACCGAACCTCATCTTCTCGATCGACTTATCGGCGAGTATGAACAGGGCACCGGACGGCTCGAGCACAACGCCCACCCGGCTGGACATTCTCAAGCAGGCCATGATCAACGTGTTGAATGATTCGGATCTGCCTGACGTCAATGTCGGTTTCACGTATTTCCGTAGCGGCACTGCCAGTGGTATCAAGTGGCCCGCGGCTCCGCTGGATGCCGATGCGAGCCTGATCGACCCGAACATTCCCGCGGGCACCACGGTGCGCGAAGTACTGATTGGCATGCTCAATGCCACGACGGCAAGCGGCATCACGTCTACGGTCGAATCGATGTACGAGTTTGCCCGCTATATGCGCGGCTGGAGGCCCTACTACGGCCTCAACGACACGTTCGGCACCTGGAACGACACGACGATGTCGTACACAGGCGGCACCGGCGGCGGGGACGGCAACCGGGCCGCCAACCGCAAGGCCTATTCCGGCAGCGTGCACTATGTTCCGCTGGCACATCCGACGGGCACGAACTACACCTGTAATGACAACACCTTGCGCGGCGGGTCCGATGGCTGTGCGGGGGTCCGCGCTGCCGGCGCGGAGCTGTCGTGCAATGTCATTACCGTCGAGGACAGGTTTGTAGAGGAGAGAATTATCCCGGCCGTGCCGGAGCGCATCTGCTCCGCGACGCAGTGCGACTCGGGTTGCGGCACGATCTGCACCAGCTACAGCGAGTGGCAGCAGCCCTCGTCCTGTATCACCAGGAACGACGGCTCGCTGTGGGTGACCTACGCCCCCGGCGGTGTGCCGAGACAGTGCTGCACCTCCTCGGACCTCGGCAAGACCGAGTGCATCACGACAAGGGACTACACGAGGAGTTGCCTGGCCTCGGCCTGCAACACCGGCAACGCGCGCCCATATCAACCGTCCTCTATCGAACCGGCCTATAACATACCCGGCTATCAGTACGAGCGGTGTACCTACCGGCGCGACGATACGCGGCGCTACATTTCGCCGGTAACGGCACAGTGCCAGAAGACGGCCTTCGTGCTGCTGAGTGACGGAGACCCGACCAACAACGACGTTGATTGGGGTCGTCTTAACAGCAACGGCACCGCGCGATCGCCCTATCTCGTTCGCGACATGATCGCCGGCAGCGACCCGGATTATGCTACCCGCAACGACGTTCGCTGCGACGATTACAGCCTGCTGTTCGGGGGATCCACGCCGTGGTCCAAACCCTATGGCAACTGCGCGAAAGAGCTGGCCGAGTTCATGAACACGAACCCGATGAGGCCCGCGTATGATGGCAGTACCGTGGATACCTACGCGATCGGCTTCGGCCTGACCGGACCCGGCTCTGACAGGACCTGGCAGTATCTGCAGGACATTACCAGCGCCGGCGGCGGCGCTGCCCTCGAGGCCGATGACCTGAGTACGCTGGTGGACGCCTTCAAGACGATCATCGACGCCGTATCCGCAGAGAGCAATACCTTCTCGGGTTACTCGACGACGCTGAACACCACTACGCTAACGACAGCCAACAAAGCCTATATGCCGATGTTCAATCCACAGGATGATCGGTCGTGGGACGGCAACCTCAAGGGCTATTTCCTGCTGGATGGGGAGGTCAAAGATATCAATGGAAATGTCGCGACAGAGATTGACGCTTCGACCGGCGCCGTCAAGTTCCGCGCGACAACCCAGAGTTTCTGGAGCAACATGATGGACGGCAACAATGCCCTCGAGGGTGGCGTCGTTGGAGAACTCACTCCGTCAGTCCGTGATATCTATGTCATCACGGACCCCGCCGAGGTGGCAAATGTCAACCTGGCGGACGCCGCCCACGATCTTGACACCGGCAACGCCACCCTGACGCCGGACGTCCTCGGGATGGCGTCAACCGCAACGGCGACCGAGGTGGCGGACATGATCGACTGGGTTCGCAGCGCGCGCATGGGTGCGCCGCTGCACACGCAGCCCCTGATCATCGACTACGGCAGCAGCACCGGTGAGGTGCTCTATTTCACGACAAACCAGGGCTTCCTGCACGCTATCGACGTGACAGGTCCGTCCAGCGTTGGCGATACCAACGGCGGCTCCGAGATCTTCGCCTTCATGCCGTTCGAGATGGTCGGCACCCTCGCCGCGCAGCGCGCGGACACCATGGCCGGTTCGCACATCTACGGTCTCGATGGACCCCTGTCATCTCACATTGTCGACTCCAATGGCAATGCAAAGGTCGATGCTGCCGGAGAAAGAGCCTTCATCTACTTCGGTATGCGTCGTGGCGGCACCACGTACTACGCCATGGATGTCACCAATCCCTCCGCACCCAGGCTGGCCTGGAAAATCAGTGCGGGCCAGCCGGGATTCGAGAAGCTTGGCCAGACCTGGTCGCGCATGACGCCGGCAACAATCTCCGATGGTGGCACTCCCCGCAGCGTGCTTGTTTTTGCGGGCGGATACGACGCCGAAAAACAGGACATCCCGAATACCGCGCGTGATCCTGCCGGGGATACCGTTGGTATGGGTGTGTACGTCGTCGACGCAATGACCGGCGTGTTGCTCAACAGTTTCGGGGCAGACGATCCGGTTACGCCAACGGCCGAGTTCATGGTCGATGTGCCCGGCATGAAATACAGCATGCCGGCCGATGTACGCGTGGAGGACAGTAACTTTAACGGCATTGCCGATCGTCTCTACATGGTCGACGTGGGTGGCCAGATCTGGCGCGCCGATATCGAGGAAGGTGCCTCGATCTCGGCATCGTCGACGATCGTGCCCTACCTTATGGCTGATTTTTCCGGTATATCGGTGGCCGACAACCGACGGTTCTTCTATCCCCCGAGTGTGGCGATAGCGTCGCGAGATGGCCAGGCCATGACGGTCCTTGCAGTAGGCTCAGGCTACCGCGCACACCCGCTGAACATCGCGACGGACGACAAGTTCTTCGTATTCTTCGATTCCGCGACCGAGGTCGGCACGCCGGCGAGCGTACCGCCGTTCCTCACGATGAGCAGTCTCTACGATGCCACCCCGAATGCCCTGCAGACGGCGACGGGTGCGGCGAGGGACCTGGAGATTGCTGCTCTCGGTGCGGCGAATGGATGGTTCATCGACCTGGAGGGTGACCAGAAGGTGCTGGTCGGCTCACGGATCTTCGATTACAAGGTCTTCTTCAACACGTTCTCGTCAGGCGTAACCGACCCTTGCGATTATAAACAGGGGGTCAACCGGTTCTTTGCGGTCAATTTGCTGGATGCAACTGCCGCGATCGAAACCGACGTCGATGACGACGGCGAGCCCGATGACATCGTTCGCAACATCGTCATAGAGGACGCTAATTCGGCGATTGTCAGCGAGCCGACGATCGTAACCCATGCGGGAGACGGGGCACCGACCTCCGCACAACCGATTTGCAGCACGGTATTCGCCGGCAGCGCGCCGATGATGCAAATCTGCGACGCACCTGTCAGGGTCAACTGGCAGACAGTCCGATGAGACCGGCCGTGAAGCTCAAAGCTGCGCAATCGGGTTTCAGCCTCGTCGAGCTGATGATCGCGCTCCTCATTCTCGCCATTGTAATGTCGATCGCAATCCCGAGTTATCGGACGCATCTCGAAAAGTCCCGGCGCTCCGAGGGCAAGGCCCTGCTCTCGGAGATTGCCGCGCTTCAGGAGAGCTTTCGAACCGAACAGAATCGGTATACCGCCGACCTTACCGAACTCGGCTACGCCGCGGCCGGCTGGAATCAGAGCACTAACGGCTATTACCGTGCATCAGTGCTCGCGCCAAACGCAGCCTGTCCTATCGCCACCTGCTTCCAGCTCGAGGCCCAGACCGTAGCGGGCAGCGCCCAGGCAGACGATGAGTGGACCTACCAGCTCTGGTCTGACGGTCGTAAGCGCCGGATGGGTGACGACGGTGTCTGGGTCATGGACTGGAGAAAGTAGTCACTGTTCGCCCAAGCCGTATTAACAGCGGGTGAAGATGGTGCCGATAGGGTGACTCGAACACCCGACCCACGCATTACGAATGCGTTGCTCTACCAACTGAGCTATATCGGCACTCGGGAGAGGGCGCGCAGTATAGCGGCACTCGCTGGAACGGGATAGCCCTCGAAGGCCGCCTCAGCCTTCGCCCCGGATCCGGATCAACACCTCGATGCTCTCGCTGCGGGTGCCCTCGGGCATCGTCGGCAGCTCGCTGAATCGAACCTGCTCGTCCGGGATATCGTGCAGTTCACCCGTGTCCACGTTGTAGAAATGGTGGTGCGGGCGCGTTGTCGAATCGTAAAACTTGCGCACCGGATCCACCATGACCTCCTTGACGATGCCGCGCTCGCCGAAAAGATTCAGCGTGTTGTACACGGTCGCCTTGGAGACGCTACTGCCGGCCTCCCGCAACCGGTCGATGATCTGGTCTGCCGACAGGTGCTGTGGTTTTTCCAGAAGGATTTCAGCAACTTCCAGACGCTGTGGCGTCGAGAGAATGCCGTGCTTCTGGAACAGTGCAAGGATGTCGGAAAGCGACATAAAAAGCCCCCGGAGCTTGAATCTGGACTGAGTATAAACGAAATCCCGGCTCGGAAAAGCGCCTGCGTGGATCAACTCGCCAATCGGGATCTTTCGGGCCGATTCCGGGGCTGCGCGAGCGGCGACGCCGGTGGCATGTTGTGCGCTGGACAGGAGACCAGCAATGCGTGCCAGGGACTACGGCTACTCACTCCTCGAGCTCGTGATGACCATCGCCGTTGCGGCGGTGATCCTCACGCTCGGCCTGCCCTCGTTTTCGGCGCTCAAGGCCCGCAACGCCCAGCGGGTGGAGATCAACGCACTGTTTCACGCCGTGCATCTGGCGCGCAAGGGCTCGATCGTGCGCAGGCAGGTCGTATCCCTCTGCCCTACCGTGGACGGCTTCGCCTGCAATCCCGGCCGCGACTGGTCCGGCGGCTTCCTGGTGTTCGAAAACAGCGATCGCGACGAGCCGCCAGAGCTCGATGACGGCGAAGTCGTGCTGCACCGTCATCTCGCCAGCCGGTCGGTGAAAATCGCTGCCAACAGGCGTGGATTCACGCTCAGGGCCACCTTCCTGCGCGCCACGAACGGCACGCTGGTCGTATGCGACCGCGCAGGGCGCGTGTCGCCGAGGGCGCTGGTCATCAGCTATACCGGACGGCCGCGCGTCGCCGAACGCACGCCACGCGGAGCCGCCTATTCCTGTGCGGATTAGGTGAAATCGGGAACGCGGAAATCGACCGCCCGTCGGCCGTGGCCGACCGCTCGTCGGATACCCGTGAGCGCCCCGCGCCGAGCCTATATATTGTATGCATGGACAAGCACCAGCAGAGCGGCTTCACGCTCTACGAACTCATGATCACGTTGACCGTGGTAGCCATCGTATTGTCATTCGGGATTCCCAACCTGCGGGACTTCACGCTGAACAGCCGCATGACCAGCACGGCCAACGACCTGCATGCCGCTTTCCAGATGGCGCGCAGCGAGGCAGCACATGCGAAGGCCAACGTCACGATCTGCGCGAGCGCGGACCCGATGGGCGCGGCCAATTGCGGCGGCACCTGGGACCAGGGCTACGTCGTGTTCATTGACGACAATGCGGACCAGGTGCGCGACGCCGGCGAGGCGATCCTGCGCTCACACCCGCCTGCCGATTCGGGCGTGCTGCTGCGGGTTGCAAACGGTGCCACCTATTTCATGTACGCGCCGAGCGGCCTTGGCCGGCTGGATACCGGCGGTAATCCGTCGTTGTCACAGGTCGTGGTCTGCGATGAGCGCGGTAACGTCGACGGGCCCGGCGGCGGTTCGGCCGCACGGCTGTTCGTTTCGACACCACTCGGCCGCGCCACGATTGTGCGCGACAAGACAATGATCGGCAATGCACTGACGGCAATGGGCGCCACCTGCCCGTGAGCACGATGTGAAACAGGATTCAGGAACCATGCAAAAGATTGTGAACAGGCAGGCGGGCTTCTCGCTGATCGAGGTGCTGATCGCGCTGATCATCATGTCGGTCGGCATGCTCGGCATCGCCGGGCTGTATGTACAGAGCCTGCAGGCCGGCCGCACGTCGATGTTCCGCCACCAGGCGGTGGCGCTCGCCGGCGATGTGGCAGACCGTATTCGCGCGAATCCGACGGCCGGTATTTCCTATGCCGACCCGACCGGCGCGGACAATGGCTGCGTGGACGCGGGCGTGGACTGCGATGTGGCGAGCATGGCACTGCACGACGTCTTCCTGTGGAAGCAGCAAGCCGGTGATTCGCTGCCGGGTTCGGCGCCGACCGGCGGCGGCGATGTGACAGTGAATTTCGACGACACGGTCGTGCCGCCCCTGTACACGATCACCGTGAGCTGGGAGGAGCCCGGGATTACCGCGCTCGATACGGCGCCGAGTTATGTCGTCACGATCCCGGTCAACCCGTTCTAGGAGCGATTGTAATGCGTACAACGATCAAGCTACCCGGCGGCCGGCAGAACGGCATCACCCTCGTCGAACTGATGGTGGCGCTGGCCATCGGCTCCTTCCTGATCATCGGCGCGGTGCAGATCTACTCGCAAAGCCGCCAGGCGTTCGTGATCAACGAATCAATCGCCAGGGTGCAGGAAACCGCGCAGTTTGCACTCGATACGATCGAGGCCGACCTGCGCATGGCGAGCAACTGGGGGCGCACGAGCCGGCGGCTCTCGATCGACGGACGCACGATGCTGGCCGACGTCAATCCGAACACGCTCGCCGTACCGCTGGACTGCAGTGAGGACTGGTCGCTGGAACTGGATGTGCCCGTCGACGGTTTCGACAACGTGATGGGGCTGACCTGCCCGGCACAGAATGCCGCGCAGGCCAATTCCGACGTACTCACCGTGAGACGCGCCTCCGTCAACCCGGCGCCGCTGCAGGCCGGTCGCCTGCAGATACAGACGACCCGCACCCAGGGCGAGATATTCGATGACGGCAACGTACCGCCGCAGTTCGACCCGGCAACGTCGGCCACGCACAACCTGATGGTGTCGAGCTACTACGTGGATGCGAATTCCGACCTGATTCCGGGCGTACCGACGCTGCGGCGCAAGGTGCTGGGGATACAGGGCGTCAACTCGGCGATTTTC
>Ga0209536_100010567_pt1 | contig 13593 bp, 10 predicted proteins | sample DeeMarSeWOR28_12_FD_187461 | JGI IMG/M metagenome (GOLD analysis project Ga0209536, IMG submission 187461) | Marine sediment microbial communities from White Oak River estuary, North Carolina - WOR-2-8_12 (SPAdes) (version 2) | ecosystem: Environmental > Aquatic > Marine > Intertidal zone >...
AAAATACCAATTGATCCAAAAGAAAGAGGAGAAGGGTGGGGTCTGCTGATGGCAATGACAAGACAAGATATCGAAAAAGGATTAGTAACGAGCTGGGGTACATTTGTTGGTGAATCCAAAGGATATGCTGTCCTTGAGGGTACTGAGGTAGAAGTGATGAGGTCCCTCCAACATTATGTACCATATTGTGTCTTCAAGATGCATCCTAATTTTTGAATTATCAGTAAGTTACCGAGGCCCGACCCGCATTAACCCGCATCAGATCATGTCACCATTGATTATTTTTTGTTTTTCCGATACCATGACCATAAATTTCCAATTCTTTCAGTATTTGCTTTGAGTTCAGAAATACAAGGGGCAGGAGACTTCAGACAAGCGCTGGGCAAAGAAGGATTTTTTAAAATGATGTCAAAAGAGGATCGGAGAATTCTAGACAGGTTTGCCGCCCGCGTTCATGAGCGGTTGCCGGATGCGCGCATCTGGGCTTTTGGTTCCCGCGTTAGAGGAGATGCGACATGGGATTCTGATTTTGATGTGTTTATTGTTTTGGACGAGGTCGATCAGAGATCAGACCGCTGGATACGTGAAATTGCTTGGGAAGTCGGTTTTGAAAACGATCGGGTTATTACCACGGTTTTGCTTGATAAAGAACAGTTCGAGCATGGCCCTATGTCCGAGAGCACTCTTGTGGTCAACATTTTGCGGGAAGGGCTTAGCGCATGATGACAGACAACATCAAAGCCTTGGTTACCTACCGGCTCGAACAAGCCGATGAATCCTTAGAGGCAGCAAGGATGTTGCTGGATAAAGGGCTGATCAGACCCTCCGTGAATCGGGCGTATTATGCCATGTTTTATGCTGTGTTGGCGCTTCTTGCAAGGGGAAAGCAAGAGACTTCGAAACACAGCGGTGCTATCGCCCTTTTTGACAGGGATTTTGTGAAACAGGGAATTTTTAAAAAGGACTATTCCCGCTGGCTGCACGATGCCTTCGATTTACGGCAACGCTCAGATTATGCCGCCGAATATCGCGTCTCCATGAACGAAGCCGAAATAACTCTGGAAAATGCCGAATCGTTTGTGACTGAGGTAAAAAAAATCCTGTCAAAGGAAATGTAACCTAAGCTGATATAATGTTTTCGTGTCTTGAATTGTGAATTAACGTTCATTATTCACAATTCAAGACACGGCACCTTCTATCTCGCAAAAGGCATTATCTTCATATTTCTTAAATCCTCATTTTACCCCAAAATTGATAGACCTAAGCCAAAAAATCGACCTTATTTTTAGCTCTTTTCTTGGATTATCAATTATTTGCTGTGGCCCACCCCCATTGCCAATCTGAGGGCTGAGTGATTTTCATTTGCGACCTTCTCAGCGGCAAATGAAAAAAATAAAACAACTCTGGGAACTCAGCGTCGAGCGACTTGTGGGGTCGTAGCTCGCAGAGCGGAGTCCGAAACGGGTGGTGAATAAAAAGAATTTATGCAACAGCCCGTCAAAGTTTGAACCCCTTCACTATCGCTTCACGGTTGCATCCAGATTCAAGCAATGCTAAAAAACCAAAGAATCTAGAACCAACGCGCTGAAACGGAGGTTACGGGGGGGTATATGCGGGCTTTGGTTAAATATGCAACCGGCAAGGGCAATGTGGGCATCCAGGACATCCCAGAACCCGTTCCGGCTCCAGATGAGGTGTTGATCAGGATCAAATACTGCGGTATCTGCGGTACGGATCTTCATATCTGGGCCGACGAATTCCCAAGTTTACCGCCGGTGGTGATGGGACACGAATACTGTGGTATAGTGGAACGGGTCGGAGACGCCGTCAAAGGCAGTTGGTCGGTTGGAGACCGGGTCGTGGGGGAACTTCATACCGGTGCTTGCGGCAGGTGTGAATTGTGCCGCATCGGTAAACCACACATTTGTAATCACAAGCTGGCTCTGGGGTCGAAGTATAACGGCGCATTTGCCGAATATCTGTCAATTCCGGCCTGGTTGGTCCATCGACTGCCGGATGAAATTTCATGGGAAGTGGCCGGAGTAACCGAACCCTTTGCCATCACCGCCCACTGTCTGGTGGAACGCGCAACGGTGCAGACCGGACAAACCGTTCTGATCAGCGGCACGGCTACCATGGGGCTGATGGCCACCATTTGGGCCAGCCGGCTGGGCGCAAAGGACATCATCGTCACCGGCACCAGCCAGGATGTGGCCAAGCGGTTTCCACTGGCGCGATCTCTGGGGGCCACGCGGGTGGTTAACGTTATGGAAGAGGAGCTTTCCGAAATTGTCTTGGAAGTGACGGAAAGCCGAGGAGTCGATATCTGGATCGAGTGTTCCGGTGCTGTGGAGGCCATTGCATCCGGCCTGAACGCCGTCAAGAAAACCGGCAAAGTCGTCTTGATCGGCCTGGTGGGACCCTCGGCAATTCCGGTGGCCTGGAACACAATCCTGTATAAAGAGCTGGACGTGTTCGGTTGTTTCAGTTCACCACCCAGCAGTTGGAAATTGGCCTTGGAAGCGGAGGCGGACGAGGCGTCCAAGTTGCGCCGGCTGGTCAGTGAGATTTTGCCACTGGATGAATGGGAAATCGGGTTCGACCGCATGCGGCGAGGTGAGGTAGTTAAAATTTTAATTGATTTGGAAAGGAAGGCCTGAATGTTTACGCGAATGGATCACGTGGCAGTGAGTGTCAAAGACATGGAAAAGGCGATCGCCTTTTATCAGGATGTCATCGGCCTGGAAAAGGTTTTCGACCGGGAGTTTGATGATCCGATGGCCAAATTGATTGGAGTAGAGGGCACCAAAGTGCGTATCGTGCACATGCGGCTCGGCGACTCGGTGGTGGAACTCTTCTATTATTATCATCCTAAGGGGCGAGATCCGTTGCCCAATCCCCAGCAAAGTGATTTTGGCCTGATTCACATTGGTTTTCGCGTGACAAATTTTCACGAAACTTACCGTAAGTTGCGGGAGCGCGGGGTTCAATTTTTGGGCGAACCCATTGAAATAAGGCCTGGTGTGTTCGTCGCCTATTTCCGAGGGGCAGAGCACGAGGTATGTGAAATGCGGGAGATTGCTAAACCGTCGTAATTCCGGAAGCCGGGTGGACAAGGAGGAGATTGATGAGCAAATTGTTGAGGGTGCAACCGCCAGCTGTATGTTCGAAGCTTCAGGTTGCCAAGGAAGATCTACTAGAGATTTCTCGGGAAGACCACATCCGCATGCTGTTTCTGTTGCATATGATTCGCGAGTTCGAAGCCACGGTTCTGGATTTATGGGAAGAGAACATGGTTCACGGTCCGGCGCATATCAGTATCGGCCAGGAAGCCGTGGCGGCGGCCATGGCCGTCGCGCTGAGAAAATCTGATATGATCGGATCCACCCATCGGGCTCACGGTCATTTTCTGGCCAAAGCCGTGATGTATTATGCGCCGGATAATTATGTACCGTTGGATCAACCTGTAACGGGTGACATGCAGACGGCCGTCAATCGCACGCTGGCTGAAATAATGGGACTGAAAGACGGCTGGTGCGGCGGCCGTGGCGGGTCGATGCATTTGTACGATGGAAAATCCGGTAACTTAGGCAGTAATGCCATTGTGGGGGGTGGTATTCCACTGGCCACTGGAGCGGCCTGGGCGGAAAAGATGCGCGGCGGCGACAATGTTGTTGTGAGTTTTTTCGGTGACGGTGCCATCAATCAGGGGTGTTTCCATGAGGTGGCCAACATGGCCTCGTTGTGGGAAGTGCCGATCTTGTATTTTGTTGAAAACAATTTCTATGCAGTGGGCACAGCAGTTTGTTATTCCTCTTCTTGTAAAAATTTGGGTTTACGAAGCCTGAGCTACGGAATCAATAGCTTGATTGTCGACGGCATGGATCCGATAGCTGTATGTCTAGCGTTGCGCCAGGCAATTGATACGATGCGCCGAAAGCCTCAGCCGATTCTGATCGAGGCGGAAACCTACCGGTTTCATCATCACGCTGGCCGTCTGCCTGGAAGCCCTTTCGGCTATCGCACCAAGGAGGAAGAGGATGCCTGGATCGCCAAAGATCCCCTGATCGTCTATACTCAGAGCCTTGTGCGTGAACACATCATGTCCGAAACGGAGCATACTTGCCTGAAGGACATGGCCAGAGCTTCCGTGGACCAGGCTCTTGAATATACGACGGTGCGACAAAACGGCAAGCGCATCATTCCCGACGCCAAATGGCCGCCGGTCGGTGATCTGGTGCGGGATGTGCGCTGTGATGCGGATCTGTTCGGCGACGTTGAGTTTGTGGAGCAAGATGATTTTGACGAATTCGCGTCGATGACCTATGTCGAAGCAATTTCCGGGGTAACCTTGCGAAATATGGAACGAGATCCAAAGGTTTTCGTGCTGGGAGAGGAAGTCGCCAACCTCGGAGGCGGAGCGTATAGTGCCACTCGCGGGATCAAGGAGGTTTTTCCGGACAGGCTTATCAACACGCCAATTTCCGAATGCGGGTTTGTGGGTATGGCCGGCGGCGCGGCCCTGGCGGGAATGCGCCCGGTGGTAGAGATCATGTTTCCCGATTTCGCTCTGGTTGCCTGTGACCAGTTGTTCAACCAAATCGGCAAACTGCGGCATATGTACGGCGGACGGGCCAGCTTTCCACTGGTCGTGCGAACCCGGATGGCCATAGGCCAGGGCTACGGCGGCCAACACTCCATGAACCCGGTAGGTCTATTCGGTCTATTCTCCGGATGGCGAATTGTGGCGCCCTGCAGCGCCTTCGACTACATCGGACTCTTCAACACGGCCGTGAGATTAAATGATCCGATGCTGATCATTGAACATGCCGATCTATATGATCGGGTCGGCCGGGTGCCTCTGAATAACATGGATTACTATGTGGCCTACGGCGCAGCCAAAATTGTGCGACCGGGCACCGACGTGACGGTGCTTTCATACTCGACCGGGGTCCACGACTGTGTGGCGGCGGCTGCCGAGCTGAAGACGATGGACATCGAGGCCGAAGTCGTCGATCTAAGAACACTGGATTACACCGGCATGGATTTTAATATGATTGGTGAATCGGTTCGCAAAACCCATCGGATACTGATTGTAGAACAGACCCCACGAAGCATGGGGATCGCCGCACGCCTGAGCGATGAAATTCAGGAGCGCTTTTTCGATTACCTGGACAATCCTGTGGAAAAAATTGCCGCGGCCGACGTTCCGCCTCCGGTCTCCAAAGCTCTTGAAACGGCTATGATTCCATCGGTGGAGACCATTCGCGAGCGCATAAAGCTTCTGGCAAAATACTAAAAGGAGGAATTTCATGGAATTTGAAGACAAGGTTGCCGTGATAACGGGGGGTGCCAGTGGAATCGGCAGGGCGACCGCTGAATGCCTTGGACGTGACGGCGCCATTGTTGTCATAGCGGATGTCCAAGAGATGACCGGCCGTAAAGCCGCTGAAGATCTGACCGCGAAACAGATCAAGGTTGAATTTCAGAAAACCGACGTCAGTCAGGTGGATGAGATCCGGGCGCTGATCTCCGGGACGGTTTCCCGGCACGAAACCATCGATATCCTGGTCAACGCCGCTGGAATTATGCAAACCACCACGGTTCCGGAGTTGACGCCGGAGGAGTGGGATCTGGTTCTGGCCATCAACCTAAAAGCGGCTTTCTTTTGTGCTCAGGAAGCGCTGAAAAACATGATTGAAACAAAATCCGGTAAAATTATCAGTATTGCCTCGGCTTCCGGCAAAACCGGCGGCGCAGTCGTGGGCCCCCACTACTCCGCTTCAAAAGCCGGCATCATTTGCATGACCAAATCTCTAGCCCAGTACGCGGCACCTTTTCATGTAAATGTCAACTGCGTGTGTCCGGGACCGATTAAAACCCCGATGACCGATGTCTGGGGCCCAGACGTCAATCGGGAGTTTGCCGAAAAAATTCCGTTTAAACGCTACGGCACGCCGGAGGAAGTGGCCGAAGCCATCGCGTTTCTGGCTTCGGATCGGGCGATGTATATCACAGGTGAGACAATGGATGTCAATGGGGGTTTGCTGATGGATTGATGGATATCAACTTTGATCCCAAAAAAGCGCCCATGTAGAAAATCCTTTGTATCGGTTTAAACGATGGCTTTGGCGATACTTTCTTTGTTAGCTCCCATGGTCAGCAGCGATCTGACAAGAAGGTCAACAGATACGCTCGGATCTCCTTTTTCCATCGTGGCGACCCTTGACTGACTGGATTTTAACACCTTGGCGAGTTGTGCCTGTGTCAATTTACCTTGTTTGCGGCGTTTTGCCAGAGCCTGCTGAGTGCCAGTTTAGCTTGATGTATTCCGATTCTGCCGTGCTCAGTCCAAGAAACTCTTCCACTCTGTAAAAAATTCCGTCCCGCGCGAGCCGGTGAGCTAGACTCAATTTTTCCAAAAACTTCACCATCCGCAGGGAAAATCTGCCTTGACAACTAGATACGGCTTCGATAGTTGGATAGCCATTGCTTTCAATCAAGGTACGTTTGCCTGTGTTGGGATGCTGCTGAATCCTCATTCGCTTCCCAAAAGCGACTTTTTATCAATTTATAAAGGGGCTGCGCATGAAAAATTTAAGTTTTTTTAGACAGGATCTATCCGAATTTTCAAAAAGGGCTTTTCACCGACGCTTGGTTGGTGGAACCGGGGGGAATCTAAGTGTCAGAATCCCGGATACAGATACCGTCTTAATCACCCCTACGGGAATATCTTTAGGCGATGTGGAACCCGAAGAAAATATCCTTGCCAGCCTGGACGGTGAAATTCTAGATTCTCCAAGGGGGTTCAAAGGCTCAAAGGAGGCCGGCTTTCATTTGGCCGCTTATCGATTGCGACCTGATGTTGGCGCCATTGCCCATGTCCACCCTCCATATGCCACGGCCTACTCAAATAAAGGAAGCTCCCTTCCATTGGTGACGGTGTCCAGTCGACTGAACCTGAAACATGTTCCCTGTATAGCATGTTTTCTTCCCGGCTCTTCAGAGTTGCGTGATTGCGTCATTCAGGGAATAGAAAATAATCCGGAAGTGAATTCGTTGCTGATGAAAGAGCATGGTATTTTAACTCTGGGGAAGGATTTAAAACATGCTTTTTATCTGGCGGACTTGGTCGAGGATACGGCCAAGATTGCCTATATTGCTGCAACGATTCCAAATATAACATCAGATACACTTATGCCCCCACCTTAAAAATTGAGAACGGCCTCATCTTGTAAAAGAGCTCTCAGAGGCTAGAATTATGCCTTCAACACTTGCTACATCAGAAGTCAAATCTCGAATAAACCCATCTGAAATTTCCATGATTGCGGATGATCTCGCCGGTGCATGTGACACTGGAATTGAATTTCTTGATTCAGTTGGACGCGTCACCGTTGTAGTTGATTCCGACATACCTGAAATGAAGAAAAATCAATTTGAGGGCCTTGTTGTCTGGAATACAGAGAGTCGCAGTCTAGCGGAGCGTGACGCCTGCAGCAAAGTCCGCAGGGTATGTGAAATTGCCGGGGCAAAGGAGAAAAGAATCTTATTGAAGAAAACGGACAGCGCTTTTCGGGGCCATTTTGGCCGCGAAATTTCTGCGGTAATGGATGCATTACATGTTGAGCTCTGTTGTGTGGCGCCTGCCATTCCTGATTTCGGACGGGTCACCCGAAATGGCATTCAGTATCTGAACGGTCTGCCGATTGCCGAGTCTTTTTACAGCAAGGACCCCAAACAACCTGTCACGGAGTCCAGGGTTGCTGAAATTGTGGCCATGGGAAATAGAAGGCCGACCGGTTTATTAGAATTGGAAACCTTGCGGAGCCATGAAAATCAAGAACATCTTGAGCGATTAATCGCTTCAGGTGTTCAAATCATCGTGGCCGATAGCGAGTCCCAGGTAGATCTTGAGAGAGCTGTTGAACTGTTCTTAAAACGCCCGGGGCGATTATTATTCGTCGGTGGTCAGGGCCTCGGCAACGCCCTGGCCAAATATTGTTTGCCTTATGCCAAGATGGAGACATGGACCAAGGTTCCTGATGGCGCTGTCGTAATTGTCTGTGGGACGCTTCATCCCAGAGCTAGAGAGCAATTGACGCTTTTTTCGCATACGCATAGCATCGAACCCGTCTTCATTGATGTGGATGATCGCAGCAATTTAGCATCTATTGAGGCAGCAGCCGAAAAAGCAACCTCCAGTCTGATAGCTCAAATTGAAAGCCATGGATTGGGTTTCCTGGCATCACCGGAAAGTCCTGTTTGCGATCCTCGCCTCGTGGAAGAAGCGTTATCGCTTGCGGTTGGCAAGGTTTATGAAAAAGCCGATTTATCCGGCTTGATTTTAACCGGAGGCTCAACCGCATATGAGGTGTGCCGGCGTATTGGGGTAAAGTGTCTTCAGCTGCGCCAACGGATCAGTTGGGGCGTTGTTTTAACCCAGGCTTCGGACCTATCCGACATGGCCATCGCCGTAAAAGGCGGATCATTGGGAGACGTGGACGCCATTAAGAAAGTTGTTGGCACCGTGCGATCCCTGGCGTGATGCTCTAATCACTGAAATGGGGCAAATTTTTGAAAGTGAGGAGAAAAATGTTATGGTCCATACATTGCCACGAGTTGGAATTACCATGGGAGATGCCGCAGGCATCGGCCCGGAAATTACGGTGAAGTGCCTGGCCAATGAGGCAGTCTACAAAATTTGCGATCCGGTAATTTTGGGCGATTCGCGCGTGATTCAATCCGCCGTAAATCTAACCGGGACTGAATTTGAAATAAGATCCATAGGCACGACCGAGACCCCAACAGCAGAGCCAGGGCTTATTTATGTCATTGATTATCAAAATGTCGACCCCTCAGCTTACGAAATGGGCGTTATCAACGCCAACAATGGCGCCGCGGCGGTGCATTATACCCTGGAAGCCGGGCGTATGTGTTTGGATGGGCGCCTGGCCGCCATGGTTTCCGCTCCGCTGAACAAAGAATCGATGCGGTCTGCCGGCTACAATTTCGAAGGGCAGACGCAAATCCTGGCGGAGCTATGCGGAGCAAAGCGACACGGCATGGCGTTGATACTTGACGAGTTGAGGATCATGCTTCTGACCACCCACATGTCGCTGCGCAATGCCATTGACCGGATAAGAAAAGATCGCGTCGTAGCCATGGTAGAACTGGCCTGGGATATGCTGCAGTTCATTGAAGTGCCTGATGCGGTTATTGCCGTTGCCGGGTTAAATCCGCATGCCGGCGAAGGGGGATTGTTCGGCAGCGAAGAAATTGATGAAATTATCCCGGCTGTAGAGGACTGCAAAAGTAAAGGAATAAATGTGGTCGGGCCGTTGCCTGCAGATACTGTTTTTCATCGTGCCCATCAGGGGGAATTTCATCTGGTTTTAGCGCTTTATCATGATCAGGGACTGATGGCGGTTAAATTGTTGGGCTTTGGTTCGGCAGTAACCCTCCTGGCAGGGTTACCGATTATTCGGACATCGGTTGGACATGGGACAGCCTTTGATATTGCAGGACAAAACCGGGCAGACCACATAAACTTGTTCAAAGCAATTGAGCTGGCTGCAGAACTCGGTGCAAAAAAAATACATTAATACATCATCGCTTCAGAAATGCATATTGTTGTTCAGATACGAGCCGTTTAACATCAGCGAACTGGTGCACAGGACGCAGTGCAAAACCGATAAAACGGGATACTCCGGGTTCGGGTTGGCGATCGCCAAGCGTATCCTCAAATTGCACGATAAACCCATCCGGGTCGAAAGTGCGCCCGTATCAGGAGCCACCTTCACTTTTCTTCTAGCGCCCTGTCAATCGGCTTGAACCCATCTGAAAGCGGCAAATTTTCTTACAAAAAAGTTAAATTTTCGTGATGTCCCTGTGAATTCTTCTGCCCATTTTGAACAATGAGCTGTTCATACTGCGTGAGGGGCTCAAACTTGCTGCAAGGCAATCGATGATTAGAATCTTTCTAGATTTATTGATGTTGATCGTCAGATGCCGCTGTTGGGAGATGAAGAAAATGAAAAGCAAGGAAACAAATACGGTCTGGTATAATCCCGCTTTAATCAATATTGACGAAATGGAGAAGGCTTTAAAAGATGCGGGAACCTACCTGGAAACCACAAAATAAAATATGTTCTCCGGTAAGAATTTAAGCCAAGAGGATATTAAGCGACTGATAGAACTATGACAACAAAAAAGCGCAAGACATCGATTGTCAAACCATTGGGCTACCAATTGTTCTCTCCTTAACAGCTAATCGGTTTCTAGCGCTGGGGTGTGGATAACATTTGGTGAGTGGGGCGGTCAATAAGGGGTGTGATATCAAAGGTTTTTAAGCCCATTGTAAAGTTCAGATTAGTTTACATAATCTGCAAAATATAGAGGCCCAAGATATTTGGTTTTTGATGTTTATATCTGCAATTTCGGCTTATCTGCGATTCGTTGGAGATATGACAGGTTTTGGAACACTCAAAAAACCTGAGATATATATCGGCAATCCAAACTTTCGGGTGAAAAAAGGGAATACAATATACAGGCTTTGAGTTATACTGAAGATAATGCATCTTGTGCCTGTTTCAGGCGAACTTCAGCTCCGATTTGTTCGAAAATGTGAATGGCTTCAGAAATACACTTTCTGGCCAAGTTGTTTCTCTTTTGTGCCTTGTGTAAAATACCTAAATCAAAATAGGCCTGTCCCACAATACCTTTTGCTCCAAACTTTTTAGCGCTCTCAATTGCCCTATTAAAATAATTTGATGCCTTTTTTGAAGCGAACGGAACATTTTTTGTCAGAAACCCGATATTTTTTAATACGATCGACATACCCGGTTTTTCACCGTATGCAATTTGATAATAAAGATATCCTAACACATACTCAGACGAAGCAATTCCCCAACCCCAATTTTTTTCTTTGCTATATTTCAGGATATTTTCAATCGTCTTCAATCCTTTTGACATATTGCCCTTTTTGATTAAAATGATCCCGACAAATGGCATAACGGCTGGACCAAAAATTTCGCACCCGTAATTTTGCAGATAATAACTTACTTCATTGAGAGCTTCTTCACCTTGATCGATTTGATCATTCATAATACAACATAATCCGACAAAAGCCCTGGGCCACTGGGTATAAAATGGATCTTCAGCTACATCAACTGCCTTCCGGTAGCTTGAAAACGCCTTATCGAAATCTCCATCTGCAAAGTGACTATGGCCTATACAGATATTGCCAACAACTTTGCTTCGAATATTTGAATGCTCTTCGCCGTATTGTAGCAGCGCATTACCGATTTCAAGACTGTGTTTTTTATCTCCGCTAAAAGAGTTTAAATGACCAATAGCTCCCATTGATTTGAAGTAAAGATAGGTATCAGACTCTATTGTTTTTGCAATCGACACTGCTTTTTCCCAATAAGAATATCCCTCTTCATATTTGTCCATTACAGCACAGGTATAAGCAAGCCATGTGCAAGCATAGCCAATAACACGTTGGCTTTCGGCCTCTTCGCCAAGTTTAAGAGCTTTTTGGAGATATCTGTAGGAATCCGTTAATTCCATTCTAAATTGAAGAATGAAACCAAGCCATCCATAGAACATCCCCCGTTTTTCGATGTCGCTTATAAGATCAGCTTCATTTTCGTGTCGTTTTAAAAGATCTGTGTGTTCTTTAAAATCGCCGCGATAATAATAAACCAAAGACCATTTATTAAGGAGATCAAAAAGAAGTTCGCGTTCTTTTTCTGTTTTGGCCTGTTTATCGGTTATTAGATTGTAGGCTTTTTTATAGTATTTATGAGATTCTTGGACCGCATACCTACTCAAACTTTTTTCGCCGGATTTGATCAAATAATCGACCGCTTTATGGAGCGATTTGGCTTGGCTGAAGTGGAAAGATAATGCTTCATAGAACTCAGGAAGTCTGTCTTTAAATAATTGCTCCATAACAAGCCCGATACGCCCATGGATTTCCTTTCGTTCTTTTTTAAGTAATCCGTTATAAACCACCTCCTGGGTTAAAGCGTGCTTAAAGATGTATTCCAAGTCTGGCTGAATTGTTCTTGTTTTTATAAGATCAAGCCTTTCAAGACCGCTTAAGTGTGTGTCTATATGCTCCTTGATCTGAGTGATTCTTTTGAGAATTTCATACAGAAAAGCTCTGCCGATCACCGAAGCCTCTTGAAGGACACGCTTGGTCTCTTTCTCCAACCGGTCAAGCCTACCTGAAATAACTCCATGGATTGTTGACGATATATCTAATTCACCAATGGATCTTGTGGTTTTCCAGCCTCTGCTATCAGGTACAAGGGTTTTCGATTCTATCAAGGAATTAATGACCTCCTCAATATAAAAGGGGTTACCTTCAACTTTAGCATGAATAAATTCTTGCAAATCCGCTGGTATCGTCTTTGTTTTTAACAAGGATTCTACCATTAACTGGGATTCAGATGGTGACAGATCCTGTAAACGGATTTCCTGAAAGGGATTGGCCATGGCATTGATTTGATGGCTTGTAAACAGAGAAATCGTTGGTCGGTAGATGCAAAGGAAAAGAATAGGTTTCCTATAATCAGATAAGAGCATTCGGGTAAGTTCAAGAAACGATGGATCTGCCCAGTGTAAATCCTCCAGGCATATGATCGTTGGAGCATCTTGAGCCAGTTCGGAGAGGATTGTTTGAACTGTCTTTTGCAATTGTGCCTTCCAAAACTCTGGACTTACATTTTCTATTTCGGGATAGTCTAATGAAAATAGGCTTCCAATATATGGTACAACATCATCCTTTTTTCCAGCTAAAGAAGAAATTCCAGATTCAACTTTTTCCTTTATTTTTTCAGGAGGATCGCCCTCTTCGATTAGCAGCGCTTTAGTCAAAAGGTCTATTAACGGATAATATGGAATGTTTTGAGAATATGGATAAGCATGGCCTTCTAACCACTGAACTTCTTCCAGATTTAAAGAATCTTTGAAATCCTCAACCAGTCTGCTTTTGCCTGTTCCTGCTGCACCGCAGATAGAGATCGAAGAGCCTTTACCTGCTTTGAGTGAATGAACAGCATTTGCCAACTGGCTCATCTCCACCTTGCGGCCAATCAATTCAGCCTTAAGGCCATCAAGACGGTGAACCTTAGCAGGCTGCTCTTTTACTGATAAGACCTTAAAAATTCGGATTGGTTCAGATTTGCCTTTAATGACCGCTGGTTCTAATTCTTTAAAATCAAAATAACCTTGAGATTGAAAATAGGTGTCGGTAGCTACAAGGATTTCACCGGCATTTCCCAAATTGCTCAACCGGGCAGCCACATTGATTGCATCTCCTACAACGCCATGGATTCCTTTTTCCAGGTTAACCTCACCTGTTACCACCAGCCCTGTATTGATGCCTGTGTGCATCGACAAGGGGTGTTCGATCATTTCTTCAAATTTAGGACTCAGGGAAATAACAAAATTGTGAATTTCTCTTGCTGCGCTTATTGCTCTTATCGGATCATCCTCGTGGGCAGTTGTTGCACCAAAAAGGGCCATAACAGCGTCACCGGCAAACTTTTCGATGAAACCCTCATATTTGCTGATGATTTTTGA
>Ga0209536_100010569_pt1 | contig 13591 bp, 12 predicted proteins | sample DeeMarSeWOR28_12_FD_187461 | JGI IMG/M metagenome (GOLD analysis project Ga0209536, IMG submission 187461) | Marine sediment microbial communities from White Oak River estuary, North Carolina - WOR-2-8_12 (SPAdes) (version 2) | ecosystem: Environmental > Aquatic > Marine > Intertidal zone >...
GCCCTTCAGCTGATGCTGCTGTAGTTCTTCCGCGGTTCGAATAGAAGGCATAAACGACTCGGCCATAATATGCTCCCTAAAATCAGTTGATTGGTTGATTGGTTGATTAGTTGATAAGCAGCATACAGGGATAGATCTGATATCAATGCATTCCTTACTTTACTCATTCAACTCAATCAACTTATTCAACTCGATCAACTTGTTCAAAAAGCCTATGTACCTTTTTTCGCACGAATATTCTCGGTGGCAACCAGGTCAGCTTTCAAGGTATCCGGATCAATAACGACGCCATAATCATCCCGGGCTTTTTCAATGCTCACATATCCGTTGATGACATCCTGCGCAACTGCATCCGGATCCCGCTCGAAGGCGTTTCCATAGCCTCCCCCGCCGGCACTGATAAACTGAATGACATCTCCCTTTTGGCAAAGGGTTAAACCGCTGGGATCACCGTCTTGCCCATTAACCAAAAATTGAGCCAATGAACCCGGTCCGGCACCAAACAATCCCCCGGGGGGGTACTTGAAACGTCCGGCCTGCAGGGCAATCGACGTCGGACCCTGCGGGGCCGTATCGTCATCCGGCACCCGGATGACCATTTTGCGACCCAGGCCGCCGCGCATTTTTCCCGATCCGCCTGAATCGCAAACCAGGCTGCGCTCTTCCACGATCAGGGGTGTATCGCTTTCAAAAATCTCTACCGGAGTATTGGCCCCGTTAGCTGGAAAAATGGCACAATGATGACCGTCCATGCGGCTGCCGGCACCCAAGCCCCCCCCGCGAATGATCATGGTGAGCCAGGGAGTTCCATTTGCACGTTTGCCGTAGAAAATGTTGGTCTGGGCCGGCGTGCCGCCGCTTTCAGCAATGATGTTGTCGGGCGTGGCATCGGCCAGGGCTTTGAACACCATCTCGGTCATAAAATGACCGATTTGCATTCGGGCGGCCACAGCTGCCGGAAACCTGCAATTGACAACGCTGCCTTCAGGGGCCGTCATTTTTACCGGACGAATCGCACCTTCATTGATGGGAATATCCGGATCAAAGGCGCTTTTTATCGCCATGAAAACATAGGCATAGGTAAAATTGTAAACCACGTTGCCGCCCCAATCCACCTGGGATGACGTCCCGTCAAAATCAATGTGCACATCGCTGTCTTTTACTGCCACTGTCAACTTGATATGGATATCATCTCTGCGACCGGCGCCTTCTATAATGCCCTCATAGGGATAGATACCGTTGGGAATTTTGGTGATGGCCGTCCGCATGCTTTTTTCGGTGCGGTCGATAATTTCATCCGCCAGATCATCCAGGGTATCCAGGCCTTCGTCTTGCAGCATTTCGATGACTTTTTGGGCACACACGTGATTGGCCGCCACCTGGGATCGTATATCACCGGTTACTTCCTCAGGTGTACGAACGTTCCAGCGAATTAAATTTAATACGCTCTCGTTGAGGACACCGGCATCATATAACTTTAACGGGGGGATAAAAAGGCCCTCTTCGTAAACCTGACGATTATCGGAGGCCACCCGGCCGCCGATATCCGAGTGATGAAAAACGCAGGCCGTAAAGCCCACCGGCCGTTCCTTGTAAAATATAGGGCTCATCACGCAGACATCGTTGAGATGGCCGGCCAGCAGCCATGGGTCGTTGACGATAAAGACATCCCCTGCCCGATATTCACCAAAGGGTATGGAATTGATCAGTTTCTTGACACCCAGGGCCATGGCACCGGCCTGACCCGGCGTACAAAAGGTTCCCTGGACCAGCTCCTGGCCCCGGCTGTCTGTAAACATGCAGGTATAGTCGTGGGCATCACGCAGCAGGCTTGAAAACGCAGTGCGGGCAACGGAAGCATCCGCCTCGTCAACAATCGAAACCAACCGGCGCCACAGGATCTCGAGCGTAATCGGATCAAACTGGGATTTGGGACTTGGGATTGCGGATTGCGGATTGCTGCTTTTCAGATCTTCACTCATCGTTTTTATCCTAATAAGGCAATTCCTATTGGCATGTCAGATTAAAACCTGTTAATTTCTATCGACAAAAACCTAATTTAAATTTTGTTCTCAAAATTTAAATTAATCCACACAAACCCATACTCATCGACCGTGGCGTTGGCATCCTCCCCGACAACAATCGTTGACTCGCGCTCCTCGATGATGGCCGGCCCTGGCATCTCGGCTCCCGGAAAAAGCTTAAACCGATCGTAAACTTTAAAGGGAATGAATTCCCTGCGCGTCAACGAAAAAGCGTTGCGCTCACCCTTGATGCAATCGGCCAGTCTGCCCTTACTCGTATGAATAGCCGGTATGCGAAATTCTCGTGTCGGCAGACTGGCCCTTACCTTGAAGGTGACAAATTCGACCGGCGTTTCCGGATAGGTTCGGCCATAAAGCTTTTTGTAGGCCGCATCGAAAAATCCCCGAATCTGCGTTTTTTCCCATTGATCAAAGGGTTTTTGTTCGATTGCCAGATCGGTTTCCGCCCCCTGCCCCACAAAACGCATCATGAGGGTACGCTCAAAAATAATCGCTTCTTCTTTACCCGCCTGCTGAAGGATGGCGGCACCTTCTTTCTCGAGGTCCTGGAACAACTGCTCAATTTCGCTTAGATCGGCGCCATTCAGGGACACCCGGTGGCTTCTGGTGAGGTCAAAGGCCACCGGAGCCGTAAAAAACCCGAGTGCCGATCCCACACCGGCCAACGGGGGTACCAGTATCCGGGGGGCACCGATTTTTTTTGCCAGCCCATAGGCATGGACCGGTCCGGCACCGCCAAAGGCGGATATGGTGACAATGTTGGGATTGCCTCCTTTTTCGGCGATATGGGTTTTGGCAGCCGCCGCCATGGTTTCATTGATCAGATCATGGATACCAAAAGCCGCTTCCACAACGGATGTCCCCAGGGGTCGGGCGACCTTGGCTTCCATAGCTTTTTCGGAAGCCCTCTTGTCGAGCGGCATGGCTCCACCCAGAAAATAGTCGGGGTCCAGATAGCCCAACAACAAATCGGCATCGGTCACAGTGGGGTTTTCACCCCCGCGTGCATAACAGGCCGGACCCGGGTCCGCTCCCGCACTTTCGGGGCCTACCTGCAGTAAACCCATTCTGCTCATCTTGGCAATACTGCCACCGCCCGCTCCGATTTCCATCAAATCCACCACCGGAACTTGAATGGGCAATCCACTGCCTTTTTTGAACCGTTGAACGCGCCCCACCTCGAATGTGGAAACCAACCCGGCATGACCCTTCTGGATCAGGCATGATTTGGCGGTCGTCCCCCCCATATCAAAGCAGAATATATCCTTGATTTGAAACATCCGGCCGTAATGCTGGGAAGCAATCACGGCGGCTGTGGGGCCGGACTCGATGATTCTGACCGGAAACTGTCTAGCGGTCTCAACCGAGGTAATCCCGCCACTGGATAGCATGATAAACAATTTGCCTTTAAAACCGAGGTTCTCCAGGCGTGATGAAAGCTTGGCCAGATAGCGGGCGGTAATCGGTTTGACATAGGCGTTGGTGACGGTGGTACAGGTGCGTTCATATTCGCGTATCTGCGGCAGGACTTCAAATGAAGTGGAAAGGGATAGGTCCGGCGCCAGTTGCTCGACCATCTCCTTAATTTTGATTTCGTGGACCGGATTTTCGTAGGAATTCAACAGGCATACTGCCAAAGAGTCAATCCCCAGCGCCCGGAGCTGGCCAATGACCTGCTGCACGTCCTTTGGTTCCAGGTCTAATACAACCCGCCCATTGCTGGTGATGCGTTCTGCAACCTCCAGACGAAGTGCCCGCGGGACCAACGGCTGAGGGTACTCGGCAAATATATCGTAGGCATCGTAGCGGATCTCGCGCCCCAGCTCGAGCACATCCCGGAAGCCCTGGGTGGTTATCAGGCCGGTTTTGGCGCCCTTGCGTTCAATGATGGCGTTAATCACGAGGGTGGTTCCGTGAATAATTTCATCAATTTTCGGCATAAATCCCGGTTCGTGCTCCAGCAGCTCGCGAATACCCTGCTCGACCGCATCTGACGGGTCTCCCGGGGTCGTCAGACATTTGTTGATCTGGAATTCGCCCGTAGCGTCGTTGACCAGCACGAAGTCCGTAAACGTGCCGCCGATGTCGCAACCAAGTCGATATTGGGGATTGGGGATGGCGGATTGCGGATTTTTCCCTACCAAATCCGTTTGTTTATCTTTTATTTTTTTTCCTTCCGCACTCAATTCCCATCCTCCTCATGTCATCTGCTGCATATCAGGATTTCTCAGCTTCCTTCCAATCCGAAATCCAAAATCTCAAAAAATACTCGGTTCCTCCCACTCCCCGAATAAATCACGGAATACGCCGGCCATTTCTCCCACGGTGGCATAGGCCCGACAGCAATCAACCAGCAACGGCATCACATTCTTACCGGCGCGCGTTCCCTTTTCCAGATCCTTTAAGGTGCGGGTTACTTCCCGGTTGTCACGGGTTCGGCGCAGCTCCTTGAGGCCGGCAAGCTGCTGTTCCACCCATTGTTCATTGTATTCGTGGAGTTCGACGTCGGTTTGATCTTCGGCTTCATCGGCATATTTATTGACACCGACCTTGATGTACTCGCCGTTTTGAACGCCCTTTTCATATTCATAGGCCTGACGAGCAACTTTGCGCTGAATAAAACCGGTCGCCACCGCGTGAACCATGCCGCCCGTTTCCTGAATTTGAGCCATTTCCTCCAGAATTTTATTCTCCATCTCTTTGGTCAATGTCTCAATGAAATAGGAGCCCGCTAGAGGATCAACCGTGTCGCGCAGCCCGACTTCATCCATGAGCAGTTCCAAGGTTCTCAATGATAGAAGGGCAGCACGCGGGGTTGGGATGGTGTAGGCCTCGTCAAAGGAGCAAAGGGCGGTTGTCTGGGCGCCGCTGAGGGCCGCACCCAGGGCATAAAAGGCCCCCCGCATGATATTGTTTTCAGGCTGATCTTTGGTCAGACCGCTACCGCCACCGCCAAAAAGGCCCCTGAGGAACAATTTCTTCTTTTCCTCAACACCATATTCCTCACGCAGCATCTTAGCCCAGAGCTTACGGGCAGCTCTGAATTTGGCGATTTGCTCCCAGAGATTGCCGAATACGTTCAGATTAAACGAAAACCGTCCGACAAAATCCTCGGCCGCCATGCCCCTTTGGATAACGTTGTCCATGTATGCCTTGGCAATCTCAAAAGCACAGGCGATTTCCTGAGCAGGGGTCGCCCCGGATTCACGAATATGGTAGCCGCAAATGCTGACCGGATTGCAGCGGGGCAGTTCTTTGACCGCATACTCAATGCTGTCTCCCACCAGGCGAACCGAATCTTCCACCGGATAAATCCAGGCTCCGCGACCGATCATTTCCTTAAGAATATCATTTTGGGGGGTGGCACTGATTTTTTCCTTAGGGTATCCGGATTTTTCGGCCACCGCCTGATACATCGCCAGCATGATGGAGGCAACCGCATTGATGGTCAGTCCGGAACCGATCCGATCCAGTGGAATGCCTGCAAATGCGACTTCAAAATCACGCAGGGAGTCCACTGCCATGCCGACCCGACCGACTTCTCCCGCAACCATAGGATCGTCGGAGTCATAACCCATCTGGGTGGGCAAATCGAAAGCCACATTTAGGCCCGTTTGCCCGTGGGAAATCATCATTTTAAAGCGCTTGTTGGTTTCCTGGGGCGTTCCAAAGCCGGTATACTGACGGGTGGTCCAGGCCCGGCTGCGATAACCAAGGGGATGCAGACTGCGGGTGAACGGATACTGCCCGGGATCACCGAGATCCTTCTCGTAATCAAAACCCATCTCCTCGAGATCCTGAGGGGTATATACCGGTTTTACGCTGATGCCGGACTGGTAAATTACCTCTTCAATGGCATCTTTTTCGTTTTTTACATATTTGGCAACTCCCATGTTTTTCCCTCTTAAACGAATTTTTTAAATTTATCTCAGGCTGCCGTTCCGGAAAGGCTTTAGCCATCTAAAATCGAAGTTGATAAGTTGGTAAGTTGATAAGTTCATAAGCATTTGATGAGCAGATTTGCTCATGGGCTTATGAACTCATGAACTTACGAACTCACGGGCTATTCGACCAGTTCTCGAATACCAGCTATAATGTCGCCAAAACGAGTTCCCCCTGGGAATACCCCCCGAATGCCCATCGCATTTAGTTTGGCAATATCCTGCTTGGGTATAACACCGCCCACCGCAAGGGGGATATCATCAATACCCCTGGCTTTCATATGTTCCAGCAAATCCCGGCAGATGGGCAAATGGGCACCCGACATGATGCTGAGACCGATAACATCGACCGCTTCCTGCATGGCCGTTTTGGTGATCTGTTCAGTCGTCTGGTGCAAACCGGTGTAAATAACCTCCATCCCGGCATCTCTTAGGGCCAGCGCAATGACTTTGGCGCCCCGATCGTGTCCATCCAGTCCTGGTTTGGCAACAAGAATCTTTATTTTCTTTTTCGTCATAGAGCCTTTTCACTCCCAAGCAAATTGAGTGTCAAAACACGCAATCAGCGTGCATTTGGTGAAGCCACCTCAAAATGATAATTTTGAGACCCTTCATCTTATTTCTTGCTAAAGTTGTCCAGGACGACTTCCTGTCCGCGCAGAATATGTTCTCGAACCAGCTTTTCCACTCCTTCGGCATCCCGCTTGCGCATAAATTTCAGCATTTGCAGGTGGTCCTCGTGACTTATCCTGGCAAGTTTTTGATCTTTGAGAATGATCTCTCTGAATCGATAGATCTGATCTCTGAGTCCGTTGATCATGTGAACCAATCGCGGGCTTTTACTGAGGGCATAGAGTAAATCGTGGAACTCCGTATTGATCACCGGCAGGGAATCCATATGTTTCTTGCTCAAACATTCCTGGAACTCCTCAACTTTTTTTTCCAATTCCCGGAGCTCACGAGGCTGGTGTTTGACAGTGGCCAGCCTGGCGGCATAACCCTCCAAGATCCCCCGAATACCAAAGGTTTCTTCGATGTCATCGCGATTTAAACCCAGCACTGTGAATCCACCGCGCGGCTGACGCTCGATGAGTCTTTCCCGCTCGAGCTTGTGGATGGCTTCTCGCACCGGTGTGCGGCTAATCCCCAGCATTTGCGCGATATGGCTTTCCACCAGCCATTCACCCGGTACAATATTGCCCCTGATAATGGCCTGTTTCAAGTTGTCGAACACATGCTGCCCAAGGGACTTGCGCTCTTGAAGGGCCTGCAATGGTCCGGGATCAAAACCTTTTAATTCAGCTCTCTTTCTCATTTGCTTTTCCTTGGAAAAACAACTCAAGAATTAGCGCATCAAAACGGAATGGTATCTGATTTTTTTTTATAACCACGAATTTTTCACGGAGGAACACCGGAATATTATTCCGCCTGCGGCGGAAAAAAATTGAAACTATTATATTTTTTCCGTGACAATCCGTGTCATTCCGTGTTTATTTTTTTGCTTTAAACCCGAAATCACAAATCTGCAATTCAAATAACCCCTCTTTCCTTAAGGCGCGACAACTCCTCATCGGAATAGCCTAACTGTTGTCCGTATATTTGCTGGTTGCTCTCGCCGAAGCGGGGAGGAAATGACAGTTGCCGGTTCGAACTTTCCAGAAAAGGCGTCATATTGGGTGGCGGTGCCAGGGTAATTCGCATACCCGATACCGGATCCTGGGCATATAGCAATCTTTTTTGCACCAGGGGGTCCGCAATCACCTCCGTTACGGTTTGAATCTTGCTGACAGGCACCGTCAGGGACGTGAACAAATCGATCAATTCTTCGGAGGTATGGTGTTGGGTGATGGCATTAATCGCGTCATTAAGGTGGGCGACATCGGCGATGCGGCCCGCATTTTTTTCGTATTGGGGGTGGTCCAGAGTGTTAAACATTTCCTGGGAGACCATCGTTTTCCATTGCCTGTCGTTGCCCACCGCCAGATAGATAAAACCGTTGCTGGTCTGATATACCGATACCGGACAGAAGAACTCATGGGTGTTGCCGCGTCGCGTGATGGTTTTACCAAAGCTGTCCGTCAAGGTAATGGGCACGGTCAACCAGGATACCGAGGATTCGAACATGGCCAGATTGATGCAGGCGCCTTCGCCGGTGCGTTCGCGCGTGTAAAGTGCCTTCATCAGCAAACCGTAAGCATGTTCACTGGTACCCATGTCCGGCAACGGAATTCCCAAAACCTGGGGATTGCTGTCTTCTTCTCCCGTGAGTTCCATTAAACCCGAGCGGGCCTGCAATATGGGATCATAAGCCCCCTCATTGCTGTCAGGACCGAATCCGGTAACGCCGAGCCAGATGATGTCCGGGCGCAATTTTCTGAGACTTTCATAGTCGATGCCCAGCTTCGTGTAATTTTTGGGCAGTTGATTGGTGGCAAAAATATCTACATTCAGTTCTTTGATCAGGGCGCGAAATATTTTACGACCCTCATCCTCGGCCAGGTTTAACGTCAGGGCTTGCTTACCGGCATTGATACATAAAAAATAGGCGTTCATACGTTCCTCGAAGAGGACATTGTCGCCGATGAACCGGTTTGGGTCCCCGTAGACCGGATGCTCCAGCCGGATCACATTCATGCCGTCCTGGGCCAGTCGAAACGTCAGATAGGGCAATACAGTGGCCTGCTCCAGGGATAACACGGTAAGGTCCTTGAGTATTTCCATAAACTATCTCCGTTCAATATTTGTATGTTAATATTGTTGCTTTATGCGGCAAGACATTTTACGGTTTATCCGGGCCAGGTTCAGGAAAAGAAGGCACGATTGCTATTTTATGGCAATGGCTCAAATGGGTCGTATATTGTATACGGTATACAATGAACACATGTCAACAACTGTTTTCCCGGAATATTTCATAAATTCACGCCATTTGACTTTCGAAAATATATTTTCTATTATCCGGGTTAAAATTCAGGCATCTTTAAATCCCGCCCGCAGGATTTTCAGGATGCTGTTTTCAAATCTACACATCAAATTCAAATTTTATTTCAGTCAATTATATTAAAAGTGAAATATGCAATCCTTTATTGCCTGCCATGACTGTGATTTAATTCAGCGATTGCCGCATATTACTGAGCCCGGAACGGTTCAGTGCAGGCGTTGCGGGGCAGTGCTTCATCAAAAAAAGCGAGACAGTATCGAGCGCACCCTGGCACTGACGGTGGCGGGACTCATTTTATTTACCCTGGCCAATTCGTTCCCCTTTCTGGCGTTCAAGCTGGAGGCCCAGGTGCGCCAGACCACCCTGCTGACCGGCATACAGGAGCTCTATGCCCAGGGCATGCCTGAGCTGTCGGTGATAGTTTTGCTTACGACTGTATTGGTGCCGCTGGGTCAGATGCTTTGCATGCTGTACGTCCTGCTACCCCTCAAATTTAACATTATCCCGTCAGGTCTGCCCCGGGTATTTCGATGGGTGCGTCATCTGCAGCCGTGGAGTATGATGGAAGTTTTTATGCTGGGTATCCTGGTGTCCGTTGTCAAGCTTGCGAAAATGGCGAAAATCGTCCCCGGGATTGCCATTTTCTCCTTTTTGGCGCTTATTTTTATTCTGGCGGCCATGACCGCTTCAATGGATTCGCATTTGATTTGGGAAAAATGGGAAGAGAAGCAAATACTCAGACATTGAAAACCGCCCTCAATCAGGGCTTGATAAGCTGCCACAGCTGTCATCTACTCTGCCGCCGCAGCAATGCCGAGGCGGTCATGACCTGCCCGCGCTGCGGAACCCGTTTGCATAGCCGCAAGCCCAACAGCATACACCGAACCTGGGCGCTTGTCCTGGCGGCTCTCATATTCTATATTCCGGCCAATGTGCTTCCCGTCACCACCGTTATTTCTTTCGGCAAGGGACAATCGGATACCATTATGAGCGGCGTCATCTATTTTATCTATTCAGGGATGTGGCCGATTGCGCTGGTTATCTTTGTGGCCAGTGTTTTTGTGCCCCTGTTGAAATTGCTTTTGCTGTCTTTCCTGCTGATAACCGTTCAGCGAAAAACCAGGTGGCGCCAGAAAGACCGCACGCGGCTTTACCGAATTACCGAAGTCATCGGCCGCTGGTCGATGGTCGATATTTTCGTGGTTACCATCCTGGTGGCCCTGGTCAATCTGGGTGCCCTGGCATCCATCCAGGCCGGGCCCGGTGCCGTCTTTTTTTGTGCGGTGGTCATTATTACCATGTTCGCGGCCATGTCATTTGACCCGCGGTTGATTTGGGATACTGAGGAGTCGATCGATGAGTGATCCGAAAAAAGATGTCTCTGAGTTAAGTGACGTTCCTGAAGCGGAAGTTCGAAACCGCAAACGCGGTTTTTCGATTTCCATCGTATGGCTGGTTCCGCTGGTTGCCGTTCTGATCGGCGGCTGGCTGGTCTATAAAGCGCTATCCGAAAAAGGACCGACAATCGAAATTTCCTTTAAATCGGCCGAAGGACTGGAAGCCGGAAAAACCAAGATCAAGTACAAGGAGGTCGAACTCGGACAGGTCAGCGCGATCAAACTGAGTGAGGACCTATCAAAGGTGGTTGTAACGGCCGAGCTGGTGAAGGAGGCCGAGAATTTTCTGTCCGTCAATACGCGTTTCTGGGTCGTGCGGGCCCGGGTCGGGGTCAGCGGCGTTTCCGGCCTGGGCACCTTGTTCTCGGGGGCTTATATCACCCTGGACCCCGGCAAGCCCGGCAATAAAACCCACTATTTCAAAGGGCTCGAACAGCCGCCCCTGGTAACGACCGATCTGCCGGGACGTCATTTTATCCTCGAGGCCGACAGCCGGGGGTCTCTGGATGTCGGCTCGCCAGTGTATTACCGCAAGATCCAGGTAGGTCAGATCGTAAAGTATGACCTGGCCGAGGATGGCCACACCATCAATTTCAAAATATTCGTCAATGCCCCCTATCATGAATTCGTATACCGGAATACGCGCTTCTGGAATGCCAGCGGTATCGACTTCAAGCTGGATACGCAGGGGATCCGGGTTGATAGCGAATCTCTGGTCAGCATCCTCATCGGCGGCATCGCTTTTGGAATCCCCCAGGCGGACGTGCCCGATACCCCTGCCGAGGAGGAGGCGGTTTTCAGACTCTTTCATAATGTCGACGCGGCCAAGGAGAGAACCTACTGGGTTAGAACCAAAGCGATTCTCTATTTTGATGAGTCCGTCAGAGGGCTGGACATCGGCGCCCCGGTGGAGTTCTACGGAATTCAAATGGGGCAGGTCATAGATGTCAAACTTGTTTATGATCAGGAAAACACAAATTTCCGCATCCGGGTTCTGGTCGAAATAGAGTCGGAACGGTGGATGGAAGCCGGATTTATCGGCGGCGACACCGAGCGCCAAGAACTTGTCGCCAGCTTGCTGGAAAAAGGCTTTCGGGCCCAGCTGAAAACCGGCAACCTGCTGACGGGCAAACAGGTGGTGGTATTGGATTTTTTCCCGAATGCGCCACCGGCCACTCTTGCATCCGAGGAAGGCCTTCCGGTTTTTCCGACGGTGCCGACACCCATGGAGGAAATCAGCACCAAGTTCATGCGCATTCTCGAAAAAATAGACGCTATCCCGCTCGATCAAATCGGAAAAGACCTGGGGGAGACGATCAAGAGTGCCAAACAACTCACTGAATCACCTGAAATTTTGGAGGCCATTAAAAACTTGAATGCCACCCTGGAGGAAACCCGTTTGCTGGTGTCCGACCTGCGAACCAATGTTACCCCGGAAATAAGCGCCGTACTTGAAGAAGCCCGCCAATCGCTGGCGAATGCCGAACGAATGCTGAATGCCGATTCTCCGCTGCAAGTCAGAATGAATTCAGCCATAGTTGAAATCACAGCCGCGGCTCGGTCATTACGGCTTTTGATGGATTACCTGGGGCGGCATCCGGAATCACTGCTCAGGGGGAAAGGACCGACAGAATGATAGACATAAACAACGTGAAATTAAGGCGGATGGTATGTGTGACGATAGGTGCTGGTATGTTACTCCTTACCGCGTGCGGCGGCAGAACGCCACCCGCCAAATTTTACACCCTGCAGCCGGTTGAGCAGACAGCCATGGACAAGGCCCTGCCCCGTGATGTGGCCCTTGCCATCGGGCCGGTTGCAATACCCGCTGAAAACGATCGGCCGGAGATTGTCACCCGGGAAGCCAACAACGAAGTCAGCTTCTCTGAATACCATCGCTGGGCCGGCCCCCTTCGCTCAGACATTGCGTCGGTGATTGCGCAAAATGTCGCAAAGCTGCTGGACACTGAACGGGTGGCACCTTTTACCCACGAGAATATCTTCCACCCGACCCACCGGGTGGTGATTAATATCAACCGCTACGACAGCCGGCCGGCCAAAGAATTTTTTATCGACGCCACCTGGAGCATTAAAGATCTTAAGGACAACAAACTTCTTTTGGTCAAAAACACCACCATCCGTGAAACCCTGGCATCAGCAAAGTACGAAGAATTGGTCGCTGCCCAGAGCAAAGCACTGGCGGCCCTGAGCACCATAATGGCTGAAGCTGTTCTGGGATTGGTACCGTAAAATATATGAAAATAATCATATTAAAGATAATCTGCGCCACGGTATGGGCTTCCATCTGGTTTTCAATCAATGCGGCCGCTGGAAATTTTGAGACACTGATAGACGGCTATAGTTCGAAAAAATTTCCGCTCGTAAAACTGCCCTGGCTGTCCAACCAGGAATACCTTGAAAGTTCAGTGCCCGATGGTCTCCGAATATTCACGAAAAAGGAAAATTATCGTATTAAAGACCTCACGCGCTATCAGCGATATGATCCGGAGGTGAAATTATACTTTTTCAAAAACCAATTATGCGAAGTCGCATATATCTTTCGGGGTCCTCCCGATACCTGCCTTAACGATTTTCCCTTGTGCAATGAAATTGGAGAGCAGCTTCAGCTCATCATTAAAAGATACGGAACCGGAAAAACCAAAAATGAAAGCCTCGTCATCTGGCCGTTAGGATATGAGGTTGAAAGAAGAAGATTGTGGAGCGTTGATGATATCAAAATCGGCCTCTATGAAATGACAGGACAGGCAGCCACCGTTTTGATGGCCAGACACATGCACCTGTCTCAAGCGATATACGCAGCTCAACAGAAATACCTCCGGACAAAACTAAAAGCCACCATCGATTGATCGTTTCTGAACAATTCTGTGCGGTCACCCTTTCCTTTGATAAGATCGCCGTGAAAACGCCGCCTGTCAAACATCAGGTAGGTATTCCCCCAGACCAGGCGTTTGATGTAAAACGACGCTTCTTTAGCCGCCAGTCTTGGTTCTAATACTGATGTTGCCGCTTCTTTTGGCCCAAGGGAGACACTATCTGCCATGCATGCTGGCAGCACATTCATTTTTTCCCAGATCCATGATTTCCTGGTCTTCATCGTCGACTTCGAGTAATCCGGCATTGACCTTGCGGATCTGGGCGTACTCATCGGGTTGCTTACGCATGTTGTCTTTGATAAAGCGGACAAAATCCGCCTCATTGTCGATACCGTAAATATCGGCATTCTTATTTTTGATGCTGCCCAGGGTATCG
>Ga0209536_100010570_pt1 | contig 13590 bp, 14 predicted proteins | sample DeeMarSeWOR28_12_FD_187461 | JGI IMG/M metagenome (GOLD analysis project Ga0209536, IMG submission 187461) | Marine sediment microbial communities from White Oak River estuary, North Carolina - WOR-2-8_12 (SPAdes) (version 2) | ecosystem: Environmental > Aquatic > Marine > Intertidal zone >...
AGCTGCCGTGGGTGGACGAGGTCAGGGTTCAGCGACGCTGGCCGGGTGAACTCCAGGTCCTCATTACCGAACAGGTTCCGGCGGCCCTCTGGCGGGATAGCGGTCTCCTGAATGTGAGGGGCGAGCTGTTCCTTCCAGAGACGCGCTGGGATTACGCCGAGCTTCCGGCCCTCTCCGGTCCGGCGGGCAGTGAAGCCGATGTGGCGCGTCGGTACCTCGATATGCGCGGACCGCTGGCCGAGGCGGGTCAGCTGCTGACCGGCCTCAGCCTGGACGACCGGGGCGCCTGGCGGATCGAGCTGGGCAGCGGACTGGAAGTGCGCCTTGGCCGACAGCAGGTCGAGCAGCGCTTCAGGCGATTCGTCGACGTGGTGATCCCCCTGCTTGCGGCTGCTGACCAGGGGGCGGGATACGTCGATATGAGATACAGCCGGGGCTTCGCGATCGCCTGGTCTCCAGCCGGTGAACCGGCCAACAACCAAACCACGGGAATGAATCAAGATGTCTAGGCGACCTGAAAAGAATCTGATCGTGGGGCTCGACATCGGCACCTCGAAGGTTGTCGCCATCGTGGGCGAGGCGCGGGACGACGGCGAGATCGAGGTGATCGGTATCGGCAGTCATCCTTCCCGGGGCCTGAAAAAAGGCGTCGTGGTCAATATCGAATCCACGGTGGCTTCCATACAGCGAGCGGTGGAGGAAGCCGAGCTGATGGCCGGGTGCGAGATCAACAGCGTCTACACCGGTATTGCCGGCAGCCACGTCCGCAGCCTGAATTCCCACGGCATCGTGGCCATCAGCGACAAGGAAGTGAAATCCGACGACGTGGACCGGGTCATCGACGCCGCCAGGGCGGTCGCCATCCCGGCCGACCAGAAAATCATCCATATCCTGCCCCAGGAGTTCCTCATCGATCAGCAGGACGGCATCCGGGAGCCCATCGGCATGTCGGGTGTGCGGCTGGAAGCCAAGGTGCACATGGTCATCGGAGCCGAATCCGCCGCCCAGAACATCGTCAAGTGCGTTCAGAGGTGCGGGCTTCAGGTGGAGGACATCGTTCTGGAGCAGCTGGCCTCCAGCTACTCCGTCCTGACCGAGGACGAGAAGGAACTGGGGGTCTGTCTGGTGGATATCGGAGGCGGAACCACGGATATCGCGGTGTTCGGCGGCGGCGCCATCCGGCACACGTCGGTGATTCCCATCGCGGGCGATCAGGTGACCAACGACATCGCCATTTCGATGCGCACCCCGACCCAGTACGCCGAGGACATCAAGATCCGTTACGCCTGCGCCCTTTCCCAGCTGGCGAATCCCGACGAGACCATCGAGGTTCCCAGCGTCGGGGATCGACCCCCGCGGCGACTGGCCCGCCAGACGCTGGCCGAGATCGTGGAGCCCCGCTACGAGGAGCTCTTCAGTCTGGTTCGCGACGAGCTGGCGCGCAGCGGTTTCGAGGAACTGGTTGCCGCCGGAGTCGTGATCACCGGGGGCAGTTCGAAGATGGAGGGGGCCGTCGAGCTGGCAGAGGAAGTCTTTCATCTGCCCGTCCGACTGGGCGTTCCCCAGCATGTGAGCGGACTCGTGGATGTAGTGAGAAATCCGATTCATGCCACCGGCGTGGGCCTGCTGCTGTATGGCAGGGAAGACCATGCCCGCCGGGCGACGGAAACGCCCATGTCCGGTGGAATCAGGGAAATTCTGGACCGCATGAAGGCGTGGTTCCAGGGCAATTTTTGACGATAGAGCTGAAACCTAAAATAGCCAGGAGAGAGGGAAGACCACCATGTTTGAATTAATGGATTCTTTCAGCCAGAACGCCGTGATCAAGGTCCTGGGCGTGGGGGGCGGCGGCGGAAACGCCGTGGCCCACATGCTTGCCTCGGGCATCGAGGGCGTGGATTTCATCTGCGCAAACACCGACGCCCAGGCGCTGAAGAAGACGTCGGTGAAAACGTCGCTGCAGATTGGCTGCAACATCACCAAGGGCCTGGGTGCCGGGGCCAACCCGGAAATCGGCCGGCAGGCGGCGATGGAGGACCGGGACCGGATTCAGGAGGTGATCGAGGGTACCGATATGCTGTTTATCACCGCCGGCATGGGCGGCGGTACCGGCACCGGGGCGGCCCCGGTCGTCGCGCAGGTCGCCAAGGAACTCGGCATATTGACGGTGGCGGTGGTCACCAAGCCCTTCGACATGGAAGGTCCGAAGCGGCTCTCGGTGTCGGAGCAGGGCATCGCCGATCTGAGTAAATACGTGGATTCGCTGATTACCATCCCGAACCAGAAACTCCTCACGGTGCTGGGCGCGGAGACCACGCTTCTGGACGCGTTCGGTGCCGCCAACCAGGTGCTGCAGGGAGCGGTGCAGGGCATCGCCGAACTCATCACCCGGCCGGGGCTGATCAACGTGGACTTCGCCGACGTCAGAACGGTCATGTCCGAAATGGGAATGGCCATGATGGGCACCGGAGAGGCCTCAGGCGACGATCGCGCCACCGAAGCCGCCGAGGCCGCGGTGTCGAGCCCGCTGCTGGACGATATCGACCTGTCCGGCGCCAACGGGGTGCTGGTCAACGTGACCGCGGGAATGGATCTGGCGATCGGCGAGTTCGACACCGTGGGCAAGGTGGTCAAGCAGTTCGCCAGCGACGACGCGACGGTCGTGGTGGGCACGGTGATCGATCCCGAGATGAGCGGGAAGATGCGGGTTACGGTAGTGGCCACGGGCCTTGGCCGGCATGGCACCCTGCGTCAGCAGCCCGAGGTCCGGGTCGTTCGCCGCAGCCCTGCCGAAAAGCCGGACTGGGAATCTCTGGATCAGCCGGCGGTCAGGCGCAAGCGAGCGGTCGGTGACGACATCACCCCGTCCCGCGGCCCGCAGGAGGAGCTTCTGGACATTCCCGCATTCCTCAGGAGACAGGCTGACTGAATTTGATGCGGTGCAACAAAATTTGGTAATATGAACCGTTCGCCCTCGTGCGGCGCCGGCGGACGTTGAGTCGCCGGGGCCGATGGGCGAGAATCCGACGCGGGAGGAAAAAGGCCCGGTCAGCTGAGCCGAAAAACAAGGAACGCCAACGCGACAGGGTCCCTGTCTCTTCGGGAGGCGGGCAGTCGCGCGGCAGTTTCCGGGCCCCAAGCTCATGGTCAGACAAAGAACACTGAGAAACCCGATCCGGGCTACGGGTGTCGGACTGCATACCGGTGAAAAGGTATTCATGACGCTGCGCCCGGCGCCGGCTAACGCGGGTATCCTTTTCCGGCGCACGGACCTCGATCCGGTGGAAGTGGTTCGTGCAGACGCGCTGAAGGTGGGGGAGACCACGCTTGGCACCACACTCATCCAGAATGGGGTGAGGGTGGCGACCGTGGAGCATCTGCTTTCGGCGCTGGCAGGCCTCGGGATCGACAACGCCTTCGTGGACCTCAGCGGATCAGAGGTTCCCATCATGGACGGGAGCGCCGCCCCTTTTGTATTCCTGATCCAGTCAGCGGGAATCGAAGAGCAGGCCGCGTCCAAGCGATTTGTCCGAATCAGGCGGCCCGTGGAAGTGCGTGAAGGAGACAAGTGGGCGAGATTTCAGCCCTTCGACGGCTTCAAGGTGGAGTTCGAGATCGAATTCGACCATCCCATCTTCAAACGGCATCATCGACACGCATGCATGGATTTCTCCTCCACGTCCTTTCTCAAGGAGGTGGCGCGGGCCCGGACCTTCGGCTTCATGCGTGATCTCGAGACCCTGCGGGGCATGAACCTGATCATGGGCGGGAGTCTGGATAACGCCATCGTGATGGACGATTACAGGATCCTGAACGAGGACGGCCTGCGTTACGAGAACGAGTTCGTGCGTCACAAGATTCTCGACGCGGTCGGCGATCTTTACTTGCTGGGACACAGCCTCATAGGCGCCTTCAGCGGCTACAAGTCCGGCCACGGGCTGAACAACAAGCTGTTGCGGGAGCTCATTGCCACACCTGAGGCATGGGAAGAGGTCACATTCTCCGACCTGGCGGACTCTCCGATTTCCTATGCCGCGCCGGCCCTGGCCTGAGGGCTACGCGGGAGGGCGAACCCGAACGGACACCCGTTCGATTTTCAGGTCCCCGGTTTCTGCCAGCGCCCGTTTGAGAAGGGATGCCTCGAATCGCACGCGGGCCGCCCAGGCGGCCCCATCGACGATCACCACAAGCTGTTTTTCGCGGATGTTGGCCCCGACCACGTGTTCGGATACTTCGGCAGGAAGCGCAGATTGCACGCGCCGTGCCACGCGATCCGTGGCCGCCGCTCGTTTGACGAGACCGGCAAGTCCACCGCTTCCGGTGAGCAAGTCCTTGAGAAGTTCCGGTTTATCTCCAGGCATCGGCTGGTTTCTGTGATCCAAGCCCTTGAGAAGAGGCAGGAAATTGGGCATATTGTGCCGCACTGAAAAAGGCAAAACCACCGAAAGGTGGCGACGCAAAGCCTCCGGTCTACGGGTCAGAACCTAGGATAGCGGGGTTTCCAGGCATGAATAGAGAGCGATTCATAAATTTCCCTTCTCGTCAGGGGGACAGTTGGGGCGGCCAAGCGCGATCAATCATCGCACTGGTATCCTGCGATCTGCGGGAGATACGCGTTCCGGCGGTCGAAGCGGAACTCACAGCATGAACCTGATTATTTACTCCCGCCGGCGCGGGGATGCCCGGCAGATTGGCCTGTTGCGTCCCGGACCGGTCCTGGCCGTAATCCTCGCCCTGACAACGGTATTCGGCGCCGGTTATCTGGCGGCTGTCGGTATTGGCGGCGGCGCCTCCGACGCGAAGGTGCAGACGCTGCTTGCCCGTCTGGAGTCCCAGCAACAGGAGATGGCGGACACCGAGCGTCAGGCCGAGGAGAATATCGACGCCCTGACCGCCAGGATCGGTCAACTCAACGCGCACATTCTTCGGCTGGATGCCCTGGGGCGCCGGCTCGTGACCATGGCTGACCTGGACGACGGGGAATTCAATTTCGACGAGCCCCCGGCGCGGGGCGGTCCCGATGCGGAAGAAGCGGAGCTGTTTCCGGAATCTCCGGAGATTGCGGCGATGCTGGAGGAGCTGGCGCTGCAGGTAGAGAACCGGTCCGATCAGCTGACGGTACTGGAACGTCTCCTGACAAGCCGACGGGTCAGCGAGGAACAGCGGCCCGAGGGACGCCCGGTGGAATCGGGATGGCTTTCATCCTATTTCGGCAAGCGCACGGATCCCTTCTCCGGCAAGCAGTCTTTCCATGCGGGCATCGACTTCGCCGGAAACGAAGGTTCCAACGTGCTCGCCGTCGCCTCGGGCGTGGTCACCTGGTCCGGCAAACGTTACGGTTACGGCAAAATGGTCGAGATCAGCCACGGGAACGGGCTGGTCACGCGGTATGCCCACAACAGCGAAAATCTCGTGGAGGTGGGGGACACGGTCAAGAAAGGGCAGACCATCGCCCTCATGGGTCGTTCAGGGCGGGCCACCGGGCCTCACGTGCATTTCGAAGTCCTCAAGAACGACCGCAAGGTCAATCCTCTCAAGTACGTTCAGCGCTGAACTTCTCCGGAACCATCCGGTCGGAGGTTCCGTGGTCCTCCCGATGGTCGTAAAATAAGCGGCTTTGCCGGCCCGGCGCTGCCGACCGCGCGGCAGGACCGGGAGCAGGCGGCAGGCAACTCCCGCCTGAAGGAGCATAAGTGTCTATCCTAACAGGAATTTTTGGCAGCCGAAATGAACGGCTGCTGAAGCAATACGATCGGTCCGTCACGAAAATCAGCGCCCTGGAGGACCAGATCCAGGCGCTGGACGACGACCAGCTCGCCGCCAAGACGGACGAGTTCCGCCGCCGCCTCGAGGAAGGGGCAAAACTGGACGATCTCCTGATCGAGGCGTTCGCCTGCGTCCGCGAGGCGGCGCGGCGCGCCCTGGGCATGCGCCATTTCGACGTTCAGCTGCTGGGCGGTATGACGCTGCACGAGGGCAAGATCGCCGAAATGCGGACCGGCGAGGGCAAGACCCTGGTTGCCACGCTCGCCGCCTATCTCAATGCCCTGCCCGGTGAGGGTGTTCATATCGTCACGGTCAACGAATACCTGGCGGGACGCGATGCGACATGGATGCGTCCCGTTTACGAGGCGCTGGGCCTCAGCGTCGGCGTGATCCGTTCCGGCCAGGATCCGGAAACCAAGCGGGCCGAGTACGGGGCGGATATCACCTACGGCACCAACAACGAATTCGGTTTCGATTATCTGCGCGACAACCTGGCCTTCAGCCTGGAGAATCGCGTGCAGCGCGGCCTGGCCTATGCCATCGTGGACGAGGTTGACTCCATCCTGATCGACGAGGCCCGGACGCCGCTGATCATCTCCGGTCCGTCGGAGGACAGCACGGACGTCTACCTCCGGGTCAACAAGCTCGTTCCGAAGCTCACGCCCCAGAAAGAGCCGGACGGCCCGGGCGACTACACCCCCGACGAGAAATCCAAGCAGGTCTATCTCACGGAAGAGGGGCACGCCCGTGTGGAAGATCTGATGGCGAACGCCGGTCTGATTCAGCCCGGTGAGAGCCTGTATGACGCCAAGAACATCGGGCTCATGCAGCACCTGTCCGCCGCGCTCCGCGCCCACGCCCTCTATCGCCGCGATGTGGAATACCTGGTCAAGGACGGGGAAGTGGTCATCGTGGACGAGTTCACCGGACGCACCATGCCCGGGCGGCGCTGGTCCGATGGTCTGCATCAGGCCATCGAGGCCAAGGAGGGCGTGCAGGTCCGGCAGGAGAACCAGACTCTCGCCTCCATCACGTTCCAGAACTATTTCCGGATGTACGGCAAGCTGGCCGGCATGACGGGTACCGCAGACACCGAGGCCTTCGAGTTCCAGCAGATCTACGGCCTGGAAGTGGTGGTCATTCCGACCCACAAGCCCATGGTCAGGGACGACGCCGCGGATCTCGTGTACCTGACGCAGAAGGACAAGTTCGGCGCCATCCTGGAAGACATCGAGGACTGCCACAAGCGCGGCCAGCCGGTGCTGGTGGGCACGACCTCCATCGAGACCTCGGAGCTTCTGTCGGGGGTCCTCAGGAAGAAGAAGCTGCACCACGAGGTGCTGAACGCCAAGCAGCACGCCCGGGAAGCGGAAATCGTCGCCCAGGCCGGCAGGCCGGGTGCTATCACCATCGCCACCAACATGGCGGGCCGCGGAACCGATATCGTTCTCGGGGGCAGCCTCGACGCAGAGCTCGCCGAAATCGATCAGGAGGATGCTGCCCGGAGGGAGGCGACGGCGGCGGAGTGGAAGAATCGCCATCAGCAGGTGGTCGACAGCGGGGGCCTGCACATCGTGGGAACGGAACGGCACGAGTCCCGGCGAATCGACAACCAGCTTCGGGGTCGATCCGGACGGCAGGGCGATCCGGGTTCGAGCCGCTTCTACCTGTCCCTCGAAGACAATCTCATGAGGATTTTCGGCGAGCCGGAAAAGACGAAGTCACTGCTTTCCCGGGTGGGGATGCGCGAGGGGGAAGCGATAGAAAGCAGACTTCTCAGCCGCCAGATCGAGCGGGCCCAGCGCAAGGTGGAAGCCCATAACTTCGATATCCGGAAGTCCCTGCTGGAATACGACGACGTCGCCAACGACCAGCGCAAGGTCGTGTACGAAATGCGTACGGACCTGATGGAAGCCGAAGACGTGGCAGACTGGATCGTGGGGCTCCGCGAGGAGGTGCTGGACGGGCTGGCGGACGAACACATTCCGCCGGAAAGCGTGGAGGAGCAGTGGGACGTCCCCGGCCTGGTCAAGACCCTGGAAAGCGACTTCGCCGCGCCGCTGGATATCGAGAAATGGCTGGAGGAAGACGACAGCCTGGATCCGGAAGGTATCAAGCAACGCGTGATCGAAGAGGTCTCCAAACGCTACGAAGAAAAGGTCGAGAGCATCGGCGCGCCGGTGATGCGACACTTCGAGAAGGCCGTCATGCTGCAGCAGCTCGACAGCCAGTGGAAGGAACACCTGGCGGCCATGGATTATCTGCGCCAGGGAATTCATCTGCGGGGTTACGCCCAGAAAAACCCGAAGCAGGAGTACAAGCGGGAAGCTTTTCAGATGTTTTCCGAAATGCTGGACCGGGTGAAGCGTGACACCATCAGTATTCTGAGTCGGGTGCAGATCCGCACCGAGGAAGAGGTAGAGGCCATGGAACGTCAGCGCCGTGCCTCCACCCGGATGAAGTTCCAGCATGCAGAGGCGGCCTCCGTGGCGGCGGGCGGGGTTGGCGGAACGCCGGCAGCGGCAGCCCAGGCAACGGCTGGTCAGCCCGGACCGGTGACCGATCCGCAGACGCCCTTCGTGCGGGACGAGAGGAAAGTCGGACGCAACGAACCCTGTCCCTGCGGATCCGGCAAGAAGTACAAGCGCTGCCACGGACGCCTGGCCTGAGGCGGGAACGACCGAGTGCCTCCGGCACGTCCCCTTGTTCATGTGGTCGCCGGTGTCCTCAGGGACACAGAAGGCCGTGTGCTGATCACCCAGAGGCCTGTCGGAAAATCCCAGGCGGGCCGCTGGGAGTTCCCCGGGGGTAAAAAGGGGGATGACGAGGGGCGATTCGACGCGCTCCGGCGGGAGTTCCGGGAGGAACTGGGGCTGCTGGTGAGCCACGCCCGTCCCCTCATTCGCTATCGCCACGATTACCCGGATATCAGCGTGGATCTCGACGTGTGGCTGATACGGCAATGCGGCGGCGAGCCCCGCGGGCTGGAAGGTCAGGCCATGGACTGGGTCGCGCCCGAGGACCTGATGGCCCATGACCTTCTGCCTGCCGACCGGCCTATTGCGACGGCGCTTCAGCTGCCGGACAGGTATCTCATCACCGGATCCTTCCAGAGCCTGGAGGAGTTCGAAGAGCGCCTCTGCAGGGCCCTCGATGCCGGAATCAAAATGGTGCAGCTGAGAATCCCCGGTGCAGAGCGCAATGTCCTGGCCGGCGTCGCGAAAAGAGCCCAGGAGATCTGCGCTCCCCGCCGGGCCGCCCTTCTCATCAACGGCGAGCCACGAATGGCGGCGGAGATTGCTGCCAGCGTCGGGGCCCGGGGCATTCATGTTCCGGCAAGATACCTGGGACGAGATGTGGCACTTGATTCCCGGCCACCGGGTCTTGTGGGCGTTTCATGCCATGACCGGACAGAGCTGAGCGCCGCCATCGACATGGGCGCGGATTTCGCGGTGGTAAGCCCGGTGCGACCGACTGCGTCCCATCCCCGGGCCGTCTGGCTCCGATGGGAGGGGTTTCGTGAATTGGTCGCCGGTCTGCCCTTGCCGGTCTATGCGCTGGGCGGTCTGAACGAATCGGATCTGGAAGCCGCCTGGGATGCCGGCGCCATCGGGGTGGCGGGAATTTCCGCGTTCTGGTGATGACCCGGGACCGGCGCGGCGGGTATGCCCGCGAAGGGATCGGGGCGAAACAGGCGGTCCAGAGCGATGACGACGGCGGCGGCGGTCAGGACCACGATCAGCCATTTGATAAATCGCACGCTCATTGTCGGATAATCCCCGCCGGACGGGTCATTCCCGATCCCCCGGGAAGGCGCTTGTCTCATCCGCCGGCGGAACCCTGTCTTCATCCTCGCCGGGAATCGCCCGGTCTCCCGTGAACCAGGCGCCCAGGTCCAGCAGCCGGCATCGCTCGCTGCAGAAGGGTCGCCAGGGCGAAGCCTCGGCGGACCAGGGGACAGCCGCGCCGCAGGTCGGACAAGGCACCCGAGTGGCCTTTTCGGAACCGGCGACGGGCATCAGCAGCAGGCGAGGACGAAGCTGACGTCGTCCGAAGTCTGAACAGGCCTTGCGCCGATGCCCTCCCAGTGAAGAAATCGAACCGTGAAACGATGCTGGCTGCCGCTGATTTCGGGATAAACATCGCACGGTGCCGACATGGTGACGCGCAGCAGTTGCGCCGGCGTTCCTCGATCGAGGGAATGCTGGAACAGGCCGTTCCGGGCCACCTGCGGCTGCCCCTTGGCGGCCTCGCGCGTCAGCCACAGGACCTGGGCGACGGCTTCGCACAGGGGCTTGATGCCCGAGAACCAGGCCTGGAAGTCGCGGACCCGCTGCTCGTAGGGCAGGCCGAGCCAGTGCTTGAAATCCGGCAGGTCGAATTCACAGGTGCCCCCGGGGATAGCGCTGCGATGCTTGATGGCGCTCAGGAATTCCGAGGCCTTGAGGTCCTGCATGTAGTGCGCGCCGGCAGACGACAGTTCCGTGCGCAGTTTCGACACCCGGTCGAGCAGCGCGTCCAGCCGGGCCTTGTCGACGCCGGGCCTGGAGCGGAACGGCGCGAGCTGGGAGACCTGCCGCTCCAGTTCCTTCAGGACCTCGCTGCGGATATCGCCCCGCCCGAGGATGGTCAGGATCTCGAGCAGGCTGCCGATGGCGGCGCGGCTGCTCCAGGTCGACGCCTGAAGGGAATGGTGATTGGCCTGCTGGGCGAGAAATTCCAGGCGCAGGAAAGTCCGCATGCGCTCCGCCAGCGGCTGCTCGTACGTGACGGTCCCGGCCGCGTCGTCGATCCGAGGGGCGTTTGCGACGTTTGAATTCATCCGGTTATTGTCCACGAGCCACCGGGCTACGGCAAACGCAGGCCCGGTGCCGAGAACTGCCCGCTGGCTGCCAGATCCCGATAAAAACCGTCCATTAAGGCGACAAGGGGCACCAGGTCTTTTTCCGATCCCTCGTTCAGGATGACGTCGTCGGCAATCGCGAGGCGTTCCTTCCTGGTGGCCTGCGAGTCCAGGATACGTCTGGCCCCGGCCTCCGTCTCGCCGTCCCGGGACTTCAGCCGCGAGATCTGGGACTCCTCGGCGCAGTCCACCACCAGAACCCGGTCCATTTTCTTTTCCAGCCTCGACTCCACCAGCAGGGGGATAACGTGGATCTGGTAGGCGCCTCCGGCGGCGGACGAGGCGGCCTCGAGTTCGGCGAGTATCAGGGGATGGAGAATTTCCTCCAGGCGCCTTCGGCTGGCGGTATCGGAAAATACAATGGTTCGCAATCCCGCCCGGTCGAGCGTGCCATCGGGTTTCAGGATACGGACACCGAATTCGCCGACGAGGCGTTCCAGACCCGGGGTACCGGGGGCCACCACCACCCGGGCCAGATCGTCCGTGTCGATAACGGGCACGCCCAGTCCCCGGAAGAGCCTGGCGACCAGGGACTTTCCCGAGGCAATTCCGCCGGTCAGGCCCACCCGCATCGGTCGATGGGTCGACATGCCGGTTGCGGTCATCGGCCTGTTATCGGAGCCCGGAAAAGGTGAGATAGGCGTCCATGATCTCGGAACCCCACATCATGGCGATCCAGCCGGCGGCGGCAAGGAACGGGCCGAAGGGGATCGGGGTCTGGGATTCGCGGCCCTTCAGCGACAGCGCCGCACCGCCCACGATGGCGCCCACCACGGCGGACAGGAGAATCGTCAGGGGCAGATATTGCCATCCCAGCCAGGCGCCGATGGCGGCGAGCAGCTTGAAGTCGCCGTAACCCATGCCTTCCTTCCCCGTGACCAGTCGAAACAGATGGTAGACCAGCCACAGGCTGAGGTAGCCGGCGACGGCGCCCAGGACCGCGTCGTGGAGGGAGGCGAAAGTACCGACCGAGTTGGGTGCAGAAGTTCCCAGGTTCACCAGGAGACCCAGCCAGAGGAGCGGTAGAGTGATGGTGTCCGGCAACAACTTGGTATCCAGGTCGATCCCGGACAGCGCGATCAAAGACCACGTAAACAAGAGGGCGAACAGACACGGCCAGCCCGTGCCGAGCCGCCACGCCACCAGTACGGACAGCAGGGCCGTGCCCAGCTCGACGGCGGGATAGCGGCGGCTGATCCGGGTACGGCAGGCGGAACATTTCCCGCCCAGGAACAGAAAGCTCACCACCGGAATGTTTTCCCGGAAGGTGATCCGGTGACCGCACTCGGGGCAGGTGGAGGGCGGAGCAATCAGGTCAAAGCGCTCGCCGCTGGGGATTTGATCATGGCCGGTGAGCTCGGCGCACTGGGCGCGCCAGCTACGGTCGAGCATGACCGGCAATCGGTAGATGACCACATTCAGGAAGCTGCCGACCATGAGGCCGAGCACGAAAACAAGGCCGACAAAAACCGGCTGATGAATGGTCAGGGCGTGAAAGAGGTCCACGTGCTAGGGCCTTTCCTGGTCTTTTCATCACGTCGTCCGGAGACGGCGCGGGATGACGGGATTCGGACCCTCCGGGTGCTCCCGCCGATCAGATCACGGCGCCGAGCTTGAAGATGGGCAGATACATGGCCACCACCAGGCCGCCCACCAGTACGCCCAGGATCGCCATGATGGCGGGCTCCAGCAGGCTGCTCAGGTTATCCACCGCCGCGTCCACTTCCGCTTCGTAGAAGTCCGCCACCTTGGCAGCCATTTCGTCGAGGGAGCCTGACTCCTCGCCCACGGCAACCATCTGCACCACCATGTTGGGGAAGAGTTCCGTCATCTCCATGGACCGTGCCAGGCGCTGGCCGGTGGACACTTCTTCCCGGATATCCAGGACCCCCTCCTGATAGACGATGTTGCCAGTCGCGCCCGCAACGGACTCCAGGGCTTCCACCAGGGGGACGCCGGCGCTGAACATGGTGGACAGGGTCCGCGCGTAGCGGGCAATGGCCGCCTTGCGCATGATCTCGCCGATGAGAGGTATTCTCAACAGCATTCGATCGAGGAAGTGGGCAAATTTCTTCGATCGCTTCTTGAAAAAGATCAGCGCCGCCACGGCGCCCACGAACAGAACCAGCAACAGCCATCCCTTGGTGCGCACGAATACGGAAAGGTCCACCACGGCCCGGGTGAATGCCGGCAGATCTGCGCCGAAACTGCTGAAGAGGCTCTCGAAAGTCGGGATGACGTAGATCAGCAGGATGGCGGTCACGATAATGGCGACGCTCACCACGGCCGCCGGATAGGTCAGGGCCTTCTTGATCTTTTTCTTGATGGCCTCCGTCTTTTCCTTGTACGTGGCAATCTTGTCCAGCAGGGTCTCGAGAGCGCCGGACTGCTCGCCGGCCGCCACCAGGTTGACAAACAGCTCGTCGAAATAAACGGGATGCTTGGCCAGGGATTCGGCCAGCGTCGCGCCGCCCTCGATGTCGGTCTTGATGGCCATGATGAGCTTTTGCATGCTCTGGTTTTCATGGCCGGAGCCGACGATATCGAAGGCCTGGACCAGGGGAATGCCCGCCGCCATCATGGTGGCGAGCTGCCGGCTGAAGATCGCGATATCTTCCGTGGTGATCTTCTGTTTGCTCTGGAAGAGCGTCGACTTCTTCCGGATCCGGGTGGGCACCAGGCCCTGCCGCCGCAGGGTGGCGCGGACCGCTGCCTCGTTGACGGCCATGGTCTTGCCCCGGATCCGCGTTCCGCGGATGTCCTTGGCTTCCCAGGTGAACGGAAACTGTTTTGCCGCGAGGGTTTCTGCCATAGCTATCGCGTCCTGGTACTCATCGACTCGCCATCAACTCAGTCCACCGTGACCCGGTTGACTTCCTCCAGGCTGGTAATGCCGTCCTTGACCTTCTGCAGCCCGGCCC
>Ga0209536_100010571_pt1 | contig 13590 bp, 8 predicted proteins | sample DeeMarSeWOR28_12_FD_187461 | JGI IMG/M metagenome (GOLD analysis project Ga0209536, IMG submission 187461) | Marine sediment microbial communities from White Oak River estuary, North Carolina - WOR-2-8_12 (SPAdes) (version 2) | ecosystem: Environmental > Aquatic > Marine > Intertidal zone >...
TGCCACAGACAGGCTTACTCCATTTGAAAAGATTAAGATGATTATTCGCCTAGTGCGTCAAAACAGAGTCTTAATTATTGAAAGTGGATTAACTTCTGAAGAACAAGCTGAATTAATCAAACAAACTATGATGGTTATTGATTTTGATAACTTCATCGGTGTTGAGTTTTTCAATTGGAATCGTGGTCCTACTGAGAATAGAAGATTCTTCAAGAAACTCCCTCAAAATAATGATGCGAAATACACTGTGGTTGCTCCTTCAGCAGCAGTACAAGTTATAGAAGATAGTGAAGATTTACTTTCTATTGAGCTTGAACCTCAAGTTGCGAAGTAATTTTTCCTCTTCTTTCCAATATTTTTTTTATCTTATTCTTCTTTACCTATGTTGTGATATAGTTCATGCCTGATAACCAATTATCTCGAGTAATACTGATATCTGGCACCCCTGGTGTCGGTAAGACAACAACCAGCAATTTATTGAAATCTAAAGGTTACTCAGTACTCAATTTCAATGATTTTATTATAAGATACGGATTATACTTTGGTTATGATTTCTCTCGAGATAGCGTGATAATTGATGAAGAAATCTTAGAATCAAAAATAAGGCAAGAATTAGAACAATTGAAAGGATTATTAATTATTGAAGGACATACTTCTGAAATCGTTCCTAAAGAATTTGTCAAAGTAGCTTTCATATTGCGTTGTAATCCCAGTATTTTACGAGATCGTTTAACTTTATCTCGAGATTATTCTCTTGATAAGATAGAGGAGAATGTTCAAGCTGAAATCATGGATGAATGTCTAATCGCAATGCAAGAACAATTGCCAAGTTCTAAAATTCTCGAACTTGATTCTACTAATTCCTCTCCTGAAGAAATTGTTGACGTGATAATAAATTATATTAAAAAAATTTGATGAAATATGTTCTAAAGCGTATATTGATATAGTTTAATGTTTATATTCTATTTTGCTTAATGGGTGATCTATTTGTCACAAGATAGTAGAATATCTCAACGAGGACCTGTTCCTATGAGTCCTAAAGAACAAGTTGCTCCTAAGAGGAGAAAGATTTTCACTAAATCCAACTTTTTCAAGATATTCTTACCATCTCTAATACTTATTGGAATAATCTTAACACCTGTTCTTTTTGAGGCCTTCAATATTCGACATCAAAGAATAGATGATATAATAGAAGCCCCATTTCCTCCTGATTTGTATGATATTTTTAATACTATAATACCGGGTCTTGATATTGATCCTGATTTAAATGATTCCGATGATTTCATGGATGGATTCACAAATGGTGTTGCTGATCCGGAGCGAATTATGTTTCGAATAACTCCTGCTGACGAGTATTTCTATTGGCGATTAGAAGTATTTGATCAGTATACTATGGATAGCTGGGAAAAGAATATCACAACTACTGAAATTTTCGGCAATCCGACCCATCCTTATGGTGATGATGATGGAACTTTTACAGTAGAAGCTGATCTTGCCTATGGAGGTGGAATGATTGCTAGTAATTTTCCTGCTCCTTATCATTATGATTACAATGAGGTTTTTGCCGATAATATCAATTTTGAACCCAGTAATGAATGGATGGAAGAATATACAATTTTGCAGGAAGATATGTATGGTTGCAAAGTTGTTAGTGCTCAATTTGAACCTACATTAGGTAACACTACCATTTTTTATGATACTTATTACACGGTTCAAAATAATTCGGAAATTAGACAAAACAGTCAAGGATTTAGCTCGCTAGCTACCTATATTGCTTCTGATCCTACATTAACTGATAGATATCTTCAATTACCTACAGATTATTCAACACATGCACCCAATACTGTTCAAATTGCTAATACTTTACTTAATACCTCTAATACAATATACGGGCAAGTATATCGTGATATGTTCTGGTTAGCCAATAATTGTAGTTATGATATTGATATGCTTCTAGGTCTTTCAGTTGAATTTCCTGCACCTGGAGAGGATTACGTAGAATGGTTTTTGGATCGTAGAATGGGTACTGCTGCTCATTTTGCAGCAGCGTTGTCAATTATTTGTCGCTTACAGAATATTCCATCTAGAATTGTTTTAGGCTTTTCTTCTGGTGATCAAGTTGGTAATGAATATATTATAAGAGCAAAACATGTCCATTCCTGGGTCGAAGTATTTATTCCTATGCCCAGTGGTGGTTTCTGGGTTGCATTTGATCCCTCTCCCTTAATTCCAGGTCTACGTGACCAATTTGGTGTAAATACCATTGGTTTTGAAACTGTTTTCTATTGCTCAAATGAATTCTTTATTTCCCCAACTCATATGTTACCTCAACCATCTTATCCCTATTTTGTTCCAAATCCTCTTTCTACTGCTTGGTATAGTGATCCATATAATCCTGGAACTTGGTATGGTCCTTATGTTAATAGATCACAATCTTTCTCAATAACAGCTTTTCTGGCAAACGGAAATGATAATGATTTCTTTGGGTACATGTTAGGTCTAGGTCCTGGTGATTTAGAGTTTATCCAAGGAGAACAAATTACTTTTATAGATACTACTTCAAATGAAATCCTTGGGTCTGCAATAACTGATGTTGCTGGTGAAGCTACGATTAGTTACTCGTATAATAGTAGCGCAGATAGTGGTTTACATTACATTGTTGCTGAGTGGCAAGGTATTCAAACTCCAACTTATGATTTGAGGTATGTACCACTAAGTTTTGTTGAAACTGGTGTGATTGTTACAGGCAGTGTTAATATTACCTCAAGTAATCCTAATCCAATTATTGGAACAATAAATATCCCTAATTCTTCTAATTTATTTGACTACCTTGAGATAATATCATCAGATACTCAACAGAAAAGCACTATTGCTATTTTTCAAACAATCTTTTTTTCAACAAAATTTCTCATCTAAAATAATCTCTTTCTACCGGTCGAATTAGTGTTTTGGCTGGAATTTCTCCCTTTGTGAATTCATATCCACGAATTAATATTACAGGAGTTCCTTCTTCTGCTTCACCCATAATTAGTCCTGCTGCAGAACATAATTGATCTGCAACCGAGATAGTTGAAGATTTCAAAGTATAACCAAATAAATCTGTCTTATTAACGTAATTTTTTATTGGATTAATTCCTGAACAACCAATTGCTATATTAATAGCTCCTAATCTGAATGGTCTATTATGTGTATCAGAAATTATTACAGCAATTTCTTTTCCGGTTTTCTTTTTAATATATTTTCTAATTTCTTTTGCTGACTTATCAGGGTTCTCTGGGAGAAGAGAAATTGTATTCTCTCCTGGAACATTTGATTTGTCAATACCACTATTTGCGCAAACAAATCCATGCTTTGTTTCTGTTACTAATACACCATTTCTATTTTTGCATATATTTTTAGCTTCCTTTAGTATCATTTCAACATGTCTTGGATCTTTACTACTTTGTTTGGCGAGTTCAAATGCGAATTCGGAAGGATTAATATCATCTAATTTGACCAATTTACCCTCTGCTCTCGAGATAATTGATTGTGCAATTACAATTATGTCTCCTTCTTTTATCTCGAGATTAGTCTTTTCTATACTTGTCAAAATTTCTTGTGCTATATTATCATTTTCTTTTATTATTGGAAAATGCTCTAGTGTAAAAATTTCCAGCATCTTTAACTATCCTTGCAAAATAAAAATAAAGAGTGATTCTGAAATTTCAGAATCAACTTATGAACTTTTTATACTGTTATTTCAATTCCCAGTCTACGTACAAGTTCCTTATACCTATTTCTGACAGTAACTTCAGTAACAGTCGCAGTTTCAGCAATCTCTCTTTGAGTTCTTCTTTCACCTTCAATAATTCCTGCTATATATATTGAAGCAGCAGCTAATCCAGTAGGATCTTTTCCAGCTGTTAATCCATTTTCTTTAGCTTGATCGATTATTTCAATAGCTCTTTGTGCTGTATGACCTGATAATCTTAATTCAGCACTAAATCTAATGATGTAATCGTTTGGATTTGCTAATGGAATTCGAATTTGCAATTCTCTTATAATTAATCGGTAACATCTACCAAGTTCTTTCTTTGAAATTCGACTATTTTTAGCAATTTCATCTAGTGTTCTTGGAACTCTTCTGATTCTTGCCGCTGCATAAACTGCAGCTGCTATCATTGCTTCTATACTTCTACCACGTATAAGATGTCTCTCAATAGCTTTTCTATAAATTACTGCAGCTGTTTCTTTTACAGTTCTTGGTATACCAATTTGAGAGCTTAATCTATCAAGCTCACTCATAGCATATGCAAGATTTCTATCCATCGATGAGTGAACTCTTGTTCTAATCTGCCATTTTCTCAATCTGTAAATTTGAGCTCTTCTTCTTGGTGAAAGTTTCTTTCCATAGACATCTCTATCTTCCCATCCTATTTGAGTTGCCAATCCTTTGTCATGGACTGCGAAAGATGTTGGTGATCCAACTCTACTTCTTTTATTCCTTTCTTCAGATGTAAAGGCTCTCCATTCAGGTCCCTCATCTATAATGTGTTCATCAATTACTGCACCACAATTGGTACAAATTCTTTCTCCTCTTGTTGAATCACTGATTATATCTGATGAACCACATTCAGAGCATACAACTTGAGCTTTTTCTTCTTGAAAATCTTCATTAGACATTCTTTAATAAGCCACTCCTTAATTGAATCGGATATTTATCACACTTTTTTCGTAATTCTTCTTAACCATTAACGATAGAACCAAGTAACCCACTAAATTTTTGTTGAGAAGAGCAGTTTAATATAGAAGTTTTTACCTTCTATTTTTATTGGCCCCACATTTATTCTGTACAGGATCGCATCGTTTTCGGGAAAGACTTTTATATTACTTCTAAAGATTTTCTGCGAACTTCATATATAAATCTTACTGAAGAAATATTTATTTGAATATGTTTTTGGAGAAAAATTAGTATAAAAAAAGAAAAATAATAAGACGCCTAAGCGTCTATTTTTTACTATTTTAGTTTTGGATCTAATGCGTCTCTTAATGCATCTCCCATTAAGTTAAACCCAAGAATTGTTATGAATATCATCGTAGCAGGCCATGTTGGCATCCACCAATAAGTCAAAAGATTGTCTCGGTGGTATGCTAAGTCATCGCCCCATGATACAGCTGTTGCATCTCCTAAACCGAAGAATGCGAGTGCTGCAATGAACATCAATGTGTTAGCAATTCCTAATGTGGTTATAACAATTACGGGGGATAGTGAGTTTGGAATAATATGTCTAAATATTATTCTCGAATCTTTCGCACCTAGTGCTCTTTCAGCTTCTATGAATTCCGTGTTTTTCAGAGATAGAATCGTACTCCGCACAATCAGACTCGTTCCGCCCCAGCCGATCAGTGCGAAAATTACAATTACAACCATGTAGATTCCACCTGGAATTTGACTAGCTATATCTCTGAATATAGAGACGATAAAGATAAAGAGGATAAATCCTGGCATTGCGCTTATGACTTCATTTATTCTTTGAACAACATCATCAAAGATTCCGCCATAATAGCCTGAAAATGATCCAATTATCATACCCAAAATACTTGTAGTCATTTGTCCTACAAAACCAAGAACTAATGATAATGTAGATCCAAAGAATGTTCTGGAAAGAATGTCAAAACCTCTTGTGTCAGTACCAAATGGGTATTGAGCACTTGGAGGTAATGTTTGATCTCCAGGAATAATGTATTTTGGATGTGCTATCAAACGTAGATATTTTTGTGTTCCAGGTATCCAGATTTCTATGTAATAATTGAGAATATCATAGGGGTCATTAGTAGGGTTATTCAACCCAAATAATGCATCATATTGTTGAATAAGAAACGCAATAATTGCTAGAACAACCAGAAAGGCTACAATATAAAATCCTATCATACCCATCTGGTCTTTTCGCATACGTCTCATAACAAGAGCCCAAAGATTTGAACCTTCTACAAGTTTAATTTCTTCTAGAATTCTTGTTTCTCTGTCGACGCTTGTTTCGTTCACTGAAGCCATCTTCTAATCATCTCCTAGTATCTAATTCTTGGATCGACTAGAGCATAACTCAAGTCAACTAACAACCTGAACGCAAGAAACATTCCACCAAAGATGAAGTTCGTAGCCATCATCATTGGATGGTCTCTTTGAAGCGCACTTGTTAAGAACACTGTTCCTAAACCAGGCCAACCAAATACACCTTCAGTCATGACAGCTCCACCTAATAAACCAGGTAAAGCCATTCCTACTACCGTAATGATAGGCAGCATAGCATTTCTGAAAGCGTGTTTGTAAACAACTGAGCGTTCTGATAACCCTTTCGCTCTTGCCGTGGTTATATAGTCTTGTCGTAGAATATCCAGCAATTGTGATCTTGTCAGTCTTGCTAGAAATACTAGTCCCGTTAATACAAGAGTAATTGTCGGCAGTATGAGAAATACATAGAATGTTCCATTCAGAATAAATGGTTCCGTGAAAGCCTCACCAGTAGTTGCACCCGTGAAATTGAATATATAGAATGATGCAAGCATAACTAGTTTCGCTAACCAGAACGTTGGCATTGAATATCCTATCAGTGAAGCCAGGGTTACCCCTTTGTCCCAAATAGAGTATTGTCTTGTTGCTTGGATTACTCCTATGACTGTCGCTAGTATCGTACTAATTACAAATGCTGGTGTTGTTAGAAACAATGTATACCACATTCTTCCTACAATGATATCCATAATTGGTTTTCCTTGATCTGCACTACCTTCTACCCAGTGCCAAGATCGTCCGAAATCTCCTTGAAGAATACCACGACGTCTGTACTCTCTTTCAGCAGTTCCATCGCCGTCTAAATCTTCTATGAGGAATTTCTTCATTAAACCAAGCCATTGTAGATATCGAACAAAAGCATTTACTCTAGTATATCTTGTTTCCTCGACAATCATTTTACCAACTTCACTAATGCCAGTAGCGGTGTAGTTGAATACTCTTTCTAATGTGTAATAGATTGTGTTTGAAGAAGTATTGAAGTGTTCATCATAAGATATTTTGTCTGCTACAAAAATATAGGTATAAACAACATTATTTCCGGGAACTGTAAATAGTATGTTGTATCCTTGTTCTCCAAATCCCGTTATGCTGAAATTCCGCTCAATATCGCTTCTAACGTTCAGCGTAACAGTTGTATAATCGATGTAGCCTGTTTCTGGTCCCGTAACATTGAATTCTTTCAATGAAAATCCTGTTGCAGAATCAATATCTATGTCAAAAGAAACTTCATCTTGTCCAACTTTCTGTAGAAAACCGATTTGTACACCGATTTCATTGTATCTCCTAACATAGTCCGTTTGTTCTCCTTTAAACAGACCCATTCTAATTTGAATTGGGTCACCCGGAGATGCAGCAATCAATGCAAAACTAACCATGGAAATTCCAAGTAGCGTAGGGAAGATATATATAAAACGCCTTAATGCATAGCTTCTCATAGACATTTTTCAACATCTCATTTTCAAATTTGCAAATTTGTAACTACAAATCTTGTATCATTTGCTTTTTTAAATTTTATTTTGCCTACTAATATATCTCATTGCTCATATATAGGTGTTGCGATAGATAGTTTAAACTATATTTATATATAGAAATTGTGATTTTTTATTCATTCATAAGAAAATGTAATATCATTGTTACGATAATATTCTATGATTTCTTGTGCAATTTTTTGACTTATCCCTTTTACCTTAACTAGTTCCTCTAAATCAGCATTTCTTATATTTTCTATACTACCAAAATGATCAAGTAACATCCTAATCCTTTTTTCTCCAAGGTTTGGGATTTCTTCTAAAGAAGATTTAATCATCTTTTTCGCTCTTCTTTGTCTATGAAAGCTTACAGCAAATCTATGTGCTTCATCTCTTACTCGTTGTAAAATCTTTAAAGCTTCGGATTTTTCATCTAAAATGATTGAGCTTCTTTGATCTGTAAAATGTATTTCTTCAAATTCTTTAGAAAGACCAATTATAGGTATTTCTTTCTTAATCTTCTTCATTACAATTAATACTGAATTTATCTGACCAGGACCTCCATCAATGAGAATTAAATCAGGTTCTGGGTCTTTTTTAGCTAGACTCCCTGTAAATCTTCTCTCAATCATTTCTCGTAAAGAAGCATAATCATCTTGCCCTTCTACTGATTTTATTATGAATTTTCTATAATCTTTCTTTTTTGGTAATCCATTTGTAAAAACAACACATGATCCAACAGTATCAGAACCAAGTAAGGTTGAAATATCATATCCTTCAATTCTATTTGGCTCTTTCCTCAATCCCAATATTTCTTTTAATTCGTGCAATGCTTTATTGATTTTTATCTCTCGCATTTCCTGTTGCTTATTCAACGTAAGAAAGTTATTTTTTGCATTTGAATATGCAAGATCAATAAATGCTTTTTGTTCTTTTGTTTTTGGTCTTACTAAAATCGGATTTGATTTTTCTAATTTTAATTTTTCTAATAACCAAGAATTTATAACATATTCATCCTCTATTTCTATTTTAGTTAGAATAATTTTTGGAATATTGTCTGTTTTAGAATAATATTGTTTTATAAAAGAGGTTAAAATTTCTTCATCACTTTGTTCGAAAGGCAAATCCATTATGAAGTACTTCTGCTCTGTAATCCTTCCTTGTCTCATTGCCAATATTTGAACTAATGATACATTTTGTGTCTGAAACAATCCAATTAGATCATATTCTGCATTTACATCTTTTGAAACAATTGTTTGCTTCTGCACTAATTTTTCTAAAGCTAAAACTTTGTCTCTTAGTTGTGCAGCTTTTTCATAATTCATTACTTCTGATGCTTTATGCATTTCTTCTCTTAATTCTTTTATTAGATCTCTTTGCTTTCCTTCAAATAATTTTATGAATTGTTTAACCGTTTTCAAGTATGTTTCTTTATCAATCTTGCTAACGCAAGGAGCTAAGCATCGATCCAATTGAAAAAATAAGCAAGATCGATCAATTTTCCCTTCAATAATTGGTTTTTTGCATCTTGCTATTGGAAAAATAGTTAATGCTTTTTTTAATGCAATACGTAGTGTTTTCACATCAGTATATGGCCCGAAGTATAGATCTTTATTATCTTCTCGATTTCTGGTTATTTCCACTCTTGGATACTCTTCACTCGTTGTAATTATTAAATATGGATATGTTTTATCATCTTTTAATCTAATATTCAATCTAGGTTTGTGTAGTTTTATCAAACTATTTTCAAGAATTAAAGCATCAGTTTCTGTATTTGTTACTATGAATTCCGCGTTTCTTGCTATTTCTTTTATTGATAGTGTTTTTCTATCTGTTACTCCATCAACAAAGTAAGATGCAATTCGTTTTTTTAGTGATTTTGCTTTTCCGATATAGATTACTTTTTCATTTTCGTCTTTAAATGAATATATCCCTGGTTTATCTGGAAAAGATTTTATTCTTAATAATAGATCTTCTTTGTTTTCAGTAGCCAACAATTTCACTTTTCATTACTATTAATTTTAGTATCTTTTACTTTAACGATGCTGTTGTTAAATAACGATTAAAAGATTATTTAAATCTAAAATCCTTCTCTTGGTGTTTTTATAGTTATTTTTTAATTAACTCTTGGTCGATTAGCTCAAATGATATCATTCCACATTGTTCTCATTAGTTGAGATTCAATGAAAAATGAGAAGAGGATTATGATTATTAATGTCACAACAACTATTCGAAAATCTTGAATCAATTAGCAATGATCTAAATTTTTCAGATATTTTCGAAAAAATGATGCAAGAATTGTATCCTAAAGTTAAGGGTTTGAATTCTCAGATATCATTAGATCTTGGTTTTCTTTATATTTTTAGACATCTGGAAGATGAAGACGATAGGTATGAATTATTAGAGTTTTGGCAAGAAAAATCTGCTCATCAGATTGTACATTTGCCTATGGGCGAATTTCATTATAGACCATATATTGATTTTATTTATCTTGATAAAATTATGAATGGTTTATTCATCGAGACTGTTTTAGAACAAATGTCTAAATTCAAAGGTCTATCTTTTTATGAATCATGTGCAATATTGTTTGATTTAGAAAGATATTATGTTGTTCCTTTATCTGAAATGGATGTTAGAATTATAGAAACAATCAGAGATTTAATCAGGACCGAACAGTATTATACAAATGAGCTTCTTTCACAGAAATTACAAGTTCGTTCAAATTACATTAGTCGTCGAATTGGTTATCTTCGAAATAATGCTTATTTTAGAGTTACAGGAACTGTGAATTTTCCAAAAATAGGCTTGAATCTATACATTATTCTAATTGAGTCAACACCTGAGTTTCAGGAATCAGTTTCCAAATATTTCTCCTCACCATATACAAGAACTATACGTCGTTGTCCAAATCAACGATATGACTATATTGTCTCTTTAACAATTCCAAAGACTCATGAAAAGAAATTGTTTGAATATCTTGTCAAATTAAGTGAATCAAATAGGATAAGATCTTTTTATTGTGATGAAGTAAAAACTATTTCAAATAATCTTAATTTCTCTTATTATACATATTCAAAAAGACCTACAGTGTTATCAGCGAACAAACCAGGTTTCTTTATTGACTGGTTTAAAGAACGAATTTTAAGTATGAGCGATAATTCAGATAATCCCACTAAAGCTTTCCATCGCTTCTCCTTTGAAGGAGAACTTGTGAAATTCACAGAAAGAGATCTTAAGGTAATGACTTTGTATAGACGTGATTTAGATAGCTCTGTTCGTACTATCTCTAAAAGATTATCACTTTCTTGGGAGGATACCAATTATCACCTTGAGAGAGTTAGGAAATTACTGTTTCCGATGATTTTATTATATTATATGGGATTAAATCAATCCGCAATCTTATTTTATGATAAAATTTCAAAGGAGAATCTAAACACCATTGAAAACATTATCCTTAGAATGCCTCAGACGTTTTCGTATTCTTTCAGAAATGGTGGGGCTATATTAACTGTTGATTTAATGAATGGTGCTCATCGACTAAATGATTTGGTTTGTGAAACCTTACCAACAGTAAAAAATACCCAATTTTCCTTAGCATCAAAAACCAGCGGAATTTTCCGTCCTATTCCTTATAAATACTATAAAGAGAATAAATGGATTTTTCCCGACAATTTCTTTCTGTTCAATGATGATATTAAATAATGTCTTAGCAATTAAACAGCTGTCATTTTATACGAGTTGTTAATTAATTATTTAACTAGACATATCAATTGTATGATGAGGAACATTAATTGAGGTCTCGAGTAAAAGTCATTTGTCGAGGAATAGTTCAAGGTATTGGCTTTAGACCATTTGTTTATCAAACAGCAATGAATCTTGGTTTAACTGGATATGTGAGAAATCAGGGTGATGCCGGAGTATTGATTGTAGCTGAAGGACAAGAAAGCGTTCTTAAAAAATTCGTACATTCATTAGAAGTAAATAAACCATATTTAGCCAAGTATGAGGATTTTCAGGTTACTTGGGAAAACTTCGAAGACCAATTCACTACTTTTGAAATTCAAAAAAGCTCTGAAAAGAAAGTTGGTGGAGTTTCCTACCTCCCGCCTGATATTTCTATTTGTGATAAATGCTTAAATGATATGGAGAATCAAAACGATTATCGTTACAAATATGCATTTACTTCATGTGCAATTTGTGGTCCTCGATATACAACAATTACAAATCTACCATACGACAGATCAAATACAACTATGAAAGATTTTCCTTTTTGTGAATCATGTAGTAATGAATATAATGATCCACTAGATCGTCGTCATCATGCACAAACTACTTGTTGTGTTAGATGCGGTCCTCAATTATTTCTTTATAATAAATCTGGGGAGAAAATAAAGGTAAAACACATCCATAAAGAAATTAGTAAATTGATTTCTGAAGGAAATATAATAGCAATTAAGGGGATTGGAGGAACACATCTTGCATGTTCAGTAAATAATGATGAAACCATTTTAAGATTGCGAACTCGAAAAGGCAAAAGAAAGTACAAACCTTTTGCAATAATTTCTAGAACTTTAGCAGATGTAAAAAAATATGCTGATGTTAATAAAAATGAAGAAATCATACTAACCAGCTATCGAAAACCTATTGTTCTGTTAAATAAAAAAGATCCATTTCCGCTATCAGAATGGATTGCCCCAAAATTGTATAATATAGGAGTAATGCTTCCTTATTCCGGGATTCATTCATTAATTTTGGATGAAATCAATGAACCTGCTTTAGTATTAACAAGTGCAAATCCTTCTGAAATTCCTATGTATATAGATAATGATGAAATATTAACTAAAGCACATGAATTGGCGGATTATTTCTTACTACATAATAGACGGATATTTCAACGTGCAGATGATAGTGTAATACGTTTTGCTAATGATAATCCTATTTTAATAAGAAGATCTCGAGGTTGGGTACCTGAACCTATTAATTTGCCTTTTGACTTAGGCTCGTTTTCTTCATTAGGCGTAGTCCCCCTTCTAACATCAACAGGAGCAATTGCCAAAACAAATAGGTGTTTCCCAACTCAATATATAGGTGATGTAGAGACACTTGAGACTTTAGGATTTCTTGAGTCTTCTATCCATCATATGGCTTCTTTGTTAGATATTGAATCTTTTGATTCAATAGGTTGTGATTTACACCCAAGTTTTTTATCCACGAGATTAGCTGAAAAATTTCAGAAAGAGTATAATACAGTTTTGTATAAAATTCAGCATCATCATGCACATGCTACTGCATTAATGATAGATAATCAAGTGCAAAAGGAAGAAGAGATAATATCAATAATAGCTGATGGTGTTGGTTATGGTTCTGATGGAATAATATGGGGTGGTGAAATTTTCCATAACTCGTATACGGAATTTAAAAGAATTGGTCATCTTGAAGAACAACCAATGATTGGTGGAGATCGAGCTACTTATTTTCCAATGCGAATGGTTATTGGAATTTTGTCAAAGGTCTTTTCAGAAACCAAAATTTTAGATTTATTAAAAAAGAATTATCCAAATAGTTTACCAGGAGGAGAAAAAGAAATAGAAATTGTTTTTTCACAATTAAATAGAGAAATTAATGTCTATAAGACAACAAGTACAGGTAGAGTTTTAGCTGCTGCCAGTGCTTTACTTAAGGCTTGTTTTGAAAGAACATATGAAGGTGAACCAGCAATTATTCTTGAAGCCTTAGCCCATAAAGGTAAAATTGGTAAAATTAATTTTGCATTACCTGAGAATAAATTGAATACTATTAATACTACATCTATATTACATCAAGCTTTTGAATTTATGTTGACTGGAAATCAACCAGCTGATATTGCTGTTGCAATTCATCTTTATCTAGCCAATCAATTTTCAGATTTAGCAATAGATTATGCTTTATCTGAAGGTATTAAGAAAATTGGTTTTACTGGTGGTGTTGCTTATAACGATATTATTACTCGTCAAATAGCAAAGAAAGTAAAAGAAGCTAAATTAGAATTTTTACACCACAAAGCATTACCATGTGGTGATGGTTGTATAAGCA
>Ga0209536_100010572_pt1 | contig 13589 bp, 16 predicted proteins | sample DeeMarSeWOR28_12_FD_187461 | JGI IMG/M metagenome (GOLD analysis project Ga0209536, IMG submission 187461) | Marine sediment microbial communities from White Oak River estuary, North Carolina - WOR-2-8_12 (SPAdes) (version 2) | ecosystem: Environmental > Aquatic > Marine > Intertidal zone >...
CTGAGTGAACCACAGGTGAGCTTTTTTGTTTTGTGTCCTCTCTACAGGGTGCAGTTCAAACGAGGGGCTGTTTTTATTCACTGAGAAGATGCAACAAAACGCGGCCGTTTGAAAAAGACAAGCGCAAAAAGTATAGCAAGAATTGCTAGGGTGCAACCTGCGAACAAATTGGGTTTATAAGGAAAGCGCATGCTGCGTTCCCATAAAATAAATGCTTGAAATCTAACGAGCATAATCCATTGCGTAGGGATGAGTTGCCACAAGATTAGTGCAAGACCAACCATACTCGTACTAAAAAACGTTAAAGCATAATCGAACCAGGAAAGCCGGAATTGTAGTTTGGGCGTAGATGTGCGCACTTTGTCAATAACTTTCTTGGAAAATCCTGCAGGTGCAGGTGTAATTGGATAAGTTTGCAAAGCATCTTCCAGTTCAAAATAGTTTTTTTGACCATTTTCATGTGCGGAAGTCATTAGAATATCTCCTCTAATTCAAGAATAGCTTTTCGCAAACGGTCTTTTGCACGAAACAAACCTGTTTTCACTGTTCCAATCGGCAAGTTAGTAATCGTAGCGATCTCATTGTAAGACAATTCATCTTGGTATCGTAACGAGACGAGCATACGGTAATGGTCTGGCAAGTCATCAATCTGACGATGCAGAAAAGCACGCCGCTCGCTCCTCTCTATGCCGAAAACGATATCGCTCTCTTTAGCGACATCTGATATATCTGCAATGTCTTCATCGACCAAGATAACAAGCTCACGACGCAAGTGCGGGAAACGGTTATAGCACAGGTTGACAACAATCCGGTATAGCCATGTACGGAACTTCGCTTGTTGGCGGAATTTGGGCAAAGCCAACCATGCTCGAACAAAAGCATCCTGGGCAACATCCTCAGCCTCCACCGCGTTCCCAAGCGTGCGCAGCGCCAGATTGTAAACAAAGTCCTGATTCTCAATTACCAATACTTCAAAGGCATCCGTATCCCCTGACCGTGCTCGCTTGATCAGATCCGCCTCATCCATCGTGATAATACAATTCCTTAGTAGTTAGACCATCTCCAGAAGTAAAAAGTTTCACTCAAAAAAAACACAATTTACTGAAACTTTTCACCAGTCTTACTTGTCAAATGAATGTAAGAGAGTTTCATTAGGAGACAAGTATGAAAAATAAATGGTTAATTGCCGGCGTCTTAATTGTAATCCTGCTCGTGCTATTTACGGCGATTATTTATCTCTCCTGGCAAGGCATCGAACAGGCCAATCAAAGCGGTGTCCGTTGGCGAGCGTTTTCATACGATTTAGTGTCGGCTGAAGCTGATGAAGAACAACGCTTTTCTATCAATGGCGCAGCAACACTGGACATTAGGAACGATATTGGTAACATCACCGTTGTTGCCGGGTCAGACGATGAAATCGTTATAAAAGCTCACAAAACCGCATGGGGTAGCAACCAGGCTAAAGCAAATGCCGCCCTTGAAGATTTGAAAATAATTACTACTCAAGACAACAACAACGTCACTGTTCGAGTAGAGCCGGTCGATATAATATATATATTCGCTTTTAGAACACGACCGGACTCTGTAGCCTTCACAATAACAGTTCCTACAAATACTATGGTCATAACGCAATCGAACGTTGGTGACATCGCCCTCAGCAAAACTGTAGGCAATGCCAATTTACAAACCGAATTCGGTGATGTCAGTGTAACGAATGCTAAAGGAAGCCTGACCGTAGATACCAACAGCGGCAAAGTCACGGTGGAACAAGTTCAGGCGAACAAACAGACGATCGACTTAAAATCTGAATTCGGTTCCATCACCCTTGAGGATGCTACCGCTAAAGACATCAACGTACGCTCCAACAGTGGCGAAATAAACCTGGAGAGTGTAGACGCAACAGGAGATATTAGCCTGGCAAGTGAATTTGGGAGAATTCAATTCAAGTCTGGACAGGCTGATATGCTAAACATCGAAGCAAACAGCGGTGCAGTCATTCTGACGGATCTGTTCATAAATAAGCCCCTTACAGCAAAAACTGAATTTGGGGATGTGACGCTACTAAATGTGAATGCGCCTTCTTATGATCTAAAATCGAATAGCGGCAAAGTAAGCCTCGATAGCGCACATGGCAATGTAACAGCACATTCTGAATTCGGTGATATCGAGGTGACCAACGGTGAGCAAGTCAATCTTGATCTGAAAACAAACAGCGGCGCAGTTGAGTATTCCGGTTCGCTTGGTCCAGGGCCGCATATCCTTGATACTGAGTTTGGCAACATTTACTTGACCATTCCAAATGATACGAGTTTGTCTGTTGACCTGGAAACAGAATTCGGGAAAGTCAAATCTGATTTTGACATCACTCTCAGCGGAGAGTTCAGCGAAAAGCAGTTGAGCGGCACAATCAACGGCGGGGGCGCCAGCCTGACCGCCAGCACAAACAGCGGCAATATCACCATCTCAATTCTTAACCCGTAGGAGGTAAAAAATGAACGACGTAGTACCTATGGTCTTTGGTATCGGATTTCCTCTCATTATCTTCGGTTTCATCGCTCTGATGCGTTACATAAACTATCGCGAAACACTTGCACTGGCCGAAAAGGGACTGATGCGGCCTGCAAAGGTTCAAAGCAACGGCAAGAATGCCCTTCGTTGGGGAATCGTGATTGCATCAATTGGTCTTGCCGTGCTCATAGGAGTGTTTCCAATAGGCGGTCCGGTTCTGTTAGTTGGACTGATTCCTACTTTCTTTGGACTGGGATTGGTTTTGATATATGTACTAACGCGCGACTCTGATAAACAAGATGAAGAAGACAAAGACCAAACAGAGTAGATAGCTCACTACCGCTATAAAAAGCCCCGATTTCTAAAAAAATCGGGGTGATATTCAATACTTAGTACGGGTAGTTCTTACTGTCCTTCTTCCTGAATCGCAATACCAGCAAAAACGATCGGCCCTTCAGCCGGGACTTCGGGCGGGCGGCCTAGCGGCATGAACTTCTTGACAAATAAGTTCTCATACAGCAGGGACTCTTCCCAGACGCCGCCACCGAAAATGTCGTTGCCTTTAGCGCCGTCGACACGGCGGGAACCCATCAACATGCCCTCGTATGTGCTCTGGTCCAGTTGCGCTGAAGCAACTGCCATATCCGGCTGATGGCAGGATGCACAAGCCAGTGAGCCCGGATACCACAGGTTGGATTCCAGGAACAACGGTTGCACATCATCCGTGAAGTTGGCCTGACATTCTTGTCCGTCCACGTCAGTAAAAGTGAAAGTTTCAGTATCAGAATAACCAGCCGAGACCCAGGCACCAATCAAATTAACAGCCGCGATTCTACAGCGTGCAAAGCTGGGCGCTGCAACTGAAAAATCAGGTGCAGGCAGGGTGGCCGCGGCCAGGGTAGGGATGGGAGTAGTTGCAGCAATTGGTTGTCCTTGCCGGCAGGTCAGTGTAAAGCCACAGGCCGATATGTACACGATACTGATCCACACAACTAGCAACAGGACAAAGGCAATCAGTGCGGTATACATGAATTTGCGAAAATCATCCGTTCGATCCATAAACTCTTCTCCTATTGCTGCGTAGCGGCCAGTGTGCGGATGTAGTTGACCACATCCCAGCGATCGCGCACAGTCAGGTTTTCAACCATGGGAGGCATACGATCTGTCACGCCATTGGTCAGAGTCAGGAACAACGCGCCGTCACTTTTGCTCTGGGTCACATCCAGGGTAAGATTGGCGGGTTTATTCGCCAACAATGCAGATACGGAGCCATTCCCTTCGCCTGTTGCGCCATGGCACATAACACAATTCAGGGCATATAAGGTCTCGCCTCGCGAGATGGAAATCTCATCAGCTTCTACCGGATTTTCCGGCGCGCCCATGTTGGGAATAAAAGCCGGGCCGTTCACCGGGATGGAGAGCGCTGGAACAGGCAACGGCTTTTCCTGCGCGTCGAATGATGGTTGTATTTCCATAAAACCAATCCATTCAATTTTGATGACATCCATAGAAAATAGTGCCAATGTTCCAAAAAATGCAAAAGCGAGCATGGCCAGGACAATAAGCTGCTTAAGTAGTCTCATAACTGCTTTGCCTCCGCTACCTCAACCTTTTCCGCGCCAAGGGCGGTCATGGCTTTGGTGAACTTGTCCTGCGCCTCTTCCGGGCAATAGAAGAAAACAGCGAATTTGCCGTCGCTGATCTCCGGAACATATTCCATCGGACGATAGGACGGGAAACCGCTGTCGAGGAATACACCGACAAAGGTGGAAATCAACATGCCCAACATGGTCATTTCAAAAAGCACAACCACCGAAGGCGGGCCGGGTATGACTGGTTGACCGCCGACGGGGACGAAGTAGATTAGTGGGGTCAGGATCAGGAAAATGCCAATCAGAAAACCGCCAATCGCGCCGCCCAACGCCAGGCGCGGGACATTCGTCCACTGGTTGGGGCGGCCCAGCATGGCTTCGGTCACCGGCACGCCGGAGATAATGTTCATTTGCTCGTCAGAAAGGCCCATCCCCCGCAATTTGTCGATCGCATCGGCAGCAGGCTCTAGGTCCGGGAAGACCGCTAAAAGGGATACATTTTCAGCCACCATCCACCTCCTATTCCAATTCGCTGACCGTCACGACGGTCTCGCGTCCGAATTTGCTGATCTTGTGCGCCATCTGTCCCTCTTCCACTTCCCAGACCGGGATCAGCGGGATGAGTTTGGATGCAATCATGTAAAGCAGTATGAAGAACGCTAAGGTGCCAATACTGAGCGGAATCTCGATGCCGGGTTTATACATGTTCCAGGTAAAGGGCTGACGGTTGATGGTAAGCGAAATGGGAACGATGATGTAACGCTCGAGATACATGCCGAAGTTGATTAGCAAGCCAACCACGAAGACCACCCAGGGGTTGGAGCGCCACTTCTTATTCCAGAGCACAGCCCAGGGAACGGCAACGTTCACGATCAACATGGCGAACCACATCCAGCCCAACGGACCAGCTTCATGGAAGTGCAGTAGTTCGTGCGTCCATTTGTCGCCGCCGTACCACTGCACCATGTAGTCGTTGAAGAAGAAGTATGCCCAGGTCATGGAGATGATGAGCATCAATTTGCCGATAGCATCGAAGTGCTCAGGACGGATAAAGTATTTCATGTTCTTCATCGTAGCCCGGACAATCGCCAGCACCATGATGACCGCGCCCATACCGGAGTGCAGCGCACCAACCACGAAGTACGGACCAAAGATGGTGGAATTCCAACCAGGGCGTGTTGCCGCAGCAAAGTCCCAGGAAACGATAGTGTGCACCGAGAACATAACCGGGATAATGGCGAAAGCGAAGATGTTCATGGCATTGCGCAGGTGCGTCCATTCGCCTTCGGTGCCGCGGAAGCCCAGTGCTAGAACTTTATAGACATTCTTACGCCAACCGGTCGAGCGGTCTCGCGCCATGGCAAGGTCCGGGATGAGAGGCAGGAACAGGTACATCGTTGAGGCCAGCAGGTAAGTTGTAATGGCCAACAAGTCCCACATCAGCGGCGAGTGGAAATTTGGCCACAGTTGGCGTTGACTTGGGTAGGGTACCATCCAGTAACTCAACCAGACGCGGCCCATGTGCATGAAGATACTAAATCCGGCTTGTATCAGGCCAAAGGTGGTCATTAACTCAGCAGCGCGGGTGAACGGGCGGCGGAACTCAGCTTTGAAGACGCGCAGGATGGCCGAGATGAACGTCCCGGCGTGACTGATACCGATCCAGAAGACAGTGTTGACCAGGAACATGCCCCAGTACACCGGGCGATTGACTCCAGCTACTCCCAAACCTTCCACGATCATGTATCCCCAAGACCAAAACAAGCCAACCAATACGATCGCGCCCAGGATGATTACAGCCACCCAGAATTTCCAGGTGGTATGGTGCATGGCTTCCATCGCCATGGCGTTCATTTCGCCCCGTGGTTTGGGGTCGAGCATCAGGTGTTGTTCACGCAGGTGCTCTTCGTGGGACATTGTTTCGTTATGGGAGTGATCCATGTGTTGCGCAGTTGCTGTCATAGGTTATTCTCCCGTGAAATAGGTCACGCGCGGCTGCGTACCGAGCTCTTCAAGCAGTTGCACACCACGCTGTTGTTTCTTCAATTGATTGACTTTGCTTTCGGGGTCGTCCAGGCGGCCAAAAACGATCGCGTCCGCCGGGCAGGCCTGGGCGCAGGCGGGTGCGAACTCACCATCCGCCACTTCCCGGCCTGCCGCTTTGGCGGCGTCTTCCGCGCGATGGATGCGCTGGATGCAAAAGGTGCATTTTTCCATGATGCCGCGGCGGCGTACGGTTACATCCGGATTAAGCTGGTTGTTCAAGGGTTCAGGGCGATCGTAATCACGCCAGTTGAAGGTACGTACCTGGTAGGGGCAGTTGTTGGCACAGTAGCGCGTGCCTACACAGCGGTTGTAGACTTGCAGGTTCAGGTCTTCCGCCGGGCTGTGTACCGAAGCGAACACCGGGCAAACCGGTTCACAGGGTGCGCTGCCGCACTGCTGGCAAAGAGTCGGCTGGAAAGGTGTCATTTTGACCTCGGGATACTCACCTTCCCAGAAGCGCTCGATGCGCATCCATTGCAGGGAACGTCCGTAACCCGCATCTTCTTCACCGACGAAAGCGATGTTGTTCTCCATTGCGCAGGCCGCTACACAAGCCTGGCAACCCGTGCACAGGTCCTGGTCGATGACCATGCCCCATTTGCCCTCAGCTTCTTCCGCAAGGGCGCCTTTCGCGCCGACTTCATTCAAATCTACTAAAGGTTTCATCGCGTATCTCCTAGTGTCCTTCACCGCCATACACACCCAACTTACTTTCCAGACGAGAAAGTACACGTTTCTTACCAGTCTTCTCGATCTCCACTTTCATCCCGGTAAAAGCCAGATCACCGGCTTCGTTGAATTTTGGACTGATAAGGTCGAGCGGGTTCACTCCGCGTCCCTGAGCATAGCGGCCATAGGCAGTATGGCCCTGTCCGAAGGGAATCGCGATCACGCCCGGATGAATGGCCGGATACAGATAAACAGAGACCTCAATCTCCCCGACCTCGGACTTGATCTTGACGACATCATCATCTTCGATGCCAAGTTCATGCGCGGTTTCGGGGTTCATCTCGACCCAGGTGTTCCACATGACGGTCGTGGTCGGGTCGGGGACTTCCTGCAGCCAGGGCTTATTGGCACCCGCTTCGCCCAACACTGGCGAGACGTAAGGCATCAAAATGAATTCGCCTTCGCCCTCGTATTCGGGCAGATCTACGCTCATAGCTTCGTTCAGGGCATTGACCGCGGGCGCGACCAGCGCATCCGCGTTGGTCCACCAGCCGCCGAACTGCTGGAAGTAAGCCGCAAAGGTGTTGATCTCGGGCGCATTAAAGTTGGCGTCTTTCTGGTCTACCAAGGGCAGCAGTTTATCTTGGATAAAGGCGACTTCGTCCGCGAAGGGCAGCGCGGAAGCCAATCTGCTTCCCGCTGCAGCGGATGCCGCCAGCAGCACGTCCGTGGTGGATTTTGTATTGTAGAACGGCACTACCACAGGCTGCGCGCCCGAAAGCGTGGACTGTCCTGTGCCAGTAAAAACGCGCTGGTAGCCCCAGGATTCCAGTCCATGATGGTCGGGGAAAATGTAATCCGACATCATGGCGGTTTCATCGGGGAAGGTCGCGAATGAGATGACCAGCGGCACGTTCTCCAACGCGGCCTCGAAGCCAAGCGATTTAGGCAATTCAAAGACAGGGTTGACGCCATGCACAAACAAAACTTTGACTTCGCCTGCGTTCATCTTCTCGATGAAAGCAGCCATTTCCTGTAAGTTCGCCGGGCGATGATATGCATCCTGGTTGGGGGCAGCAGGCGAGAGGTACACGCCGCCAGGCTGACCAAAGTTGCCAGCCAGCGCGTCTAACGCCAGCACGGCTTCCGCTGTCTGTTGCCCGTTGCTTTGGCCAAGCGCCGCGCCGCCGGGGATAGCCAGTGGTCGTTCGGCACGGGCAAACAGGTCTGCCAGGTGAACCAATGTCTCTTCGGGAACGCCGGACGCTTCCGCTACGGCCGCCACATCCACGTTGACGAAGGCACGCGGCAGGACAGGCAAGCTGGTCTCAGCGTAGATACGGCCAATCGCGAGCGCAACCAGGCCCTCAGTCCCGGGGCGAAGCGGAACCCATTCATCCGCTTTAGAGGCCGTCTGTGACATGCGCGCCTCAAAATGGACCAGGTGCCCGCGCTTTTCCTGTTTGCGCATCTTCGCAAATCCGCGCGTGTAAGCCACCGGGGAAAGCCAGGTCTCAAGAAAGTTCGCGCCGAAGGAGAAAGTGACGTCGGCGTTGGCCAGGTCGAAGAAGGGCATGCCCTCCTGCCCGAGCATGGTTTCTGCCGCTTTGGAAAGAGTGGCGCGCGATTCGAACATGCCCAGCGCCCCATAGCGGAGGGGCGCGGGCGCGCCGATGGCGGCAGTCAATTCGGATGCCAGATCATAAAGATGATCAGGAGCCAATCCCATCAGGAAAGCGATCCCATCCGGGTCGGTATCGGCCAGCGCATCGGTCACAACCTGAATAGCTGCATCCCATTCCATTTTGTTGTTGCTCAAGGACGACTTGCGACCTTGCTTCATGGGGTCAGTTACACGGTCGGGATTGTATAGCCCATGCAATGTTGCCTGGCCGCGCGCGCAGGTTTTCCCCAGGTTGACGGGGTTATGCTGGTTGCCCTCGGCCTTGATGGCGCGCCCCTGATAGGTGCGGAGGATCAGTCCGCAGCCGGCTGCACACTCGCGGCAGGTGGTGGCGAAATAAGTGCTCTCGCCATTAAAGGTGTATTCCGGCATTTGCGTGTACGGCTCACGGATGACATAGCGTGAAGCCGGGCCGCAGCCGGTCAGCACCGCTCCAGTGGCAGTGGCCGCACCAGCCAGCTTTAGAAAATCTCGCCGGGAAATCTTTTTACTCATGTATAATTCCTTTCACCCGGTCTAATAATGACAGGTTCCACAATCGAGCAGCTTCAGGCGCTTCTCGGGATCATCCTGGGTCTTTTCACGGTGACAGTCCAAACACCAGCCCATGTTCAATATCTGGGGGTTTTCATAAATTCCCATCTGGCTCAAATCGCCATGACAATCTTCACAGTTCAGGCCAGCCGCGATATGCGGACGATGGTTGTAGTGCACAAAATCCGGGACCATCGCCACCGGCACCCACTGGATCGGCTGGTTGTTTTCTACAGCCGCAACCAGCGGTTTCAGCAATTCGCTGGTCTTGGTAATTTCCATCTGTTGATGGCAGCCCCAGCACTTGGTCTGCGTAGGCAAGCCTGCAACCGCCCCACGCGATGCCCCGGGATGGCAATACAAGCACTGAATGCCAAACGAGATATGCCGGTCATGCGGGAACTGGATTGGCTGCTCTGGTGAAGTCTGCGTCAGGCTGATGCCCCACACAGCCACACTGAGTAATATTAACCCAACAATTAGAAGACCAATCCGTCCAAGTGGCGAGATCAGCCAACTAAAGATTTTCTTGATCATGGATTCTCCTGAGTTGGTCATATTCATGCATGAACATTAGCGTTTCTTACGTTTCGATGCGGGCGGGTAAAAATAACCATCTTTCTAAAAAATACTCGTCCCGATGATCATCAAGACGAGTGAAAAATTATAACTGAAAGAAGGTGCTCCACGTAACTCTCCAAAGCTGCAGCAGGTTGCCCCACCGTAACATAAAAATTATAACGCATAACCAGTTGAAAGTACATATAATTGGTGAAAATTGCCCAAATGACAAATCCGGCTTGGTTCACGAAACACGGGGTGTTATACTTTGTACCCAGCCAAACACTATGAAAACAAAATCACAAAACATCCGCATCGCATTCTGGATTATGCTGGGGCTTGCCATTGCATTCACCAGCCTGGCGCTCAATCGCCCTTCATCTACGGCTCAGGAAGCGACCGCCACCCCCACTGTGATAGCAGATTCCATTGATACCGCAGCAGAAGTGGTGGAAGATGCAGGCTCAACCGATGGAATCATGTTGATGGCAGTGGTGATCGTCCTGATCGTGATCATCCCCATTTTACTCAGACGCCAGGCTTGGTCGAACGGAAAGCAAAAGAAATAATTACAGAGAAATCAATCCCAGGCCCAAACCTGCCCGGATTGCCTCGGTTCGGCTGGAAACATTCAATTTTGTGTACAGGGAGGAAAGATGAAATTTGACGGTGTGCTCGCTGATATTCAACTTCAAAGCAACTTGCTTATTCGCTAACCCCTGCATAATCAATTGCAGGACCTCCGTTTCACGGGTGGTCAGTGGTTCGAGCAACTCCTCCCCATTGACCAGTTCGATCCGGTTAGATTGACGCATCAATCCCTGGACCAGAGCCGGCGTACCCACCCACAGGCCCTCGCCCAGTGCCCGGATGCTCGCCGTCAATTCCTCCCCGCTGGCATTCGGCGACAGAACACCCCAAGTTCTGGTCGAATTGGAAAGCAAAATTAGCGCATCTTCTGGGTCATCAGTAAGCAGCAAAACAGCTGGGCTATTTTCCCCTATTTCAGGCAAATCCGAGACCGAGGCCAACACGAGCACCTCGGTTTTTTCTTCAAGTAAATCTAACTCATCGAGGTCAGCTATTTCGCCGACCACACTAAGCTCGGGTACATCTCCCAGTAATTCCCGCAACCCTATTCTCATAGCAGGATTAGGCGAAACAATCGTCACTCGGATCAAAGTACGCTCTCGGGAACTGGTTTCGTTCGACGCGTTCTATTCTTTTGCTTTGAAAGCGCGCGCTCTACAAATTCAATCACCACCGAGACAGGGATAGCAATGCTCTGGTCGCCACCTATGATCATAGCGTTGATCCCAATCACTTCACCGCGCACATTGACCAAGGGGCCGCCGGAGTTGCCGGGTGCAAGCGGCACATCTGAACGGATAATTGGGATTTCCCTGCCGCGTCGGGTTTTGGCCGTCAGCGTGGTACTGACGATGCCACGGGTCACGGAGTTGCGTTGTCCCCAGGGATGACCGAAAGCAAAGACCATCTCACCGACACGCGGCGAAATGGGGGCAGGCGCCAGCGTAGTCAGCCCCGAGGCTTCGATGGACAGCAGCGCCAGGTCCACATGCGGGTCGCGCGCCAGCAAGCGGGACGCGTATTCGCTGTCATCCTGTAACTTCACAACCGGAGAGCGCTGCCCGACCACATGATTGTTGGTCAGGATCAAGCCATCTTCGCCCCAAATGATGCCCGCACCAGCCCCCCAGCGATGACCATGCACGATGGTCAAGGACGGCATCACACGTTGAACGAGTGCATCCAAAGATTCGGTAAAGGTTCCGCTGCCCCCCTCGGGGATGATAAATTTCATCTTAGCGCTCCCCGATCACGACATCCACAAATTGAAGTTGACCACCGCGAAGAACATCAATGGGTGTGGATTTACCGATCACATCACCAGTGAGTTGGGCGAAAAGCCTATCGTGATCAGTAACAGGCGAACCGCTCACGCCAACCAGGATATCGCCGACCATCAGGCCGCCTGCGGCTGCCGGGCTGTCTTTTTCAAGGCCCATCACCAGCAGGCCGGTCGCTTGTTCCCGCTTGAGAGCTTTTTGCGCGTCAATCGAGATTTCCACGGCCTGGCTGCGGATGCCGAGGTAGCCGCGCCGGATATGTCCGTGCTTGGCAATTGTTTCGGCAACTTTCCAGGCGATGTCGGTTGGGATGGTGATGGCCGCGCCGCGCGTCAGGCCGGAAGTGTTCAGGCCCAGGACTGTACCATTGGCAGCCACCAGCGGCCCGCCAGAGAAGCCGGGATAGGGGATGCTGTCGGTGCGCAGGTAGCGCTCGAGCATACCGCCGTGATGCGTGCGGAAAGGACCACCAATCGCACTGACTGTACCCAGGCTCGCCTCGATTCCATTTTTGCTTGGACGTCCGAGCGCCAGGACAATCTGCCCAACTCGGGCGGGCATTTTTGCCGGTTCGGCGGGATAGGCTCCAGAGCGTTCCAGTTTTATCAGTGCCAAATCAGAGCCGGGATCACGACCAACGACGGAAGCAGATAAATCGGTCCCGTCAGGAAGCGTCACGCTGATGTCCTCATCACGTTCGACAACGTGGTTTGCTGTCAGGATCAAATCTTCGGTGTAAACGATTCCGCTGGCGGGGATTCGCCGACGTGCATTTACCATTACAGTCGAGTCTCCCGCGCGTTCAGCAGATTCAACCAATGCATCAGATAGTTCTACCAATATATTTTTCATATTATCTCCTTTGGGAGTCAGTATAGCGCCGACCATTCAGGAGTGTATCGCCAAAACGAATAGGTTTGAACCTGGAAATTCGGGTAGGAAGCACTCGCTCGTAACGGGGCTTTCTGCTTTCATCGGCTTCATCATTGCCAATTCCTTGCCTTCTCGATACGCTCCCCCAGCGGCGGGTGCGAGTAGAACAGGAACACCACCCACTTCTCCGGATCCACTTCGCCCAGGTTCTGGTTTGCCAGCCGTGTAAACGCAGAGGCAAAAGCTTCTACCTTGCCTGTGGACCCCAAAGCATAATCATCGGCCATGTTCTCGCGCCAGCGGGAAATAGCGTTTTCCAGCGGCATGGTAAGCAGTCCAAATGCGCCGAGAATCAATCCCAAAGCGGGCAAGGCAGCAATATCGGCTGGCCCAGCGAACCCGAAGAAATCGATTGCCCAATTCAGCACCAACGATGCCAGAAATAAACCAAGGGTTGTAGTAAGCGTTCCAAAAGCAATCAGGATGGGAATATCGTTGTGGACGTGATGACCCAACTCATGGGCTAATACGGTTTCGATTTCATCAGGCGTGAACTCGTCGATGAGCGTATCACCCAAGACGATGCGGCGCGTGTTACCAATCCCCGTTAGCGCGGCGTTGGCCGATTTTGTACGGCGAGACATATCAAACTTGAAGACACCACGTACTTTTGTATTGGCTTTCTCCGCCAATTTGAGCAGACGTTCAGCCAGGTCAGCGTGCTCATCCCCTAACGGGACGAATTTGTTGAAGATCGGCATGATGAGAATCGGCGCCAGGTTCGACATCAAAACGCTGAAGACCAGCATCCCGCCCGCTGCCCACAGCCACCACAGATCGCCAGTGACGCGCAAGGCCAGATATAGCAACTCGAGCAGGAGCAGGGCAAGGGGCGCTCCGACCGCGAGTCCTTTGAGCTGGTCAATAATCCAGTCTTTGAACGTCTGATTCGACTGATCAAAGCGATGCGGCAGAACAAATCCGCTGTAATAATCAAGCGGGAGCGTAAGAAGAGCGTAGATACCGCCAAAAACGGCAGCAAAGCCAGCGACCAGGAACCAGGGGTTTGATGAGATAGTCACCAGCCATTCACGCAAATCAATGGCCCAGCCAGTGAAGAGCCAGGCCAGGGCATAGAGAGCGCTAAAGGCTGTGCTTACCAGCCACAGGCGGCGACGGATGCGGGCGTATTGTTTGGCTTGTTCTTGTCGTTCGGGATCGAGTGTGGTCATTTATACTCCTTCGTCCTGA
>Ga0209536_100010573_pt1 | contig 13588 bp, 12 predicted proteins | sample DeeMarSeWOR28_12_FD_187461 | JGI IMG/M metagenome (GOLD analysis project Ga0209536, IMG submission 187461) | Marine sediment microbial communities from White Oak River estuary, North Carolina - WOR-2-8_12 (SPAdes) (version 2) | ecosystem: Environmental > Aquatic > Marine > Intertidal zone >...
CCGCCCCTTGCGTGCCAGCTCGTTCAGGTCTCTCCCAAAGCGCTGGAGTGCCTGGTATTTGTCCTCCGGAGTCTGATCTGTCACACGCTGCGTGCCTCGGATCTCGCGAAGGGCGTTCAACACAGCCTCCTTGCTGATCCCCTCTTCCCGGAGCATCCGGGCGGAGGCAACCGTCTGGCCATCGACCATCGCCAGCAGCAGGTGTTCCGTGCTCACGTAGTCGTCCCGGAGCTCGGCCGCCTGTTTCTGGGCCCCCTCGAGAACCTTTGCCAGTGCGGGGGAGAGGGACTGATTTCCAAGCCCCGCGCCCGTCACTTTCGGAAGTCGCTCGAGAAGCTCGTTGACCTTTATCTTGACTGTGTTGAGATTGGCACCCACTTTTTGCAGGACGGGCACGACGGTCCCACCGGCATCCTGCACCAGCGCGGCAAGAAGATGCTCCGGTTCGATAACCTGGTTACCGTAATTGGAGGCAATCTCCTGGGCAGCCTGAAGCGCCTCCTGAGACTTCAGTGTGAATTTGTTCATGTTCATGGTGTTTCTTCCTCCTCATTCCCCCCGGCCGCCAGGCGCTTCCCGGCGCGCTGCTCGATAACGATCTCCGTCCCCTTCTGCTTGTCGGAGGGCTGCCAGTCATGCCACGCCGTCAGCGAGGCAATGCCGAAGCGACGCTGCCTCGTGAACCAGCCCGTAGCAAGTGCAATCACCAGCAGGCCAGCCATCGCGATAAGGATCCCGAGCACGATGATGTCAGTTAGCATAGGACCGCTACCGTACAGAAAAGGCGAGGGGAAACCTCGCCTTTTCGAGCTACCGAGTATCCCCAGTGAGGGCTTATTTGTGTTCCTTGTCTTTGTCGTCGACGACCTCGTACTGAGCGTCCTCGACCTTCTTCCCGTCAGTCTTCTGCGCCTCTCCGCTCTCCGTTTCCGGAGGCGGCTGTGCACCTTCGCCCTTGGCGTCAGTTGTTGCAGACTGATACATCTGGCTTGAGGCTTCGTTCCAGGCCGCGTTCAACTCATCCATCGAGGTGCGGATCGTAGAGACGTTCCCCGTCTTGATCGCTTCTTTGAGAGCCTCGTTGGCTTTCTCGACCCTCGCACGAGTCGGTGCCGAGAGCTTCTCCCCAAACTCCTTCAGCTGCTTCTCCGTCTGGAAGGTGAGACTGTCGGCCTGGTTTTTGAGGTCAATCTCCTCCTTCTTCTTCTTGTCGTCGGCCGCGTGCTCATTTGCCTCCCGCTTCATGCGGTCGACCTCTTCCTTGCTCAAACCGCTTGAGGATGTGATCCGGATAGACTGCTCCTTGCTGGTGGCCTTGTCCTTTGCCGCCACGTGCAGGATTCCGTTCGCATCGATGTCAAAGCTGACCTCGATCTGAGGCACACCCCGGGGTGCCGGGGGAATGCCGTCCAGGTGGAATTTCCCGAGAGTTCTGTTGTCGATTGCCATCGGCCGTTCTCCCTGCAGCACGTGGATTTCAACCGAGGTCTGACTGTCCGATGCCGTCGAGAATATCTCGCTCTTGCGCGTCGGAATGGTCGTATTGGCATCGATCAACTTCGTCATCACGCCTCCCAGTGTCTCGATCCCGAGGGATAGCGGTGTAACATCCAGAAGGAGGACATCGGTGACGTCCCCGGCGAGCACTCCGCCCTGGATGGCCGCGCCAACTGCGACCACCTCGTCAGGGTTCACCCCCTTATGAGGTTCGCGGCCGAAGACATCTTTGACCATTTGTTGAACTTTCGGCATGCGTGTCATGCCCCCCACCAGGATCACCTCATCGATCTGGTTCGGGCTGAGCTCCGCATCCTTCAGAGCTTGCTCGACGGGGCGCATCGTCCGCTGGATGAGGTCATCCACGAGCTGTTCGTACCGTGCCCGTGTCAGTGTCAAGTTCAGGTGTTTCGGCCCTTCCTGTGTGGCAGTAATAAAGGGCAGATTGATCTCTGTCTGCATGAGGGTTGACAACTCCATCTTCCCCTTCTCCGCTGCCTCGCGAAGGCGTTGCAGCGCCATGGGGTCTTTCCGGAGGTCGACGCCTTCCTGCTTTTTGAACTCCTCTGCGATGAAATCCACAATCCGCTGATCGAAATTGTCCCCGCCGAGGTGTGTATCGCCGTTGGTGGCTTTCACTTCGAAAACACCTTCTCCCAGCTCGAGGATCGAAATGTCGAAGGTTCCACCACCGAGGTCGTAGATGGCAACCTTGATATCCTTCCCTTTCTTGTCAAGCCCATAGGCCAGGGCGGCTGCGGTTGGCTCGTTGATGATCCTCTTCACGTTCAAGCCCGCGATCTCACCAGCCTCCTTGGTCGCCTGCCGCTGGGCATCGTTGAAGTAGGCGGGGACGGTCACGACGGCGTCCGTCACCTTCTGTCCCAGGTAATCTTCAGCCGTCTGCTTCATCTTCTGTAGAATCATCGCGCTGATCTCAGGAGGAGAATAGACCCGCCCCCCCGCTTCCACGCGCGCGGTGTTGTTCTCCCCTTTGACGACTTTGTAGGGGACGAGCTTCATCTCCTCGTTGACCTCGTCGTGGAAGCGCCCCATGAAGCGCTTGATGGAGAAGACGGTATTCTCAGAATTGGTCACCGCCTGTCGCTTCGCCGCCTGGCCGACAAGGCGTTCGCCGTTCTTCGCAAATCCAACCACTGACGGGGTCGTCCGGCCTCCCTCGGCGTTGGCGATCACAGCCGGTTCTTTGCCTTCCATGACCGCAACCACAGAGTTGGTCGTTCCTAAGTCAATTCCTATGATCTTTCCCATGCTCCTTCAGCTCCTTTCTGCGAGGGCGCACTGCCTCCCCGCAAAATTCTTTGCTCTACATAGCTCAAGACGCATGCCATCTGAGTCGAGAGCGAGTCTATCCCTTTAAGCCATTGCCAACAATAGTGTTACGAGTCCGATCGCTGTTACCCAGTCCCTCGCCCCACCATGACATTATGTTCCCAATGTGTGCCATATTGTCATAATATGACCCTCTCTCTGCCACATTTTCAGGCATCTCCGGTCTCCTTGACTTTTCGCAGGCTTGTGCCTATCATTGGTTCCCTTCTGGCTCATTTTGGAATGTTATCTCAGGAACGGATTAGAGGCTGTCTCAGGACCTCACGATTTGGCAGAGATCTACACGTTTTTCGGAGCCTCGGCTCCACAAACGTGCAGGCCCGAGAACTGGCCAAGATTGGGGCACCTGAAGGGACAGTCGTCATCGCCGAGGAACAGACCGCAGGCAGGGGACGACTGGGCAGGAGCTGGCTCTCTCATCCGGGGGAGAATCTGACCTTTTCGCTGGTCCTTCGCCCCCGGGCATCGCAGCCGGGCTCTGGCTTGCTGCCCCTTGCCGTCGGAGTGGCACTCGCACGCGCGATCGAAGCGACGGCGGGCCTGCGCGTAGAATGTAAATGGCCAAACGACCTCATGGTGGAGGGGCAGAAGCTTGCGGGGATTCTGATGGAAACCTCGGTGGACCCTTCCGGTAGGCCGTATGTCATTGTCGGCATCGGCCTCAATGTCAACCAGACGTTTTTCGCCGAAGAAATTCGGAGTCGGGCCACCTCGCTGAAGGCCTGGACAAGGGCCGATGTAGAGAGGGAACAGCTCTTATGCGCCTGCCTAGAGGAGCTGGAGTCGGTCTATGACCGGTCCGCCCCGGTGGGTTTTCAGAATGTGCTGCAGGAATGGAATGCGCGGAGCACACTGCCGGGACGGACTGTGACGGTGGTGGCGGGTGGACGGGAGACCACCGGTGTTGTCCGGGGAATCAGCCGCGAGGGTGCACTAGTGGTACACGCCGGAGGCACCGATCACTTGTTTTTCGCGGGGGAGGTAACGATCACGATGGAGCTTCCCGATGCTGCTGGCCATTGATGTCGGCAACACCCACACTGTTCTGGGCGTCTACGACGGGTCACGTCTCGTCGCGTATTGGCGTATGACCAGCCTCACGCACAGAACGTCCGATGAGAATTGGCTGATGCTGCGGAGCTTCTGTGCAGATGCCGGGATCGACACAGGAGAGATAGCGGCGGCGGGGATCTCCTCGGTCGTCCCCGACCTCACTGATGTCTACGAACGCATGGTGCGTCGCTACATACGGCGCGAACCGGTCACGGTCAGTGCCGCACTGGAGATCGGGATGCCCGTTCGGTATCGCGATCCATCGATGGTCGGTGCAGATCGGCTGTGCAACGCCGTCGCGGGGTTCGCACGATACGGCGGGCCACTCGTCATCATCGATTTCGGGACGGCCACGACATTTGATGTCGTCTCCGCAAGCGGTGAGTACGTCGGCGGGGTCATTGCTCTCGGCCTGGAATCGGCAGCGACGGAGCTGCATCGACGCGCCGCGCGCCTTCCGAGATTCGAGCTACGCTTCCCGTCGTCGGTGATCGGCATCGACACCTCTTCGAGCATGCAGGCGGGCATTATGTTCGGAGCCGTCGATGCGGTTGAGGGGATGGTTCGGCGCATTGCCGCAGAGCTCAAGGCATCACCGCGCGTGATTGCCACGGGTGGCCTCGCGGAGGTCATGGCGCACCACACCACGGTCATCGAAGCCTGTGAACCGACCCTTGTGCTTGAGGGAATTCGCATGATCTGCGAACGAACGCAGGAAGGGACATAATGGTTCAGGCTCGGAGCCGAGCGCGACCCCGGGATCTGCCCAAGCGTACTGTTACGGAGTCCCGAGAATCTTGACTGAGGCGTTGGCGAGCTCCACTAGCCCGCCAAAGTAGACGCCGAACAGGAGTGTGGGAATCAGGAGCAGAAGTGCGACTGCCGTCTGCAGGCGGCCAAAGGTGAGCGGATCTCGGTGATCGGTGACGGGCCGCAGGAACATGTTCCGGATCACACGCGCGTAGTAGTAGAGCGAGACAACCGTATTGACAGCTGCAACACCCGCCAGCCACACCCACTGTTCGTTCAGGAGTGCCGCGAAGAGGTAGAGCTTTCCAATGAACCCGGCCGTCGGAGGCAGGCCGGTCAGTGAGATCAGGAAGACGGTCAGCGCCACCGTCATGAACGGAGCCCGGGAACCCAACCCCCTGTAATCCTCGATATCTTCGGATCCCGTCTGGTTTGCGACGAGCATGACGACATAGAACGCCCCGAGGTTCATGAACAGGTAGACGGCGAAGTAGATCAGCACCGCCACCAGCCCCTCATTGCTCAGCACCACGACCCCCATCAGCATGTATCCCGCATGCGCGATGCTGGAGTAGGCCAGCAGGCGCTTCATGTTTGACTGCCAGATCGCGACCAGATTTCCCACCGTCATGGTGATCACTGAGAGCACCGCCACCATGTGATACCATTCGAATCCCGCCAATGTTGACCATGTCCCCTCGGGAAGGGACACCACCGAGGTATCGATGAACGTGACCTTGAAGAACCGGATCAGCAGCGCGAAGCCGCCTGCCTTGGAGGCAACGGCCAGCAATGCGGTGATCGTCACGGGGGCCCCTTCATAGACATCCGGAGCCCAGAAGTGGAACGGCACGGCCGAGATCTTGTACCCCAGGCCCGCGAGCGTCAGGACGCCGGCGATCAGCAGAACCAGCGACGCTGAGCCCCCGCCCTGGAGAACCCCGGGAAGCGCCGCGTTGATTTCATAAAGATCCAGGGATCCGGTCAGCCCATAGATGATGGAGATCCCATAGAGCATCAGGCCCGAGGAGAGGGCCCCGTAGATGATGTACTTCAGCGAGGCCTCGCTCGAATCAGGCGCCTCCTTGGTATATCCTGCCAGGATATAGGAGGTGATGGAGGAGAGTTCAACGGCGAGGTACATCATCAGGAGATTGCTCGCCCCCGCCATCAGGGCCATCCCCAAGGTTACCGCCGGGAGCAGCGCGTAGTACTCACCCAGGGCACGCCCCGGTGTGTTCAGCTCCGCCGATTGCATGGAGAAGATCGTGATGAACATCGCAGACACCACGATCACAATCTTGAAATAGAAGGCGAACGGGTCCACCGCAATCATATTGCTGAAGATGGACATCTCTGTTCCCGCCTGGGAGACGAGAAGGCCAAGAGTCACGCCCAGCCCGGCCAGGACGACGAGGGCCACGGGCCAGACCGTGCGCCTGATGAACAGATCCACAACGATCGCCGCCAGGAAGGTGCCCGTCAGGGTGAGCTCGGGCGTGAAGTATGTCAGGTCCTGCACTATCTGTTGCGCCATGGGTCAGTGCGCTCCGAGCGCAGCGGTCATCCCGCCGTCATGCAGGAGCCCCGCCAGGTGATTGATGGAAGCATTCATAAGGTCAATCATGGGCGCCGGGTAGATGCCCAGGAAAATCACGATCACCGCAAGACTCACCAGCATGAGTGTCTCCCGCCCATCCATATCCGTTAGCCCGCTCCACTTTTCCGGGAGGGTGCCGAGGAAGACTCGCTGAAGAACCCAGAGCATATACGCGGCAGTAATCACGATCGTGATGACCGCAATAATCGTCAGCGTCTGAAAGGTCCGGAAAGCTCCCAGCAACGAGAGTGCCTCACTGATGAACCCGCTCAAGCCCGGGAGACCCAGGGCAGCGAAGAAGGCCACCGTCATGACGGCAGCGTATCGAGGCATTTTGTTCATCAGCCCGCCAAACTCGTCCAGCCCCCGCGTGTGAGCACGGTCGTAGATCACACCCACAATAAGGAAGAGCATTGCGGTGATGGTTCCGTGGTTGAACATCTGGAACACCCCCCCCACCATCCCCTGCGTGTTCATCGAGGCGATACCCAAGATGACCACACCCATGTGGCTCACGCTCGAGTAGGCGATCAGCTTCTTGAAGTCCGTTTGCGCCATGGCCACGAGTGCTCCGTAAACCATACTGATGACCCCGACCAGGGCGAGCTCGAAGGCGTAGTGTCGCATCGCGTCCGGAAACATAGGAAAGCTGATCCGCAGCATGCCGTAGGTACCCATTTTCAGCAGAACTCCCGCAAGAATCACGCTGATGGGTGTGGGCGCCTCGACATGAGCATCGGGCAACCATGTGTGAAACGGTACCGTGGGTACCTTGATGGCAAATGCGACGAAGAGCGCGACGTAGGCCAGGTAGCGCCAGGCGGTGTCCAGCCCCGAGAGCAACGATCCGGGGACAAAGTTTTGCGGATCCATCATCGCGATCATGCTGAAGGTGTGAACCCGCTCCAGTCCCGTCACTCCTGACCGAGTTGCTTCCGCGACTGAGACCAGAACCCCGCTCGCATCGATGTAGACTTGGGTGCTGAAGTACAGTGCGATCATGACTAGCAGCATCAGAACGCTTCCGGCCAGCGTATAGAGGAAGAACTTGATTGCTGCATACTCTCGTCGCGGTCCTCCCCAGACACCAATCAGGAAGTACATGGGGAGCAGCATGACCTCCCAGAACACATAGAAGAGGAAGAAGTCCAGCGAGACGAACACCCCCATCATGCCAGTATTGAGCAGGAGGAGCATTGCAAAGTACCCCTTGACCGACCGGTCGATGGTCCAGGAGGAGATCGTTGCGATGCAAGTGACGATCGCAGTCAGCAGTACCATGGGCGCGCTCAAACCGTCAATCCCGAGCAGGTACTCGATGTGCACGCGTCCGAACCAGGCAACGCTCTTGATATCGATCCAGGTAGCGCGCTCAACAAACTGCATCCCCTCGATGCTGTTGATCCCGAGCATTCCGCGATCAAACCGGGCGAACACCATGAAGGCCATCACGACCTGCAGCACGGTCACCGCAAGAGAGGTCCACCGGATAGCGTCGCGGGCATCTCGGGGCAGCAGCAACACCAGGGCCATCCCCACAATTGGCAGGAACGTCAGCCAGGTCAGGACCCCGATTCCCAGGATTGTCAGTTCCATGAGCGTATTGTCCTCCAGAGTGTCACGACTCAGACGAGGCGGTAGAGAAAGTAGAAGATCACCACGCTGAGTACGACAAACATGATATAGGTCTGCACCTTCCCCGTCTGGAACTTCCGCAGCACGAGCCCCAGGACTCCAGACAGATAGGCGGTCATATTCACAGCTCCGTCAACGACGACCGTGTCGATCTTCCCGCTGATGAACGAAACGCCTCGCGTCAACCAGCCAGTTCCGTTGACCAGTCCGTCGACAATGGTGTTGTCGAACCACCGAAGCATTCGCGTGACGGCCAGCGTCGGACGTACGACCAGCAGATCATAGGTCTCGTCGAAGAACCACTTGTTGAGCAGAAAGAGATGAAGCGGCCGGAGCCGCTGGGCGACGACATCCGCGTCGATCTTCTTCCACGCATAAGTCGTGAATGCAACCAGGATACCGAGCCCGGCCATCAGGAGCGACAGGCCCATGGCGCCCCCGTGCACGTGATGGAGCGCGTCTTCGAACACCGCGACCGGCGGAGGAGCCACCGAGACCGGTGTCACCGATTCCGGGCGCGGGAGCGACTGCATGACCCAGCCCGATGCCGCCCCCACGGGATTCAGGCTGAACACTGCGAAGAACGACAGTGCGGCAAGGATGATCAGCGGGAGCGTCATTACGGCCGGCGACTCATGAATCTCCGAAAGACGCTCGGGCTCGGCATGCGCGCCCAGAAATGTCCGGATGACCAAGCGGAACATATAGAAGGCGGTCAGTCCGGCCACCAGAAACCCGATCAGTGGAATGATCACCTGCCCGGTCAGCTCGCCAAATGCCATGGAGCCAGCAAGGATTTCATCCTTGCTGAGGAAGCCCGTCGTCAGAGGAACGCCGGAGATTGCCAGCGTGTAGACCACGAACGTCCAGAACGTCACGGGCATGCGTGTTCTCAGGGCGCCCATGTTCCGGATGTCTTGTGGGTCGGTATGATGGTCGTGCCGGCGATGGAGGGCATGGTGCATTGCGTGTATGACCGAGCCGGATCCGAGAAAGAGGCCGGCCTTGAACATCGCATGTGTTACCAGATGGAAGAACCCGGCGGTATAGGCGCCCACTCCAAGCGCCATCACCATGTATCCGAGCTGGCTGATCGTTGAATACGCCAGAACACGCTTGATGTCGTTCTGAGCAATAGCGACGGTGGCCGAAATCAGCGCCGTGACCGCCCCGATGTAGGCGATGACCGTCAGCGCCTCTGCTGTCATGAGGGGGAACGTCCGCGCCACTAGGTAGACGCCCGCGGCAACCATGGTGGCCGCGTGAATCAAGGCACTCACGGGTGTAGGGCCCTCCATGGCATCGGGGAGCCAGACATGCAGAGGAAACTGAGCGGACTTCCCTACCGCGCCGCAGAAGATTAGCACTCCCGCAGCAGTCAGCCATCCCTCACTCCCATAGGGAAGGACCCCGGAGCGAATCCCCTCAAAGATCTCCGTCAGCCCGAAGGTCTTGAACGTTGTAAACAGGATCAGAATGCCGACAAAGAACCCCACGTCCCCGATCCGGTTGACGATGAACGCCTTCATGGCCGCGTTGGAGGCGCTTTTCTTCTCATACCAGTGGCCAATGAGGAGATAGGAACTGATGCCGACCAGCTCCCATCCCGCATAGAGCAATAGAAGATTATCGGCCAGAACGATCAGGAGCATTGAGAAGGTGAAAAAACCTAGGAAGGCGAAGTAGCGCGAATAGCGGACATCCCCTTGCATATACCCGATGGAAAACAGATGCACGACCGAGCTGATCACCAGCACGGTCGCCATCATAATTGTCGAGAGGTTATCGAGGGCAACGCCCAGGACGATCCTGAGCGGCCCGATACCCGGAACGGTCCCGAAATCCACCCAGGTAAAGCGCGCGCTCAGCGTTTCTCCGCCGTAGAGGGTGAGCTTCTGCACGAGCACGACCAGCGACAGCACGAGGCCGACGGTAACGATTGAGGTTTCCAGCCAATCGCCCTGCCGGGGAAGTCGTCTGCCCGTGAAGATGAGCACGACGAAGCCCGCCAGAGGAAGCAGCAGCGTCATGAGCGAAAGCGTGATCAGCGTGTCAGGCGACATGGATGCGTCTGCAAATGGTGGAGATTTGTGGGATCCTCAGGGTTACTCCTTCAGGGTGCTTACCTCGTCGATGTTCACCGTCTGGAAGCGGTGCCAGATATTCAGCACGATGGCCAGTGCGATGGCCGCTTCGGCAGCGGCCAGGATGATCACAAACACCGCCGCGACCTGCCCGTCAAGATTGAGCCCGCTGTATCGCGAGAACGCGATCAGGTTCAGGTTGGCAGCATTCAGAATCAGCTCGACGCCCATGAGAACGAGGATCGCATTCCGGCGCGTGACGATGCCGAACACCCCGAGCGAAAACAGCACCGCGCTGACGATCAGGAAGTGCGACAACCCGACGCGGGGGAGCCAGGCAAGGAACTCTGGGACAACTTTCGGCAGTGATTCCATACGCAGGTCTCCACTCTCCGCTAGGTCAATGGTGAGCGATTTCGGCGCGCGGTCCACGTGGCCCCGATGAGGGCAACGACCAGGATGACCGAGGCAACTTCGAATGGCAAGACAAAGCGTGTCATGAGCAGTTCCCCGAGCGGCGCTGTCGTGGCTGCAGCGGGACCCTGCGTTGACGAGCCAACGTCGCTCCAGGTGGAGTAGAACAACCCAGAGAGCGTTCCTCCCACCATCGCAACAAGGACCAACGCGGGGATGACGTGAATGGTACCGGTCTTGAGGTCAACTGAAATGAGCTTTGTCGTCAGCATTGCCCCGAAAAGCAGCAGCACGAGAATGCCGCCCACATAGACGAGAACCTGGGTCACGGCAAGGAAATCTGCCACCAGGAGAACGTAGAAGGCGGCCATCGCGAATAGTGTGAACAGGAGCGAGAAGGCCGCATACATCAGGTTGCGTGTCAGAACGACGATGGCGCCGGAGACGACCGCAACGAGTGCGAAGAGGTAGAATACGGTATCGAAGAGTTCCATGGCAGCTAGCTGTTGGAGGTCCCGGACGGATCATCTTTCTTCGGTTCTGCCTGGGTGTCGGGGGGGGGCCCGCCCGGCTTCGGTGCGGGGCCCCCTTGTGACGGTGGCGTCGGGCTCGGCGCTGCTGCGGTGGCAGCGGGTTTGGCGGCCGCCGCAGCCGCCTTCTTTGCCGCCTGTTCCTTCTCATGCGCCGCAAGCTTCCCTTTGGCTTGATCGACTTCCTGGGGCGTCATGGTAGCATAGCGGTAGATCAGGCGGTCACGGTCGAATTCGGAGAACTCATAGACATCAGTCATCTTAATGCACTCGGTGGGACATGGTGGCACGCACAAACCGCAGTAGCAGCACTTGGCGATATCGATGTCGAACCGTGGAACGTAGAGTCGCTTCTTTGTCCCGACTGACGTCAACCCGAGATCGACATCCGGGGTGGACTTAATCGTCTCGATCGTTATGCAGTCGACCGGGCAGGCCATGGCGCACTGGTCGCACCCAATGCAATCGTCCATGTTGACATACAGTCTGTTTCGGGCCCGCTCCGGGAGCTTCATCTTGACATCAGGGTACTGGATGGTCACCGAGCGCGTAAACAGGTGACGCCAGGTCACCATCATCCCGATCATGACCGTCACGGCCCCATCCCAGATATTCCGGAAATACCTACCCATGAGTCTTCCCTTTTCTCGCCCCTCCGCGATTAAGAGGCCAGCATGATCCAGAGACCAACACCAAACATCACCACAAAGGAGAAGGGAATCATGACCTTCCAGGCCACGTACATCAACTGGTCCACGCGAAGCCGGGGGAGCGTCCATCGCAGCCACATTTGTACGAAAATAAACGCCATCCCCTTGCTCAGGAACCAGAACGCCCCCCACCAGGGACCTGAGAGCACGTCACCAAACGGGCTGTTCCAGCCGCCGAAGAACAGCGTGGTGGCAACGGCCGAAACCGCAAACATATTGGCGTACTCCGACAGGAAGAGGAGGGCAAAACGCATCCCGCCATACTCCGTATGGTAGCCTCCGACCAGCTCGGATTCTGCCTCAGGAATATCGAAAGGGGTACGATTGACTTCGGCCAGTGACGACACAACGTAGATTACGGCGCCGAAGAAGAGGAAAGGGAACTTCTGGAACACAAACCAGTTCCAGAAGAGGCCACTCTGCGCCTGGTTGATCGCCTGCATATCGAGTGTGCCCGCAACCATGATGACCGCCAGAATTGAGAGTGCCACGGGGATCTCGTAGCTCACAATCTGCGCCGCTGATCGCATCGCGCCCAGGAGGGACCATTTGTTGTTTGAGGCCCATCCCGCCATGAGCAGCCCGATCACAACGATGGAGGACACTGCGATGATATAGAAGATGCCAATGTTGAGTTCGCTTCCGATGTAGGCGGAGCTAAATGGGATCGCCGCATAGGTGGCGTACGAACCCGCAAAAACGATATAGGGAGCAAGCTTGAAGAGTCGCCGGTCGGCCGCCGAGGCGATGATGTCCTCTTTCTGGATCAGCTTGAGAATATCAGCGATTGTCTGGGCCCAGCCATGCCAGCCGCCAGTGCGCATCGGTCCAAGGCGATCCTGCATGTGGGCCGAGATCTTCCGCTCCCACCAGACGGCAAACAGCGCAAATGGGATCACCCACAGCAGGGGGACGACCGCCATGAGGGAATAGACCAGGATCTCGTTGGAGAGGGCTTCGAGGAGGAATTCTTTCATGGTACGGTGTTCGGTCCCTGGGGGTGATGTGTCCTGTTATCGATCGACTTCCCCGAGTACGATATCGATGCTCCCCAGGATAGCGACGATGTCCGCGATCATCGCGCCCCGGGAGATCGCCGGCAGAGCCGAGAGGTTGACGAAACAGGGAGATTTTACCTTGACGCGGAACGGGCTCGGGGTCCCGTCCGAGACGAGATAGTATCCCAGCTCGCCCTTCGGAGACTCGGTCCGTTGGTAGAGCTCCCCCTTCGGAGGGCGGACGCGTTTCGGGATGGCCTCCTGGACATTGCCCTCGGGCAGGTGGTCGACGGCCTGTTCGATGATGTTCAAGCTTTGCTCCATCTCCCTCACCCGCACCATGTAGCGGTCCCAGCAGTCACCGACGGTTCCATGTTCGCCCCGCCCGACAGGGATATCGAAATCGAACCGATCGTACACGGAATAGGGGTCGTTCTTGCGCAGGTCCCACTTCACGCCAGACCCCCGGAGAATCGGCCCGCTGCACGCATAATTGATGGCCACCTCTGGGGGAAGAACGCCGACATTCGCCGTGCGCTCGATGAAGATCTTGTTGTGAGAGAGGAGATCGTTGAGCTCTTTGATGTTCGGGCGGAAGTAGTGGCAGAAGGCCTTCACCTTCTCTGCGAAGTCGACCGGCACATCGTGGGAAAGGCCCCCCACCCACATATAGTTGTAGAGCAAGCGTGCCCCACAGGCCCGCTCGAAGATATCCAGAACGTGTTCGCGATCCCTCATACAGTAGAGGAATGGGGTGAAGGCCCCGATGTCCATTCCGTAAGTCCCGATCGCAATCAAGTGGCTGACAATCCTGGACAATTCCGCCATAATGATGCGGATGTATTCGACCCGTTCCGGGACACGAATACCGAGCAACTTCTCGGCGGCCACGACATAGCCGAATTCCATATTCATCGCCGCGACGTAGTCCATCCGGTCCACGTAGGGGATGAACTGATGGTAG
>Ga0209536_100010575_pt1 | contig 13586 bp, 11 predicted proteins | sample DeeMarSeWOR28_12_FD_187461 | JGI IMG/M metagenome (GOLD analysis project Ga0209536, IMG submission 187461) | Marine sediment microbial communities from White Oak River estuary, North Carolina - WOR-2-8_12 (SPAdes) (version 2) | ecosystem: Environmental > Aquatic > Marine > Intertidal zone >...
AAGGACCAGAAGGAAATTGCCCAAGTTGGCAAAATCAGCGCCAACAATGACGAGACCATAGGCAACATTATTGCCGAGGCCATGAACAAGGTTGGCAAAGAGGGCGTTATAACCGTGGAAGAAGCCAAGGCCATGGAGACCACCCTGGATGTGGTGGAAGGTATGCAGTTTGACCGTGGCTACATCTCACCCTACTTTGTCACTGACGCCGAGCGCATGGAAGTGATGCTGGAGGAGCCCTACATTCTCATCCATGAGAAGAAAATTAGTACCATGCAGGATCTCCTTCCCATTCTCGAGCAGATCGCCAAGATGGGTAGACCCCTGATGATCATTGCCGAGGATATTGAGGGAGAGGCCCTGGCCACCTTGGTGGTGAACAAGCTGCGTGGCACTTTGAAGGTGTGTGCTGCCAAGGCTCCTGGTTTTGGTGATCGGCGCAAGGCCATGATGGAAGATATTGCCATTCTCACGGGAGGCCAGGTTATTTCTGAGGACTTGGGGATCAAGCTTGAGAACGTTAGCCTCAATGATCTGGGCAGTGCCAAAACAGTTCGGGCGGACAAGGACAACACCACCATCGTGGACGGTGCTGGCACCCGTGATGCTATTGAGGGTCGAGTAAAGCAGATCCGCGCCCAGGTAGAAGAAACCACCTCTGATTACGATAGAGAAAAGCTCCAAGAGCGTTTGGCCAAGCTGGTTGGCGGGGTGGCGGTGATCAATGTTGGGGCCGCCACTGAGACGGAAATGAAAGAGAGGAAGGCTCGGGTGGAAGATGCCCTGAACGCCACCCGGGCGGCAGTAGAAGAAGGTATTGTTGCCGGCGGTGGCGTCGCTTTGGCTCGTTGCATCCCGGTCCTTGAAAAGCTGAAGGTCGAGGGCGAGGAGGCCTTTGGAGTGAACATCGTCAAACGGGCCCTGGAAGAGCCGGTAAGGCAGATTGCCGATAACGCCGGGCATGAAGGCTCGGTGGTGGTTGATCGGGTCAAGAACGAGAAAGGATCTACCGGTTTCAACGCCGAGACCGAGAAATTCGAAGATCTCACCAAGACAGGTGTAATCGATCCCACCAAGGTGGTACGTTTTGCCCTGCAAAACGCCGCTAGTGTGGCGGCGCTGCTTCTGACCACCGAGGCTATGGTTGCCGAGATGCCGAAGAAGGAGTCAGCTGCGCCAATGCCTACCGGTGGCGGCATGGAGGGTATGTACTAGATCATTTTAGCTGGTAATAATTGGGCTCAGGCGGTCGGGATTTAGCTTCCGGATTGCCTGGACCTTTTTATTTTATGAGCCCTCAGCTATCAGCTGTCAGCTGAGGGCTAATTTGTATTTTTTCCTTGCTCACTCCGCATTTGTCGGCTATAAGTTTTTTTTCCGAGGAGGATAATTATGGCTAGAGTCACCGTTGAAGACTGTCTCGAAAAGATGAGCAATCGCTTCTTGTTGGTCCATCTTGGTGCCAAGCGTGTTATTCAACTCCGCAAGGGTGCCACACCCTTTGTGGAAGCACCCAAAAATAAAGAAGTGGTTCTTGCGCTCAGGGAAATAGCAGCTGGAGAGGTAACTTTTGACAACATAGTCCAGATCGACCAGGTGGAGCTTGTCGCCCAATCTCCAGAGGATTCTACTGAGGCTCCTGAAGCCGGCGGCGCTGACCAGGAAGACAAGAAAGAAGCTGAATCGCCGAAGGATGAATCCAGCGATAGTGAGGAAGTTGAGCCAGAAGATAGTCCTGACGATAAGGCTAAATAAACACCTATAGTTTAATAGCCCGTGAAAAGTGAGTTGGCGGAGGTTTTGCCGTTGGCTGGCAAGAAGCTCCTGAATTGCCTGAAAAAGCGCGATCTGCTCAATAGTGACAATGCGGACAAAGCTGAACTGATCAAATTCGGTGAGCACTATCTGCAGGATGGGCGTCTTTCCGACTCCATCGATTTTTTTGAAAAGGCGCAACACCTTGAAGGGTTAAACCAGCTCAGGGAACGCTGTGCTGCCGAGGGGGACTATTTCCTTTACCATCGGTTAGCGAAGATTTTGGAGGAGTCACCCCCTTCTGAGGAGTGGATGCAGCTGGGGGACAAGGCTTTGGGCCAGGGAAAGATGTTGTTCGCTCTGTTGGCTTACCAGCAGGCGGATCGCCCAGAAAAGGTGTCCGAAGTGGAAAAGCTAATCAAACTTCCAGCCAAGGCCAACGACACGATCCACTAACCAGTGCTCATCCGAAAACCCCGCTTTTCGCATGAGCGCCATCAGCCCTTCGATTACGCTCAGAACAGGCGATCAGCTTTCAGCTCTCAGCAAAATACATTTAAAAGAATAAGGTTAGGCCGACCGCTGACAGCTTCATTCCGACATGATCCAAAGCTGACCAGTCAACCCTTTTATCAGAGTCAGCCCTATCCCTACCTAGGCTGGCTATAAAATTGACAAATTTAGACGCAATGATTATAGAATCCTTATCAGCCTGCGGACTATTGCATGGGGTTTTGAGGAAGGCGAGAGGGAGTTGTGTGCTTGCATTTTTGGCTGTGTAAGTCCCTTGAGGGTTTCTAGTCGCTTGAGTTCGGGCGAATTGCAATTTGTAAAATCCAGGGAAGAGAACTAGATGATTAAGCGAGATTACTATGAGGTTCTCGGTGTTGATAGTAGGGCCTCTACAGAAGAGATAAAGAAAGCTTACCGCCAGCTCGCGCTCCGGTATCATCCGGATCGAAATCCCGATGACAAAAAGGCTGAGGAGAATTTCAAAGAAGCGGCTGAAGCCTACGAAGTACTGCGGGATACAGAAAAGCGAAATATCTATGATCAGTTCGGCCACGAAGGGTTACAAGGTACAGGTTTTACCGGGTTTGGCGGTTTCGATGATATCTTCTCTGCCTTCGGCGATATATTTGAGGACTTCTTTGGTTTTGGTACCCGAAGGAGGGGGCAGAGGACTACTGCCCGCCCAGGGGCTGATCTCCTCTACGACATGCGCATAGGCTTTACCGAAGCGGTTTTTGGAACCGAGAAAGAGATAGAGATACCAACCAGTGCAAATTGTGATTCCTGCGAGGGTACAGGCCGAGAGCCAGGCACAGATGAGGAAATCTGCCCCATGTGTCAGGGCCAGGGCCAGGTTTTGCAAACCCAGGGGTTCTTTCGAATCAGCACAACCTGCCATCGATGCGGTGGGCAGGGACGCATTCTTACCAATCCCTGCCAGCCCTGTAGCGGTAGTGGACAAACGAGGATCAGCAAGAAGGTCCTGGTCAAGGTTCCGGCAGGTGTTGATGTCGGCACTCGTCTTCGCATTCCCGACCAAGGTGAAAGTGGTTACCGCGGCGGTCCTCCTGGAGACCTTTACGTCAGAATTCATGTGGATCCCCATGAATTTTTTGAACGGGATGGTGATCATCTTCATTGCCAGATTCCCATCTCCATGGTACAGGCTGCCATCGGCGATACTATCGAATTCCATACCTTGGAAAATACCCGTAACGTCAAGATCCCCCCCGGCACCCAAAGTGGTAAGATCATTCGCTTAAAGGGAGAGGGAGTCCCCAATCTGCGGGGCTTTGCTCGGGGTGATTTACACATTCATCTTCAGGTTAAAACGCCGGTGAAGCTCAATAAGCGGCAGGAAGAACTTCTACGGGAATTCGCTGAGCTTGAAAAAGGCAAGAAATCCTCTCAGAAGCTTTTCAAGTTTTGGAACTGGGGGGAGAAAGATAAACAGTCCAAGTCCAAGCATTGAAAGCCATTGTCCGAACTGGGTACAAATCTCAAATCGCAGATGATGTCAAGAAGGAGCTGGAACAATGAGCACTTGGCAGAATCAGCATAAGCAGTTTGATCAGCTTCAGGCCACCGCTCTGTACTGTGCGAAATGTCGTCAAGCCACACCGGTTCGAGAGCGACTTCTGCTCTTTCTTCCAGACGGTGAACTTCACGAATATCTCTGTCAATATTGCGGTACCTCAGTCGGTACCAAAAAAGTAAAAGAGCAGCCTGAATTCCCGCTCGTGGCTCGCTGAAAAAATTGGAATCTGTTGCGCCCGGTGGTCCCAGGACCACCGTTTTTATATAAAAGGCATGGGGCATAGCGCATGGAGCATAGAGTTGAAACTATTTAAAACTAAGTATAAATCAACTTGAATTGCTCCTGCCTGCCTCGCCCGTCCGCCTCACTCTGCAAGGCTAGAGGGCGTGATCGTTGACGATGGCGGGGAGGGATTTCGAATGTATCCTTCGGACACCCGCCCGTCGGGTGGGTTCCTGGTTTGGAACTCCAAATTCGCATTGTGCTTTATACTCTATGCTCTATGCTCCATGGCACGTCTCCTGACTACCGGATTCCATCAATTGAATCTGCGGTTTGAACCCTGAACTCCTAACATTAATGCTCTACGCAAATTAGGAGACTGACAGACATGATCGAAGTTGAAGACCTCACCAAGTTCTATGGATCGGTGGTTGCCTTGCGCCAAGTGAACTTCAGTGTAGAGCAAGGGGAAATTGTTGGTTTTCTTGGGCCCAACGGTGCAGGTAAAACCACCGCTTTGAGGATTATCACTTGTTTCATGCCACCCACCTCGGGAACAGCTCGGGTGGCAGGGCTGGACTGCCAACAGAACTCCTTGGAAGTGCGAGCCAAGATTGGCTATCTTCCGGAAAACGTACCCCTTTACCAGGATATGACCACTCGCAGCTTTCTTGCCTTCGCCGCAGGCGCCAAGGGTGTATCTCGCTCTCGCAAACCACAGGAATTAGACCGGGTGATGGAAGTATGCGCCATTACTTCTGTGGCGGAACGGATTATTGGCAACTTGTCCAAAGGCTACCGTCAACGCATTGGCATTGCCCAGGCACTCTTGAATGACCCGCCTATCCTTATTTTAGATGAGCCAACTATCGGGTTGGACCCGACCCAGATAGTGGAAATCCGCTCTCTTATTAAAGAACTGGGCACTGAGCGCACCATCATTCTCAGCAGCCACATTCTTCCCGAGGTAAGTCAAATCTGCCAACGTATACTGATCATCAACAATGGACAAATAATAGCAACGGACACTCCTGCAAATCTTACTGCTCAACTGCAGCGAAACCTGCAAGTGTACTTGGAAATTGAAGGGCCTGAAGCTGAGGTGATGAAGAAAATAGACTCAATGGCTGGCGTCTTGAATGTTACCCCGGCTAATGGCCCCGGCAGTTATTTAATCGAAACCTCGCGTGGCCAAGATCTGCGCCCTGAACTGGCTCGAACAGTGGTGGAGCACGGCTGGCACCTCCGAGAGCTAAAACTGCAGGATTTGAGCTTGGAAGATATTTTTATGCAGTTGGTGACCGATGAAGAAGGCAGGGAGGAACATAGATGAAGGGAGCATATGTTGTCTACCGCAAGGAGTTGTACCGGTTTTTCGGTTCACCTATATTCTATGTGGTCGCCTTCATTTTTTTAACCCTGGTTGGCTATTTTTTTTACTCATCGATGGCATATTATTCTGAATTGAGTTTCCAGGCAGGGAGAAATCCGTTTATCTCTCAAAATCTCAACCTTACTGATATGGTACTTGAGCCATTCTTTGGGTCCATTACCATAATCCTGCTGCTTATGGTGCCGCTTATCACCATGCGGCTTTTCGCCGAGGAGAAAAAAACGGGTACCGTAGAACTGCTGTTCACCTATCCCATCTCTGATCGGGGCGCGGTGCTGGGAAAATTCGGAGCTGGCATCTCTGTAATGGTGCTGTTACTTGTATCCACCCTACCTGCCATGCTGCTGTTGGAGGTTTTCGCCAGCCCCCCCTGGCTTACCATTATGGGTGGGTATCTGGGTCTTCTCCTGATGAGCAGTGCCTTTGTGAGTTTGGGTCTTCTTGCCTCATCGCTGACTCAGAATCAGATAATCGCTGCAGCCATGGCTTTTGGAGCCTTGCTGCTGCTGTGGATCATTGGTTGGGCCGGGTCATTTGTGGGGCCCACCCTGGGAAAATTCTTTGAGTATATATCCTTGCTTACTCATTTCGACAACTTTGCCAAAGGAATCCTGGATTCCCAGGACGTGCTGTACTATCTGCTCTTTATCATCCTTGCCCTGTTTATCACTCTGCGGATTCTGGAATCTCGTCAATGGAGAGGATAGTCGGAGATGAGCAAAAAACCCAGTAAACTTAATCTCTTATCCAGTACTGCTTTGGGCAGCATTGCCTTCGTCGGTATCTTGGTCCTTGCGGCCCTGATGGGAAAACACTATTCAGTGCGGTTTGATCTCACTGAAAGCAAGCGCTACTCCATCTCAGACCAGTCCCAAAAAATCGTCAAATCACTCAAAGACGATATAAACATCAAGGGTTTCTACCAAGAAACCGATCCCAACAGCATGAAGACCCGTGACTTGCTGAATACCTATCAATACTACTCAAATAAGATACATTATGAGTCCGTTGATCCCGACCGGAAGCCAGATCTGGCCAAAAACTATCAGGTTCGCAGTTACGGCTCTCTGGTGCTGGAGGGTTTCGGCAAGACTCAGACCGTCGCCACCGCAGATGAAGAGACCATTACCAATGCCATCCTGAAGCTGACCCAGGAGCAGGAAAGAGTTGTCTACTTCCTCGCCGGTCATGGCGAAAGAGACATAAGCAATTTTGATAACGATGGCTACTCCACTGCCAAAGCTGCCATCGAAAGGGAAAACTTCCAGGTAAAAAAATTCAACCTGCTGGTGGATCCCAGAATCCCCGATGATGCCGCTCTGGTGGTCATTGCTTATCCCCAAAAACCTTTGCTTAAAACTGAACTCGGAGTCTTGGAACAATACCTGAAGCGAAATGGTAGGGTGATGATTTTGCTCGAACCTTTTTCTGATGCTGGTCTAGGTAGATTTCTTAGAGACCACGGTATAATTATCTCATCTGATATTGTTGTGGACACCATGAGCCGGGTTTTCGGAGCCAGCTATCTCATCCCGGTTATCACCGAGTATGGGTTTCACAAGATCACTGACGGCTTCAATATTGCCTGCTTCTTTCCCACAGTGCGCTCCGTCCGCTCCGCCGAGGCTATTCCTGATAATGTAAATCTCACTGAACTGGCCTCCACCTCCTCTTACTCCTGGTCTGAAACCGAATTTCGTCTAGGTCAACAAAGCTCCCCCGAGTTTGATGAATCCAAAGACAGGAAGGGACCCATCAATGTTGTAGTCATAGCCGGTATTTCAACCAAGAACTCCGAGACCAGCGAAGACAGTGATCAGCAGACAAATGCTAAACCGTCAGAGGCGACAACATCTGGAGAACAAACGCAGCTGCTGGTCTTCGGTGACAGTGACTTTGCCAGCAATAACTACTTCAACCTGCAGGGAAACTCCGACTTCTTTCTAAACTCCATAAACTTTTTAGCTCAACAGGAAAACCTGATTTCCATAGAGCGGCCCAAGACAGCGGGGACACCATTTTTCCTCAGTCCGTCTCAGGAGAGGCTCCTTTTTTGGGTAGGTTTGCTGCTGATGCCTATGGTGGTGCTGGCATCCGGGATTGCAGTATTTCGGTTGCGGAGAAAGCATCGATGAAAACCAGAACGGCCTTCATCTACCTGGCAGTCTTCCTGCTACTCGCCGGTTATTTTTACTACTTCGAGGTAGTTCGCCGGCAAGCCCAAATAAACAAGGAAGACGCAGCCCTTCACCTCTTCCAGATCGCGAAAGGTCAGATCACTTCACTGCAACTAGACAAAAATGGCGCCAAACTTATAGCATCGAACAGAAACGGCCATTGGCAAATCGCTGAACCCATAAGCAGCCGGGCAGATGATTTTGCCGTGGAAAATGTATTGGCCACCTTGCAGTCCCTTAAAATGGAGCGCGAGGTGGAGGGTGCAGCTAAAGATTTACAGCCTTACGGCCTTGACAACCCAAAACTACACCTGTCCTTCCAGGCAGATGGAACTACCCACCAACTACGCATTGGCGAAAAAACAGTTGTGGGGAATCAATATTACGCCAGTGCCGACCTAGAAAACCGTGTGGTCTTGATAAGTGCCGCTCAGCGGCAGTCTTTGGACAAGAGCCTCTTTGACCTGCGCAGCAAGAAATTCTTCACTTTTACTAGTGACCAGGTAGACCGGATTGAAATAGTCCGTACTGAGGGTAGATTGGCTGTGGCTCGGCTAGACAAACAACGCTGGCAGGATGCAGCTGCGCCAGAGACAAAAATCAAGAGTTCCAAGGTGGAAGGGTTGCTAAATCGTCTGATCCTGCTGCGTGCCGAACGGTTTGTCGCTGATGGGAAGGACGACATGGCTCGATTCGGCTTGGATCCTGCCAGGACTAAAATCAGCCTTGCCGCCAAAGGCAAAATAGAAACCTTGCTTCTCGGCAGCAGCTCTGAGGAAGAGACAATTTACGCCAAAGGTGAGAATATGCCCGGTGTGGCAATAGTGGATCAGAAGCCGTTGGCAGAAATACCTGCAACCCTAAGCGATCTTGAAGACCGCACTCTATTTTCATTCGATTTAAACCAGGTAAAGGCTGTGGCTTTTAAGCTGGCTGGTAGAACTGCCAGGCTAGAGAGAGAAAAGGAAAAGTGGAATTGGGCAGGTGATGAAGATTTAAAAGAACCTGAAAACTGGCAGGTTAATTCCCTCCTCTGGAAACTTCAAGAACTAGAGTACCTGCCTGATGCTCCTCCCAATAAACAGCCCTCCCCTGGAAACCTACAGTTAGACGTGGTCCTGCTCACGGAAAACGAGGAGAAGCTCTCCACCTTTTCCCTGCCAGAAGTCCCCGCCGACAAGGCAGAAGGTGGAGTTCTCTGGTTCTCTAAAGGAGATGAGACTCAGCACCCCTATTGGCTGAGTGCTGAATCGCTGCAAGAGCTACACGAAAGTGCAAAGAAGCTGGTGACGAAACCTGAGTTAACGGAAATTACAAATCACAAAACCCAAATAACAAACAAATAACAATGACCGAAATTCAAAATTACAAACCTTTACAGCAACTTAAAAAGGAAACGCTAGTTGTGTTTGGGTCATTGAGTATTGGAATTTGAGATTTATTTGTAATTTGGTGTTTGGGATTTGGGGTTTCGGAATGCGAAATGCAAAATGACCATTGAGTTTTCATCAACTACTGACTACTGGATTCTGGATTCTTCGATTCGAGATGGGAATGACCGATGCTCTCTGAAAAAGGTTTGATCTTTTTTCCCATGCGGGAACTGGAAGGAACGCCGCAGGATTATCAGTTGGATTACGAAGATATATTCTTTCCGGCTGCTGACTCTATCCGGCTGCATGGCTGGTTTGTGCCTTCTTTTAATCCAGAGGAAAAAACTACTCTACTGTGGTTTCACGGCAACGCCGGTAACATAAGCCACAGGTTGGAGAATCTTGCCCTCCTTCACCGGTATCTGGATATCTCCATTTTTATCTTTGATTATCGGGAGTTCGGCATGAGCCGAGGTCACATTTCTAAGGCCGGCACCTTCCTGGATGCGCAAGGTGCCTGGAGTTATCTGGTTGAGAAGCGAAATGTTGATCCAAGTGATATATTGCTCTTCGGCCGCTCACTCGGCACAGCTCTGACGGTGGATCTGGCCAGCCGGGAGTCCTGTCTAGGGGCAGTTTTGGAGGCTGCCTTCACTTCGTCCCAGGATATGTTGCAACGATATTTTTTTGGATCCATCCCTCAAGAACTCCTCCAGAGTGGTTATGACAGCCTGGGTAAAATTCACCAGATCAGACAGCCACTCCTTTTTATCCATGGCCAATACGACGAAGCTATACCAATGGAGATGGCGCAACGACTATACCAGGCTGCTCAGGCTCCGAAGTGGTTCTACCGGGTCCCAGGATCCGGGCACAATGACACTTATGTGGTAGGGGGCGCTGAATATTTCCGCCAGTGGCAGGTCTTTTTGGAGGAATGTCTGGATAATAAGGCTTGATTTGGAGTAGTGGAGTATTGGAGTAATGATAGACCATGTGCTGGAAGAAATTTTACAATCTAAGATAATTTCCAACACTCCAGTACTCCAGCACTCCAACACTTCCTAGAGGCACCGATATTTTGACACGGACTGCTTCAATGCAACACTCGTCTTGCGATGTCTTCCACATCATCAACTTCAAAGGGCTTGCGCAGGTACGCAGTTATGCCTAACTCCTCCGCCTCGTCTTCGAAGTGCGCTTGGGTCGTGGCAGTGACCATCACCACTGCTGCATCGACCTCATCTCGTCGCAATGTTTTAAGCACCTCAATGCCGTTCATCCCCGGCATCTTGATGTCCAGGAAGATAAGCCTGGGTCTGTGCGATCTCACGTATTCTATGGCTTCAAACCCATTATCCAGGGTCACCAGAGGGTAATCGTCCCCAAGCATCGCATCAAAGGACTCCAGAATCCCTTTTTCATCATCCACCACCAATATTTCATTATCCAAGCATGCCATGTCTCAGCCTCCTTCTGCCTCAGGATTCTTCTTTTGATCCTTGAGCAAGTATGATGCCATAGTTGGAATGTATGTGGTGGTGTCTAAAAAAAGGAATTAACTAGCTGAAATAAATGAAAATATAGTAAAGAAGACCACGATCGGATTCAGCCTGACATGCATACAATTATGTACAACTAAACCACAATTGTGGGCAGAGCTCATCCCTGCACGCCAGGCAGTCTCAAGGTAAAAGTAGCTCCCTCCCCGGGGCTGCTCTCAACCTCGATATTACCGCCGTGCTCTTGGATGATCTTGTGGGTCATCGCCAGGCCAAGACCGGTACCTCTGTCTTTGGTGGTGAAAAATGGATTAAATATGCTCTCTCTTATGGTCTGGTCCATGCCCACCCCGGTGTCCGTGAACTGAACCAGTACCCCATCTTCCATCGGTTTAGCCCTGATGGTGAGCTTGCCTCCATCAAACATGGCTTGTTGGGCGTTGATGGTCAAATTGGAAAAAGCACGCACCAGATGTTTCTGATCAGCCCAGAGCTCCGGTAAAACCTCTTCCTCCTGTATTTCAACGGTGATGTTTGCCGCTTCTAGTTTGTCACGATAAAGGTCTGCGACCTGTGAAAGACAATCCTGCAGGGAGGTCATCTTGAACTCCAGCTTAGGGGGACGTGCCAATTCAAGCAGATCTTCGATGAGGTCATTTATCCTGTTGAGCTCGCGGGGAACGGTAATCTGAAACTTTTCGAAGAATTCTGGATTGGAGATCTTTCTCGGCAGCAGTTGTACAAAGGTCTTGATAGCAGAGAGCGGATTGCGGATTTCGTGGGCAAGTCCCGCTGAGAGTGTTCCCAAAGCGGCCAACCGGTCACTCTGCCGCATGCTTGCCTCCAATTCCTTCAGCTCGGTGATGTCATTGATGACTACCAGGATCCCCCTGGTATCTTCGCGTCCATCCTCCAAAAATGAGGAGTTGAGCATGAGGGTGCGCTGCTGTCCCGTCCCCGTGTCCACTGAGATTTCCTGGTTGCGGCATGGATCCTTACTCTGTAAACATCTGTCCAGCATGCGGACCAAGGGATTGTCCTCCGGCCACAAGTCACGAAAGCTTATTCCCTGCCAGTGCTTACCTTCAAGTCCGAGGATGGACTCAGCTGCTCCATTGGCACTAACCAGCCTTGTTTCCAAGTCTAAGGTTATCACCCCATTGGTCATGGAGGCTAAAATCATATCGTTGTATGCCTTGAGCTCCAGGATCTCATCCAGCCGCTCCACCAGTTGCTGACGCTGAGCCAAGATCTCGCCAACCATAATATTGAAATTATTTGCCAGATCCTCTACTTCGTCTCTAGTGCGAATATCTAGCCGCTGATCCAAATTTCCACCAGCGGCACCGATGGTTGCCTCCACCACTTGGGCCAATGGTTGGGTGATGCGCCTGGCCATGACCTGGGCTCCGACAATGCCTAGAATTAGAGCCACCGCGCCAATCCCTACCAGAACCAACTGGGTCCGTCTGATTTGCCGATACATTCGTTCCAGAGAAAGACCCACTCGAACCGTGCCCCATTTCATTTCTGAGCCAGAGATGAACACTGGTACATCTATATCCAATACTCGCTCGCCAGTTTCTTCCCACAGAACAGACTGGACAATTGGCTGCGTTGCAGCGAGGGCCTTTCGATTTACTGGATCATTTAAATATTTTCCTTGCCAGCCACTGTGACCACTAAAGGCTGCCACCTTCTCTTCTTTGTTGAGCACTATAACGTAGGCAATATCGGTGCCCTGGCTGGCCTGTTCCGCATTTTGTTCCAGGGTAATGTAGTTGTAGGTGAGCAGTGCGTTGGTGGAAACAGCCGCGATACTTTGGGCCACGGCCAGGCCGCGAGCCTGAGCCTCTTGTTTGATGCTCTGGCTAAACCGGTTTCCAACCAGCAAGACGATTATCACCATCAGCACAAAAAGCAGTGCGGCAGTGGCAACCATAAACCGGGTTCTAAGAAACATCTTGCGAGGAAACCAAGACATTCAGCGGTGTCCGTTCATCTTTGTTAGACTGTGGACAAGTAACTTGAGCCATCAATGGCAGAAGTTGAAAGGCTACTGTTTGTCCAGCCAGATTTTTTTCAAAGGAATATATGGGCTTCCAAGAGCGCTAACTTCCAGGCCCTTGACATAAGGCTGAAACACAGACTCAAAGGTCAGGTACATAAACGGTATCATGGGAGCATCTTCGAGAATGATCCGTTCTGCCTGCCGGTAGAGACTGACCCGCTTGAGGATGTTGGTTTCCGCCTGAGCTTTGGAGAGGAGTTGATCGACTTCGGCTTTGCTGTAGCGCATGTAGTTATGCCGAGAATCTGATCTGCTGAGCACGTTGAGGAAGTTGTCAGGATCTGGAATGTCGGCAACCCAGGCGTAGCGATACAACTGGAATCTGCCGGAGCTCAGGGCCGCTTCAAAAGTCGGCCAGTCGGTTTCATATTTGATTTGCAGATCAACCCCTACCTCGGCTAGGTCCGCTGCTACCATTGCCAATTCCCTTTGGGCCACGTTTGATTTCGAAGCAGACAGAAGAGTCAATGACAACCTTTTTTGCGAGGGGCCATATCCACTCTCAACAAGGAGCGCCTTGGCCTTTTCTGGGTTATAACCGTACGCTGCGTTTTCCGGGGTATAGCCGGTCATGCCTGGCGGCAGGGTAGTTTCTGCAGGAATGAATTGATTCTTGAATACTTCTTTTATTATTTTTTGCTTGTTGATGGCCCAATTCAAGGACTGCCGCACCCTCTTGTGACCTAAGGGACCAAGAGTGCAGTTCATACCATAAAACAGCAGGCTCAGGCTTGGCTTGCGCACAATTTGGTACATCCCTTCGCTTGCAACCTTTTCCCGTAGGGCCCCATACAGTGCAGCTTCTTCGAGACGGCCCCCCAGAAACTCCTCAACAATCTTCTCCCTCTGCGCTCCGGGATAGACCGAGTAAACTATCCTGTCAAGGTGAGGACGACCCTCAAAGTAATCCATATTGGCTTGGAGGACGAAACGATCCTGTTTCCACGATTCCAGACGGAAGGGGCCGGTGCCCACCGGGTGATTGCCGAAGTCCTTGCCCCATTTTTCAACCTCTTCTCTGGGAACCACCTTAGAATAAAACA
>Ga0209536_100010578_pt1 | contig 13585 bp, 17 predicted proteins | sample DeeMarSeWOR28_12_FD_187461 | JGI IMG/M metagenome (GOLD analysis project Ga0209536, IMG submission 187461) | Marine sediment microbial communities from White Oak River estuary, North Carolina - WOR-2-8_12 (SPAdes) (version 2) | ecosystem: Environmental > Aquatic > Marine > Intertidal zone >...
AAAATAATTATTTTTTTCAAATGAACCTCTTCTGGAATACAGTGAATCTGGCCATCGCTGGTTTTGGACTGGCCGGTACCTTTTCAACAGACATACTGACCATGACCCACCCGGAAATGCTTGAAAAACATTTGAAGTCGGAACGTTTATTTCTTATCAATGCCGGATTGGATATCCTGTATATCGGAGGTGGTCTGTATATGAAACACCTATCCTCACGAAAAGAAAAAAACAAAGACCTGCTTTCAGGTTATGGAAAATCAATCATGCTTCAGGGCGGGTTCTTACTTGTTTTTGATACAGTCATGTACTTGATCCAGCGGAACCACAGAATTCAATTTCTGGATCACCAGGTAATGGATATTTCTTTCACACCTGGAGGTATTTCATGCATATGCAAATTTTAGGTTTATGCGACGTATTAAACTGTATTCTGCCATCAGTCTGGATGGGAAAATTGCCCGCCCGGATGGCGATGTAAGCTGGCTGCATGACATTCCAAATCCACATGGTGAGGATCACGGATATGCCCAATTCATTGAATCTGTCGATACCACCGTCATGGGTAATAATACCTACAAACAAATCCTGGGATTTGAGGTAGATTTTCCTTATGGAGGTAAAAAGAATTATGTTCTGACCACCGACCCGACAATTAAGCAGGATGAAAATGTACGGTATCTATCTCAGGATATACCTGGTTTTATGAATGATCTCAAGAAGATGGAGGGCAAAGATATTTGGCTGATCGGAGGCAGCCAGATCAATACCCTGTTTCTCGAAAATGACTTAATCGATGAATTGTTGTTGTTTATAATACCGGTCATCATCGGGGATGGCATCCCGCTGTTCAATGCGGTCATGAATACCACCAAACTGCAACTGGAAGGGTGTGATACATTCAGCACCGGTATGGTCGGTTTGTATTATAACATTGTCAAATAAGATTACTGTTCCCGGAAATTACGGAATCAGGAAAGAAGATCCGATTCCCATTGTTCGGCGTATTCCGTTTTCTCGCCACGAATCAGGGCCGTAAATGCCAGGAGGGTTTTCCTGGCATCACCAATGGGATAATAAAATGCATCCCAATTCTCACTGTCCTCACCATCATGATTGGGAATGACATAATCGAAATACCGGGCATCCTGCAGTTCTGTGAACGCACTGGATGCCCTTTTTTCAATATTCTCAAGATCTTGTATGGACAATTCGATTTTTTGTCTGCGTGTCCGGCGTAGCAGTTTCCGCCGCATGATGTCCGTCACCAGCATTTTCAGATTCCCGGACTGGGAAGGATGTTTAAAAAACAATATTTCCTCACGCGAAAGGGGGGCCATGAATATGCTCAATTTTTCAATGGCCTCCAGATGCGGATTGGTTTGAAGGGCCCGGCCAACAAACGGATTACCCTCAAAAAACACATCACCTTTCTGTAACCGTTCTGATAAATCCTCCAGGTCCAGGGCTTGTAAATCACCCCGAACATACAATACAATGTATTGCTCATTCGACTTCAGGGCCTCAATTTCTTCTCGGGACCGGAAATAATAATCAACACTTTCGACTTCACCAGGACGCGGCGACCGGCTGTTATATAATACCAGTGGCTGCAGATTCCTGAAAATATCAGGATAAAATTTATTCAACGACTTACTGAGGGGACTTTTTGCGACACAACTTGGCCCGCTTAATATGACCAGCCTGCCAATTGAATTTTTTGGCATAATAAACGTTTTACGAAGACATGTGATGATCGCAAACTTAAGTATTTTCAATTGTTATTCAAACATATTAAACCGTCAGTCGGAGTTCAAAAAGGATTCTTTCAAAACTCATTAAGCCACTGGATAATATGAATATAACAATCTTTAAGCAGGACGCATTTTACAAGAATTCAATAAATCACTATTTTTCAGATAATTATACTCGAACGTATCAAAGCATGACCCATTCTTTTCGATTTTTCACTATATTGGAACCATAACTACATCCGATTCTATTCTTTTAAAATGCAAAACCAGGCTCATGAAATACTCTATTTTTATGCTGCTTATAGCTTTACATACAGGCAGTTGCACACGTCCACAAGATCCATCCATCATGATTGATAAAACCACCGTTCAGGGTGTCGATCTGGATCGGTATCTGGGGACCTGGTATGAGATTGCACGATTCCCACATTCATTTGAAAAAAACCTCGTCGGCGTTAAGGCCACCTATAGCTATCGTAAGGATGGAAAAATCGAGGTACTGAACCAGGGATACAAGGATCATCTGGATGGACCACTCAAAATGGCTAAAGGAAAAGCTAAAGTTCCTGATCCGGATGATCCGGCCCGGTTAAAAGTCTCATTCTTCCTTTTCTTTTATGCCGATTATTTTATCCTGGAACTGGACCAGGAAAATTACCAATGGGCGATGGTCGGTAGCACTTCAGATAACTTCCTCTGGTTCCTGTGCCGGTCTCCTGAAATGGATAGCGATGTATTTGAAATGCTGAAACAACGTGCCCGTGATAGAGGTTACGATATAAGTCTCCTTGAACGTGTTCCGCAAAAATCCGTGCCTTAAATACGAAACGGCCAGTAACCCGAAGCAAATTGATTACGGACCAATCCTTTCAATGACCATGTTGTCTTTTATTGATTACCTGTTTATCGCTTTTTATTTTGTCATCATATTGATCGTAGGTTTCTGGAGTGGTCGGAAACAGGATAGAGAAGAATACCTGATCGCCGGACGTAAATTGAAATCACTCCAGGCCACCACCACTATTTTTTCCAGCCGAATCGGTGCGGCCATACTGTTAACCTATACCGCACTCGTATATGTTTATGGGTTGGGTGCCATGTGGTATTTTATTGGTTCAGTTTTCGGACTATTCCTGTTCTATTTTTTTGGTAAGAAAGTTAAGAAGATGGCAGATACACATAAGTTTTACACCCTGCCTGATTTCTTTTTCCATACCAAAGGCCGGTTCGCTGGATACATGGCTACCATTATTACCGTCGTCATCATGTTTGGTTGGGTGGTTCTGAACTTCACTGCAGGTGCCAGACTGATCGAAGAATATACGTCGATCAGCTATGAATTTTCGGTCGTTATTGTGGGCATCATCATATTGCTATATCTGCTGGCAGGTGGTTTTAATGCGGTGGTAAAGACCGATATCATTCAGACCATTGGGATTTTCCTGCTGTTCATATTGATGGTGTTCCTATTGATTGACACACCGACCAAACCGCAGTTGGTAGCAAACGATATGTTCTCAATTCCGGTGAGTGAGATTATCAGTTTTTTCCTGGCCGGATTCTTCATTCCCCTGGCTTCTCCAGAGTTATGGCAACGTGTATATGCCATCAAAGATAATAACCATTTCAAGCGCAGCTTGTTCCTTTCGTCATTGTTCTATTTTATCATTGGCTTTATCCTGCTCATGATCGGTCTGGTCATTCGGGTTGACCTGCCTGAACTGTCTGCTGACACCTCATTAATTGTTGGATTCAGCAAACTCCTACCCGCTGGATTTGCTGGTTTGTCAGTGGTGATCATTTATTCCTCTGTCTCCTCATCAGCCGATACCTATATGTTTACAACAGCGGCCTCTGTGACACAGGACTTTCTTGAAAAATCCAACTTATTAAAGAAAGAGAAATTACAATTCTATATGCGTATCAGCATGACCTTGCTCATGGCCCTTGGGATTGCAATGGCCCTGATTATCCGCGACATTGTGGATGCCACATTTTTCTTTGTCTCACTCACCATGTCACTGGGCTTCCTGATCCTCGTCATATGGATCTATCCGAAAATAAACCGGCACAGCGTTAACTTCTCCATTTTCTTTTGCCTCATCGGTGTTATTGTACCTTCTTTCTTATTTGGTATATCAACCACACTCATTGTGTATGCCTGGGCCCTTTGTACTGCTGGATTGATATTCGGGTTCTTTATGAATTGGTTAAAACCACTGTCCGGGTAAAAATTTGTCCTAACTTTATTCATGTATTTTATTTGTTGCATTGCCTGTAGTAAAATTCATATCTGGTATTCGTAGGAAACTAATGGTTTTCATACTCCTCCTGTTTGGTTGTTTTGCCTGTACCCCATACAGGGATATGGATATCGAAACTGATGTAGAACTGCTTCAGGAAGGCATACAAACATCATCACTTATTGGCTATAGTGCATCCCTGGCCAGCAGTGCATTCAATGATACCATACTGCCAGACAATCTCATTTTCCAGGAAATTTACAGGGATGAATCAACCAGTAACGGCCTCATCACGGTGGCTATCAATGATACTTTTCCGTTGCCCTTCATCGGAGGTTCAGGATTCCTCACCATAGCGGGATTGTGGGACTATAACCAGGGTGGTGTTATCTCCGTTTTATGTACCGGACTGAATATGAACCTGGGATCATTACCGTTATTCGGTTTTTATACCGTACCCATCATAATGGAAGATGAGGACCAAACCATACTGGCTGTATTTGCAGAGCAGGATATTATCGTTGGTGAAGGTTCCGATACCATTCTCAACCTGAACCTTACCAATCCACAGTTTAACAATGAATTGAATCGCCTGGAAACGAATCTTCCCGGAGATCCATTTGCAGCTGTAACGCAAAATGTCTGGTTCATACGGATCAACCAGCAGAATACAGCCGACCTCTATGATGATGTTTTTAGTCTGTATGGAGGGGGACAAATTGTCGAGGCAACCAGTACTTCCGGGGGCATTCTCTATCATGCGCTGATCGGAACAAAACTGCAATATCACGTATGCCCTCTGAATCCAACGGATGGCATAGGATTCCTACAAAATCTAAAAGCTGGTGACGGTTTGGAACTGGGAACCCTGCTTTTGGAATTCCATTCCAATTGTGATGGAAACGCTTTTGTACAAATCGGTACCGGCAAGTATTTTGGTCTTGGAGGTCAATACCTGGACATTATAAACGACGATTGAATCGAATACATATTCAGTATCATGAAAAAGCAAACCCCGATTCCATCCAATTCATCCATCCTGATTACTGGAGCATCATCAGGTATTGGAAAGACCTGTGCACTGTATCTGGACCAGCTCGGATTTAAGGTATATGCCGGTGTACGGCATAAGAAAGACCAGGAGACCATGATCAGGGCGGGATCTGAACGTCTTATACCAATATTTCTGGATGTAACCCGTGATTCCGATGTTCAGAAAGCATTTGAATTGATCTCCAGTGAGTCTGATACACCACTGTATGGCCTGGTCAATAATGCCGGTGTCAGCATCAGCGGGGTTATTGAGGCCACCCCTGTTGATGAATTTAGAAATATAATGGAAGTCAATGTGCTGGGACTTCACCGTATTACCAAAGCCTTTCTGCCTCTGCTAAGACAAGTGGCCGGTCGTATTGTTAATATTGGGTCGGCAGCGAGCTTCCTGGCCGGTCCGGGGAGCAGTTCTTATGCTGCAACAAAATTTGCCGTACGAGCCATGACAGATGCCATACGCATCGAACTTTATCCATTTGGGATGCACGTAGCACTCGTAGCGCCCGGTGCCGTGGAAAGTGCCATGTGGGAAAAATCTAAAGATTACAGGCAAAAATTAAGGCAACGGGTGCCGAAGGAACTAAAACAGTCGTATGAAATATTTGCCCGTGCCGGTGACAAAATCGCCGAGACTGTTAAACCCGCACCAGCTGTGGGGGTAGCGCGAACTGTGGCCCATGCACTCATGTCGGCGAATCCGAAATATACATACCTGGTTGGACAGGATGCCAAAAGGACCAGGATCTTATCGAGACTTCCCACGGGAATGTATACAGCAATGGTTTTCAAACATATTTCAGAATTAGCAAAGGCATAATTTCGTTGCTCAGCCATCCTGTAAACCAATTATTGACGGGTACCCATGCCACATAACAAAAAAAATCAAGAGATCAGGGAACAGATAATCCTGGCCCGCTTTAAGAACCACTTTCCAGAGTTTCCGAAAGGTATTATTACGAAATCAGAATCTCCCGATTTCATTGTGAAGACCGGGAAGAAGCATACCATAGGTATTGAGCTGACATCCATTCTGAAACACCGTCATGAAACAGACGTTGGTGGGAATCATTTAGAAACACCTGAATTGGTTCCGGAAATCATTGAGAAAACCATCCAAATAAAAGAGAATAAATTAGTACGTTATCGGCAGAAAAAACTGGATGAGATATGGCTGATCATCGAAGTTCAGAATATAATGAATAATACATCTTTCAATATCTCAAATAAACTCAATAATTGGAATTTCATAAGTGAATTCAATAAAATATATCTGTTTGAATCTGTTAATAAGAAGGTTTTTGAATTGAAATGAAGCGTGCACAAAAAAATTCACCCTGATTTCAGAAATAAAATGAGCCAGCGTTCAATGCAAAGGTTTGCCTCTGTGCAGCCTATGTTCATTAATCGTTATATTGCAAAAAAACACAATTTGCAGGAAGTACTATCCTGGACCAGGAATGAATAGTCGTATTTTATTACTTTTGAGCCTATTGATACGCCATGTACAACTGAGATGCTCACGAAATTCAGGCAAAAGAAAATGTTTAAATAGACTTACAAATTAAATAATTCTTAATATACAATCAATAAAACACTCTTTACAATGGCATTCGATGAATTTCTGGCCGATCGGATAAGAGCCGTTCTAAAAGAAAAGAATATAACATATTCGGAAAAAAATATGATGGGAGGGCTGACGTTTATGGTGGATGGGAAAATGTGTGTGGGCATTGTGAAAGCCAATCTCATGGCGCGTATTGATCCTGATTTTTATGAAGAAGCACTATCTTTAAAAGGCTGTCATGAAATGGACTTCACCGGACGTCCAATGAGGGGATTTGTATTCATAGAGCCCTCCGGCATGGACATGGATTCTGATCTTGAATATTGGATCAATAAAGCCCTGGAATACAATCCGAAAGCAAAATCCAGAAAAAAAACCCGGTAAAACCGGAAGAATGAGATATACACTTTTCTTTTCGGTGATTTTTGCGTTAAATGGTCTTTATGGTATGACCCAACATGTTTTATTTATTGCCCATCGCGGGGCCTCTTTTGATGCACCTGAAAACACACTGGCCGCCATAAACCTGGCCTGGCGACAAGGTGCCGATGCGGTTGAAGTGGATGTACATTTATCGGCTGACCATCGTATCATGGTAATACATGATGAGGATACAGAAAGAACCACCGGGAAGAAATGGGTAATAAAAGATACAGGATCAGACCAGCTTCGAACCCTGGATGCCGGCATTCACAATAAGGGCCAATATATTGGAGAGCATATTCCTTTCCTTGAGGAAGTCCTGGAGACCATACCACCACAAAAGAAATTATTCATAGAGATCAAATCAGATCAACAGATTATACCATATCTTAAGGATATACTTATGCATCATGAGAAAAGATCCCAGCTGGTGTTCATTGGTTTTGATTTTGAGATCATGGAAATTGTTAAAGAACGCATGCCTGATATTCCTGTTTACTGGTTACATTTTTCTGTAGCAGGCATATACAACCTAAAACATATTGAGCGTATCCGGCAAGCCGGTCTGGATGGGCTGAATTTTCATTCCAGGGGACTCCGGGAAGATTATATTGTTGCAGCGCATGAGCAGGGATTGAAAATATTCGCATGGACGGTAGATGATCCGCAGGAAGCCCAGAGATTGATGGAAGCGGGTATTGATGGTATTACTTCGAATCGACCCAAATGGCTTAAGAATCAGGTATCCAATCAATGATATAAAATATGTCACCGAATTCAACTCGATTCATTGTCTTCCTGGTGCTCCTCCTGCATGGCATTGGTCATTACATGGGTGTGGTCTCTGCAATGGGAATGAAACTCAGCAGATCGTCGTCGTACCAATCATGGGCATTTAAAGATCAGCATGCACGTATCTTATGTTTCATCTTTTTCCTGGTACCATTTTTCGGATTCATAGGAACCGCCTTAAGTTTTCAGGATTGGGTATTACCCCAATACCTCTGGACCAATCTGGGTCTTATTTCAGCCATAATGTCCATGCTGGGAATACTATTCTTTTGGGATGCTCTTGCCATGCTATTCAATAAAGTGGGGGCCATCATGGTAAATATGTTTACTTTTATCACCATTGTATGGATCCACTGGCCTGCTGAACTTTTTTTTGAAGAATGTTAATTAAACATATGAAAATTATATCTGTCCTGGTTGGTCGGATTACTAAAAACAACTGAAAGGCTCATTTATTCAATAAAACACTTCTTATTAAATCTTATAAATAGTTAAAGTCTGTATGGATTACCGAAAAATGTTATATACCGGGATCATCATCATCGCATTGGGTATTGTACTTACAACCACCATGAAAGATGCAACGGGATTCCTGGGAACCGTATTCATTGCCCTGGGTGGCCTCCTGTTTATCATCAGCATGTCAAGGAAAAAACAAGCAGACATAAAAAAGGATAACTCAAAAGATCCTGGCACAGACAAGGCTTCATGAGATATTGATTGCGATTTGTCTAAACACCCCCCTATTGATTCTTTTCATATTGTTCTGCTACGTTTTATCGAACCATAGGGGCCGGATCAATTCGATATCAAATTTCAGGTGGTTCTGACGTCCAAGTTCATCCAAATTACTGGTATGTATTGCCCTTCATCCCTCATATCATAAATCAACTTTCATCCATGATCCTTCAAAACGTTTCACGTTCCATTTAAGGTATCTTATATCGTATCCCCAGGTAAATATTCCGTCCAAACAGAGGCCCCCAGATCATTGAACTATCGAAATACGGACCAAACGGATCATTGGCAGAAACAATGGGATTCGGTTGTTTGTAATTAAACACGTTCTCCACACCTATATAGGCCTCAAAGGATTCCCACCAGGTTTTGCTGACCTGGGCATTCACCATGAAAAATGATGGGGATTGACCAGGAAGCCTGTATTCTTCCGGATTGGTTCCCGTATCCGGGATGCGTTTTTGACCCTGCCAGTTTACAGTCAGATCCAGTTTCCAATAATTCCGGCTCTCGTATGCTGTATTAATAAAAGCACGGTGTTGCGATACCAGGGGTTTTGCCAGAAGCTTGCCATCATAGCTGGTTTGAACATCATAAAACCGGTATGCCAAACGTACATCAAATCGTTTCAGCACTTCGTAATCGATCTGGGTTTGGAAACTATTTGAAAATGATTGACCATCCAGGTTATAAAATGCCACCTGCTGTGGAGACCGGTCCATGTCCATAACGATCTGGTTTGTGAAGTCGGTACGATAAAAATCAAAACTGATGAAACCGTCACGATAATCCAGTCTGAATTTTTGAGTAAAATTGATACCAAAATTCCAGGCCACCTCAGGTTCCAGTCCGTAGGGTTTATCAGACCCATCTCCTTCCACAACGATCTGACGGGCACTGGCCAGTATCCCATTATTTTCAGATAAAATATTGGCTGTACGTTGACCACGACCTGCAGATGCCCGCAATACTGTTTTATCACTGAATGCATATCGCATATGCAATCGTGGCGTCATAAAACCACCAAACTGGTTGTGATGATCATATCGCAGTCCGGCTACGAGGTTAAATTTTTCGAGGTGATTATACGTATATTCAATAAATACCCCCGGAACCAACTCTTTTCGATCATAATTGAAGCCATTCAATGTTTCTTTGTAGTTGTCGTACTGGAAACTGGCCCCTGTTTTAAATTTATGGTTGGTATTGCCAATCATACTCTGAAATATCAGGTTGCTGTAAATGCTGGTTTGGTCCGCATCATAATTATTCAGACCAAAATATGACCGTTGCTCATGATACGAACCCGCTGCTTGCCATCCCACACTCTGCCAGGGCTTATCGGGATTGACCTTGCCCAGCTTCGTCCACCCTTCCAATCGTTTCATCAAAAGTTTCATGCCCCAGGCATTGGTAGTGCCGGCATCACGTTCTGGATCGAAAACCATTTGACCACCAATTTTATCGATATAAGTACCTTTCGCACCCACCTGGAAATGCAGCCCCTGATCGCTGTATAATTCCCATCTATTCATAGCAATAAACTGATTATTAAGCGGTTTATCCAGGAATCCATCTCCATTTCTGTCATTCTTAACGGACAGGTTGCTGGCATGCAATAAAAGTGCGGTTCCCATTTTCTTACCCACATCCGTTCCAAAATTGATGTTGGCCTCCAGCCGGCCGCTCTCATTCGCATAGGCATTCAGGTAGAGTTTGTCCATCCCGGCAGGATTTCTCAAGTTCACATTGATCTGACCGGCAATACTTTCATAACCATTGATTACAGACCCCGTTCCCTTATTCAGCTGAATCGATTCAATCCAGGTTCCCGGAATATATGTTAGTCCGTACATGGAGGACAATCCACGCACATCCGGCATGTTTTCACGATTGATCTGGGTGTATGGCCCCGCAAGCCCCAACATCAGGATCTGCCGGGTTCCGGTTACTGCATCGGTAAAGGAAACGTCAACAGAAGGATTGGTTTCGAAGCTCTCGCTCAGGTTACAGCATGCTGCCTTAAGCAATTCTTTTTCACCAATTTTTTCAACCTTAATGGGATCGAGTAATCCAATCTGCATACTTTTCTGCCGGTGGACGACCTCCACACCCTCAAGTTCCACACCTTCAGCAAGTATGACCGTCAGTTCATTCTGGCTGGATGCATCAATGGTATCATTCTGATATCCTGCGTAACTGATAACCAACATGGTGACATTCTCATGCCGTTTTAGCCGGAATGTACCATCCACATCCGTGGTGGTACCCACCTGCGTATCCAGCCAATAAACATTCACTCCAATGAGTGGATGCAGGTGTTCGCCTTCGTGATTTTCAACCACCTTTCCTTGCACCACATTCCGTATTCGCTGCCCAAAAGAAAGGGTGCCCATGAATAGAAAGGAAAAAACTACTAGTATGAATGTTCTCATGGCTTAATGCTTTTCGGCACCATCCATGTACTTACAGCAGGCGGGCAGCTTTTCATAGGCCTCCATATTGGCCTTCACCTTGTCGGTTTCATGGCCTGCTTTTGCCACGGATTTATGAACCTCGATCAGGTCTGTTTTTTTGGGTTTGTAAACGACTTTAAGCATATTGGTTTCCTTATCCCAATCGGCCAGTTTTACACCTTTTATCAAAGCGGCATTTTCGATGCGTTCTTCGCACATTCCGCAAACCCCTTTAACTTTAAATTCGACGGTTTCAATATTCTTTTCCTGACCCCATACCCGGGAAGACAGAATAGAAATTCCTACAACAATTAATAATAATATTCGTGATTTCATAACAATATAATTTTTAGATTAATACAATGATTATCGACACCTTTGAGATGTCTGTGACGATGTGTAGAATTCTAAAAATTATCCGTAGAAGGTAAGACTGCAATTCAGCAACCAGACAGGTGGTTTATCCGGAAACTGAAGATCGTGGAGAAAATACGGTAGGTTTTCTGCAAGGTGTCCCGAATGGTCTGACCAAACATGAAGATCAGCTGCGTCATGACCAGGGATATGGATCTCAAATTTATTGGAAACGAACAGCTGATCATCGACCTCTGCCCGCACAATATACTCCTCTTCGGTACAGCTAGTGCAGCATGTATTGTTTTCATCGCAGCAACCATTTGCTTCTGAAAACACACCAACAGCCTCAACTTCTCCCTGGCAATAATGCACTGAAACAGCCAGACCAATGGTCGCTGTCAGATAATACAGGGACAATATGATGGGAATCATTTTCTTCATCGGAAATTGCTGCTCTATAAAGTTAAGCAACAACTATCAAATTTTAGTCCGTAAATGTAGGGAATTTCATTTGAAACACTCAACCTATAAATAAAAAGGATAAAAAATAATTATAACCATCTATTATACAAATTATTATAATGTTAATTTAACAGAGTATCTAAATTAAATCTAAATATTCATGCATTATTGAAAAAGCACTCGATCGGGTGACATCAGATCAAAACCCAACAGATTAATTCGGAAATAATGAGTTCTTTATGAGTGTAAAAAATTTACTAAAAGGGGGCTCTTGCTACAAACTCAAGGTGTTAACCAAAAAGTCTCGCATGGGCGTAAGGAATGTAATCAAAATAACCGTGTCGAAAAGCACACCCATTTTAGCTCCTGCAGGCACGGCTCGCCACCATGGAACGATGGATATCAGTGATAATGCAGCCCCTGATAATGCATAATGGGTCCAACCGCTTTGAAGGAATAACACCATCATTCCGCTGGCACTGAAACACCCCATGGCCAGCAGCCAGAGAATTCCAAACAAACGGCCCATCCCATTATGAATGTAAACGGATTCGGAAAAAATCCAGGGTTTGGATTTGAAACCTACATCGGCACTGGTATATGCTGCCAGGAATCCTGAGATATGGGCCAGGCCGTGAATCAATAATGGGATGCCAATAACAAGGCGCAACATGATCAAATTATGTATTTAAAAATAGTCCCTATTTCGTTTGGAAACAAAACTATTGTATAAATAATTCTGATCTCCCAATATCATATGTGGTTTCATGGTATTACATTTACATTCTCCAATTCATAATTAGAAATTGATAATTCGAATTCATGAGCTTACGGTGGACACCCGATCGATATATTATACTGGGTTTATCCCTGTTCAGTATCATCTTGCACCTTACTTTTTACAATAATCTCGAATACCATCGTGATGAACTATTGTATTTTTCGCTTGGGATGCATCCCGCCGGAGGCTATGCTACAACACCTCCATTGATTGGGTGGCTGGCCTTCCTCTTGATGCAAACACTTGGATATTCTATCTTCACGGTGAAATTACTTCCGGCACTGGCCAGTGGCTTTTTGGTGTTCCTGACAGCTTCAATTACAAAGGAATTGGGTGGATCAATCTATGCCCGGATCCTATCTGCCATCGGTATCCTGGTGGCTCCATTGTTCCTGCGTGCCTTTTTCCTGTTTCAACCCGTATTCCTGGACATTCTTTTCTGGTCCGGGACATTATATTTGCTTATTCGCTATATCAAAACACAACGCCATCAGTACCTGCTATACCTGGGCATTGTTGCCGGATTCGGGATGCTCAACAAGTATCTTATGGCCCTGTTGATTATCTGCATATTGGTACCGCTACTATTTTCAAAACACCGCCTCATATTTCGGGAGAAATGGATCTACCTCGCCTTTATGTTGGCCATGATCATATTCTCACCGAACCTGGTTTGGCAGATCAAACATCATTTTCCGGCACTGGCTCATATGGAGGCACTCCACAGCAGTCAATTGGTTCATGTCAATCGATCGTACTTCATGATGGAACAATTGGTCATGTTATTTATGGTCAGCTTACTGACCGTTCCGGGCCTCATATACTTACTTACAGACCGGTCCATGAAGTCATTCAAGATATTAGCGTTTTGCATGATCATGGTGATCCTTCTACTTCTCTTATTGAGAGGAAAAAGTTATTATACAGCCGGAATTTACCCAACCCTGGTAGCAGCCGGGGCT
>Ga0209536_100010579_pt1 | contig 13582 bp, 8 predicted proteins | sample DeeMarSeWOR28_12_FD_187461 | JGI IMG/M metagenome (GOLD analysis project Ga0209536, IMG submission 187461) | Marine sediment microbial communities from White Oak River estuary, North Carolina - WOR-2-8_12 (SPAdes) (version 2) | ecosystem: Environmental > Aquatic > Marine > Intertidal zone >...
CCTTCCTGGGGTGATCCGAAATACATGGAGGCAAGTCCAGTTACCTTCTGACCCTGGAGTTCCGGAGGAAAAGCCGGATGCTCAGGAATTGCCCAATGTATGCAATCGCTGGTGATCTCATCAGGAATATCTCTTGTAAAATCGATCCAAAACTTCATGGCCTTTTCTGCTTCTGCACGGGGATACAGGCAAGCAGCCATCATGACCTCGGGGCCAAGTTCGTACAGTTTGAAATGGAAGGTAGTAACGATGCCAAAATTTCCTCCCCCTCCCCGAATCGCCCAGAAAAGATCCTGGTTTTCCGATTCCGAAACATGTACATAGCTGCCATCGGCAAGTACCAGATCTGCTCCAATGAGGTTATCGATACTCATTCCCGCTTTTCGGCGGAACCAGCTTAATCCTCCTCCCAGGGTAAGTCCGCCAACACCGGTATCGGAGACCACACCGCCGGCACAGGCCAGGCCAAAGCTCTGGGTTTCCCGGTCTACATCACCCCAGTTGGCCCCTCCCTGGACAATTGCGGTTTTCTTTTTAGGATCCACCATCACTGTGCGCATGTTGGAAAGATCGATCATCAGCCCGTCATCGATGGAGGCATTCCCCGCCACGTTATGCCCGGCACCCCGCACAGCGACTTTCAAATTATTGCTCCTGGCAAATTTTACCGCTTCAATCACATCATGAACACCTGTACATTGTGCGATCAAACCCGGTTTTTTGTCAATCATTTTATTCCACAGCTGACGTACCTCGTCAAAATCAGCATCATTGGCACTTACCAGTGTGCCGCCGAATACAGCCTGGAAATTCTCAAGGGACTGACCATTTAATTGATCAATCTCAACTGTTGCATCATAGTTTTTCATGGTTGTTGTTTTGGTTTATAAAGTAATCGTTTTAGATGTAGTCTCTTTTCAAATCATAGAAGGATTAAATAACAGGATTTTAGTTTAATCAGGTAACATAGAATCTTTTAAGGTAAGGATTAAAAACTGGAATTGCAAATGCATTACAAGCTACGGATTGTATTCCCTTTTAATCTTTATCTAACCAGGCCTGATTGAGTGGTACACCGGAGTTTTTTATAACATCAACAAATCCGGGCAATTGAGAAATTGTCTGTATTCGGTTCACCAGACTTATTCCGAGTGGATAAGTCGTATCACGGGTATCCGCTGCATTTTTCAAAAGTTGCAATGCATATTCTGTATTTCCCAAGAATGCAGCGGCTATTGAAGCATACACAGGCGTGATGTTACCGTTTTCCAAAATCTGTTCTATTCTATGAAAAGATTCCTGCGCCAGATCCGGGTTACCGGTGTTTTGATAAATATAAATGATGAATAGTAAGAAAAGTGGTCCTTTGCTTGACATCTTATTACAGATCTTCGCTTCTTTCAGTGCTTCCTCCATTTCACCATTTATCATCTTAATCTGCGCGATAACACTATGGGTGTATAAAGAATCGGGTTCAAGTTTTGATGCGATCTTTGATTCCTCCTCCGCCCTTTTCATATGATTGGTATATAGACAGGCAAAAGCAATACTATTATGTGCATACCCGGATAAGGGATCATTTAATGCTGCGATTTCACATTGATTAAGCCCTGAATCTTGGTCATTATGAAGGTATAAAAGATAAAAAAGTCCATACCACACCCTGGCCTGTGTATTGGTTGGATTCAATTTAATCGCTTTTTTAAATTGAGTTTGAGCCAATTTATAATCCCTTTCATACAATAAGGCAATAATTCCCCTGGTATGACAGGTTTCACTTAAATCCGGATCCAGCTGAATCGCTTTCTCCGAGGCTGGTATAGCAGCGTTCCAGCATTCTTCCGGTGAGACATATCCCCACAGGGATAACATAATATATGCATCCGCCAATCCCGAATAGGCCAGTGCGTAATTGGGGTCAATATCAATTGCTTGCTTAAAACACTCAAGGCCTTCCATTATAGTCGGCCCACGCTGATAGTAAAGCGATCTTCCTTTAAAATAGAGTTGATACGCTTCAAGATCATGGGTATGGTTCCTTACTTTTAATACTTCTTCTTTGTTGGATAAAGTAGTCATCAGTTGATCGGCAATTTCCATGGCTATTTCATCCTGAATTGCAAAAATGTTTTCAAGTTTTCGGTCATACTTTTTTGACCAGAGATGAAAGCCTGTAGAGGCTTCCAGTAACTGAGCAGTTACCCTGACATGGTCTCCGGATTTCCGGACACTGCCTTCCAGTACATTGCTTACCCCAAGTTTCTGTCCGATAACTCTGAGATCATCATTTTTGCCTTTAAAACTGAAAGAGGATGTCCGTGCCGAAACTTTCAGGTCAGGATATTGAACAATTGTATTTATTATTTCCTCGGATATGCCATCACAAAAATATTCCTGTTCAGGATCCCCGCTCATATTCACAAAAGGTAGTACTGCGATGGATTTTTCAGGACCTTTCGTCGTAATGCTTTTGTTTTGTTGCTGTTTCGATCCCAATTCATATATGCGCACCGGGAAACTAACATTTTTCAGCTTTACCTCTTCCACAAAAGTGGCATTTAAACCTTTTTTATTTTGAATGTTCCTGTAAACCGCCTCAGAAAAATAAATAGCTCCCGGTGAGGCCTTTGCCTGAAGGCGGGATGCAATATTGACTCCATCTCCAAAAACGTCATTTTCCTTAAAAACAACTTCCCCCAGATGAATCCCTATTCGCAGACTCAGGTCAGCTTCTCCCTGGCTTTTGTCCATGATTTCCTTGCCGCACAATACTGCATCCGTGGCTGTATCAAAACTGGCAAGCAATCCATCCCCCATTTCCTTGAGGCACTTACCATGGTATTTATCAATGATCGGCTTTTGTAAGTCTTCATTCTTCCGAAGTATTGATAATCCTTTTTCTTCATCCTCACCCATCATCTGGGTATATCCAACGATATCGGTAAACATTATGGCAGCCAGGCGACGCTGAGACATAATCAAGTGTTAGTAAATTTTGGTATTTAATTTCCCGATTTTAAAGATATAAAAGAATGAACTAAAAAACTATTTGGCAAAATGCTCTGCATCGTGGAAGCGGTTATAATTGCGTTTGTTTAACATTGCACAAGTAAAAATCCATTTCCCGGAAGTATGATTTTCTATTAGTGGGGTTTTTTACTGTCTGGCAATATATAGCGCAAGGTGCCAGGGAAATGATTGCTGCAAAACAGCAGGATTTTTCATGTGTGGTAATCAAGGGATGTGGATAAAAGCAGTGTAAAGTGGATTAACGAATGGCCATTACCTGGTAAACATTCACTTTGGCATTTTTCCCTTTGATGGATACTTCTCCCCATGGCTCGGTTTCTATCAGGTCATGTGTTTTGTCATAAATGGGCTGGCTGATGAGGATTCCGTTCGGCACTTCCCGCGTAAGCGATTCGATGCGCTTGGCCGTATTAACAGCATCTCCGGTTATGGAATAAGCAAGCCGGTCATCTGATCCCAGATTACCCGCTATAATCTGTCCATAGTGTATTCCAATGCCCACAACGATCTGCTCATTTATGATATCGCTCAATTTACTGGATATTTGATCCAGCTGCTTCACCATGTCAAAGGCACATCGTATAGCCGATATTTCAGGATAAGGTATGGGTTCCGGAGCACCGAACGATAGGAAGATCTCATCGCCAACGAATTGATTGATCACCCCGTTGTGCTTGTTGATCACTTCCGACATCATGGAATAATAGGTATTCAGTAAATGTACCACCTGCGTAGGGACCAGGTTCTCAGCAATAGGCGTAAATCTCCGGATATCACAAAACAACAAGGCAACTTCCAGTATTTCACCCTGCCTTATTTCATGTTCCTTTTGCTTTAACGCTTTCTCTACAATAGATTCCGGAACATATCTCTTAAAAAGATCAAGGGTCTTGTTCTGCCTGGCAATAAGTTTGTTTAGCTTCCGGTTGGTCCTTTCGATCTCGATAAGCCTCAGCCTTTCCGCCTCCATAGATCGGTGAAGCTTCTGCTCCGTTATTACAAATTTTGTCACATCCTTCTGAACTGCAAGGTATTGAATGATCTTGCCTTTTTTATTGGCTACCGGTACAATAGACCATTCCATGTAGAATTCAGAGCCATCTTTCTTGTAATTAAGTGTTTTTCCACTCCAGGTTTCGCCGCGTTCAAGGGTTTCCTTCAAATCATTGAAAATAGAAAAATCTGTTCCGGGTCCCTGAAGGATACGCGGGGTTTTCCCTATCAATTCTTTCCGATCCCAACCCGTCATCCGCTCAAAAGAGGCGTTCACGTAAATGATATAAGGACCGGGAGCATCCAGGTCAGCGGTTGTGATCAAGACACTTTCAGCCATTGTCTCCAACATAATATTGGAATTAATCCTATGTTTGCCAAGTCCTTTCATTGCCAGACTAAGATACGATTTTTCTCATTTAGATAGTTGTATTATTTTTTCGATATATGCCCTTGCGATACGTTTTGTAGAATATTCCATCACTTTGACTAGGCATTCATAAGTGGAAAGTGTTCATTAATGAACACTTGTGCCCGTGTGTTGAAAAGATTTTTTCGTTCGATGAAATTTTGCCAAAAATTGTACGAAATCAACACATAAGGGAAGAAGTTTTGTGCCATTTATATGGCATACCAGACAATTCACCTTCATAAAGCACTGATAATAAACGGCTTATGAAGTTTGGCATGCTTTATGGACTAAATAATACAATTACCTAAAACTTTACAACCATAGTGAGCCAGCACTACCTAATCCCGGAAATAGTTCCGGGATTTTTTTTTGCCTCAACGCTCATATTAATTACGCCACAAATAAAAGATCCGAGAAAAATCCCGGACCTTTTAGGAATGAGTGATAACACACCAATTTATTCGCCCGGCAAAACCGGGCTTATACACCTTTCTTAGTTCACCTGATATGAGGTCATAATGTTATCTTCGGAGCGGTAATACACCTGCCCCGTAATATCATCGACCGCGTAAATGGGCTCCCTGTCCTTGCCAAGGCTGATCCTACCTTCCACCTTCCCACTATACTTGCTCACCTTGAGCAATTCAATACCATTGGGCTGTTTGGACATGACGAACATGAATCCCCTGCCGTTTTGGGTAGCCTTATACCGTGTATTGGCCATCTTGAACGCCTGAACCGCATAACCGGAAGCCTGGTCGCCCAATTCTCCATACGCATTGCCTACCTGGTCCACGACCTCCCCGGCGAGCTGGTCCTCCTCTCTAACCTCGTCCTCAACCGCTGCCATTACACCCGACACGTAATACGAAGTAGCTCCGATATAGGCTCCTCTGACTGCTTCAGCATACAACAAGGCACGCTTCCAGCCCGGCTCTTTTGGAGCCGGATAATAATCCTGGAACTTGACCGTCCCGTCAAATCCGAACTTTACCACATTCTGATCGGAATGCAGAAAAATACCATCATCCATCACCTCCAGGTTCCTGGGAGATTCCCCTCCCATGAACTTCACCTGGAAGTCGGATAGTTCACTGACATTTTCAGTCTGCTCATCAACTACCTTCAACGTCCTTGATTTATAATCGAAAGCGAAAATTTTCCCATCATGCTGCGCCGTAAGATGCGGAGTGGTTTGGATACTCTTCGCCCACTTTAAAGTACCTGACTTGGGGTCCAGAATATTCATTGATTCTGTGGTTACATACAGTATCCCCTGTTCTAGTGGGACGATGCCAACTACATGACCATCCACTTTTACGGGCTTCTCGAAGGTTATGAGCCCTAATGTTGGATCCAGGTAATTCAGGAAATTGTTGCTGGATGTCCTGGATACGAGAAGTATCCCATCTCCTGCATCCAGGTAATCGTATATGCCCCCTTTTACTGCTATTCCTTTTCCTTTCTTTCCCCACAGTCCCTGACGGGTATTGTAATCGAATAAGTTTATCTTCGTTCTGTTGCCGTTGTCAGGAAGAACCAGTATGCCCTGGTCCAGAAAGGCAACCTGCCCCAATTGTCCACTTAATTCCAATGGCTTGTCCCATACCCGCTTACCATCGCTGATATTGTAGGCATAATATATATTGGAATAATTGACTGCTGATTCTCCGCTGGAGGAAGTGAATCCGGATTGGGATTCCTGTTGCGATCCGAGGTAAAAAACATCGCTGCCATCTGGTCTGTAATAGCGTAATTCAATCTCCATGTCCTGAGCCATGTTTTCCGCTGCGGCCTTCATAAGGTCACCCAGAACACCCATTTTCTCCACCTGTGCTGCCTCCTCGGAATTCGCCTCTTTCCAGATTATCTGACCATTTCCGGCGTCAAGCTTGTAATTATTGAAGAGTGTAACGATCAATAATTCATTATTCCCTAAATCAGTTGCTGCTACAATCCTTCCAAATTCCTCATTCATACTCCAGGCAACACTGCCATCAGACATCCTGACTGAGACCATTTGGGGTTCCCCACCATAACTTTCGCCGCTTACAAGGATGGCATCTAAATTATACAGTAGAAAATAATCGTCTATGTTGCTGAGGCCTGCTTCCCTTGAATCGAATACCAGATCTCCTGAAAACTGGTCGAGTGCAAGTATGCTGTTCCCAAGATCTACGGTAAAGAAGGGACTGTTTGGGATCTCATTATACGCCACCCTGTTCAACCCAGCCAGATCCTGCCTGCTCCAGATGATGGTTCCAGTTTCCGTATTCACCCCGGCCAATTCATCCCCTGAGCTTACGATCAAATTGCCCAATGCGGTAACCTCCTGCCAAAGTATATCCGAAGACAGTTCTTTCTCCCATTTGAGCTCCACCTGCCCGAAAGCAGATGAAAATACCATACCTGAAAAAATAAAAACAGACAGGTATCCTGTGATTCGTTTGAAATTATACATAGTTGGTTTCTAAAAATGGTTTTCAATCCATACAACGACACAATGACCTGTATAGTGTATGATTCCCGGAAGTACTTACTTTTTAAACCGATTACTAGTATTTATATCAATACATCAAGGCATTGACTGTCCATAAATGGACATAAATTAAAGGCTACAATAAATTTCACTGAAGAATACAACGTTAGCCAAAATTATGTCCAACATCGATACAATTATTGAGGTCCATGTATAGACATTGTACATGATTTCCAACATCCAATTTGTATATCGCTGATATGCAGTGAGTTATAAATTCTGGCATGGCTTATGGAGCAATTAATGTGAATGGTATAAACCAAACCGGAAGATTGAATCGTAGTGATTCTGACAATTAATTGTTTTTTAGTTTGATCCGTACAGCATGCTGTTTATCGAATACCAGATCATTGAAAACATGTAATCCTTAAACAGTACAACCATGAAAAATTCAGTTTTCACATTTGCGGGAATATTTTTCCTAAGTATTTTCCTGTCAGCCTGCGGAGAAGAGGAAGTAACACCTGGTCTTCCGGTCCTTCCGATTGTATTGGGCAACAATTCCGAGATGATGGGAACCTGGGCCTCAACTGAAATCACGTATACTATCGATGACCAGGTAATCGATGTATCTGATCATATTTTCAGTTTTGTTATGAATGTCTATGAGAATTACTCAGAATGTTCATTGAATGAGTGCAACTCCTGGTACTCCAGCGCGATATGGGGCGAAAATCTTGACAATTATTTCGGTAGTCAGGATACCCGCTGTGCCATAAAAATCAGAATTATTGAACAGTCATCTTCCCTGCTCAAGGTACGTATTGAAAATATTACCCCTTATGTAAAAAAACTCTGTCCGGCAGAAAGAACAGGAGGATATTATGTTGTTTCCTTCGCCCGCATTTGATGTTCCCGATATTCCATAAACATACATCGCCCACTCATTAAAAGGCTGTCCCGGATCGCAATGGGCCAGCCCTTTTTTTGTTCCATATGTATATTTCTGTAACTCATTCCAAACTGTTTTGAAGGGAAAGGTTCACATGCTTCGGGGTTACAATTAGTATACATTGATTGGCGCATCAGCTTCAAATCTTTATCTTTACCATCTGCGGTTATAGAACAATGTTTCAAAGACATTTTTATGCCTCTTTTATGGATTAGGAAACTATTTTTTACCCTTGTTCTAGTTGGCCGATGTGTAGTAATGATGTAATCTCTGCCAGAATTAGATATGATCAGAATTAAATATATACTGTTCTTATTTATTATAATGCCTCTTGCAGGCAGTCCACAAGGAGATACCGACAATCTGTTCCTGCGAGATCTTTTGCAACCGGTATCAAAAGACCAATTCTTTAGAACAGAGGGTTATTTTAACTGGGGCGCCTCAATCATTAAAGATGAAGCGGGAACCTACCATATGTTTTATGCAAGGTGGAAGAAGGTGTATTCTTTTACGGGCTGGCTTACCCATTCCGAGATCGCCCATGCCATCTCTACAAGCCCAACTGGCCCATGGAAGATAGTAGATACTGCTCTGAAGGGTCGGGGTAAAGAACATTGGGATGCGATCACGGCACACAATCCAAAAATTAAATACTTCGATGGGAAATATTACCTGTACTATATTTCTACCAACCTGGGTGCCCTGGATTATACCGAGGAAGATCTTCTGGAAACCGCCCGCACCGGATATGACCACAAATACTGGAAGATCCTGCGTCCCAATCAGAGAACCGGCGTTGCAGTAGCAGAAAACCTGAATGGGCCATGGAAGAGACTGGAATCCCCGCTGATCGAGCCATCGGGACCGATCACTACCCTGACGGTCAATCCCGCAATTGATCAGGGGGGAGATGGGAGGTATTACCTGGTGATCAAAGGAGATAAGCCCGATGAAACACGATTTATCAGGAACCAGGCCGTTGCCGTATCGGATAATCCGGCAGGCCCCTATAAGATCCAGCCCGGGCCGGTCATTGATTATATCGATACCGAGGATGTTTCCATCTGGTTCGACCGGGAAAGGGACAGGTTTTATGGCATTTTTCATTCCAACGACGATGGAAATTTCATAGGATTGATCACCTCACCCGATGGGATACAATGGAAAAAGGCAGCCGACTACTGGATGATGCCCAAAAAGGTACTTTTAGATGATGGTTCTCGTTTTGTTGCCGACCGGCTGGAAAGGCCGTTTGTATACACAGAAAATGGAAAACCGGTTGTCCTATCCCTTGCTGCAAGAAAAGGGAATGAATCGTTCAATATCTGTATCCCTATAAAACAACTGACCTACCCCCTGCCCAATAAGAATCAGCTGGCATGGCAGGAAGCTGAGATGGGCGCAATATTCCACTATGATCTTCATGTCTTCGACGGTAGAAAGTATAATCAGGGAGAGAACAGGATTCAGCCAGTGGCAGATTACCAGATTTTTAATCCTGAAAACCTGGACACGGACCAGTGGATTAAAGCCATTCGCGATGCCGGAATCAAATTTGCGCTCATAACTGCTACGCATGAAACCGGATTTGCGCTATACCAGTCTGACGTAAATCCCTATTCTATGAAAGCCCTGAAATACCAGAATGGCAAAGGGGATATCGTCAGGGATTTTGTGAATTCATGCCGGAAATACGGCATAAAACCAGGTATTTACGTTGGAATTCGCTGGAACTCCTTTTTTGGCGTCTACGATTTCAAGGTAAACGGAGAAGGGAGCTTCAGAGACAGCAGGCAAAAATACTATAATGCCATGGTTGAAGGCATGGTCCGGGAGCTTTGCACCAATTATGGTGAATTATTCGAGATCTGGTTTGATGGAGGGGCTGATCATCCGGATAATGGTGCTCCGGATGTATTACCCATAGTCAGGAGATACCAACCCAATTGTCTCTTTTACCACAACAATCAATATGCCGAGGCAAGATGGGGTGGATCCGAAAGCGGAACAGTTCCCTATCCCTGTTATGCCTCTTTCCCTTACCATTATTCTCATGCTGGTGACACCCGGTATGACAGGTTTTCTATCTTAAAACATGGTGATCCTGAAGGCAAATACTGGCTGCCAGCCATGTCTGATGCACCCCTGAGGGGGTATAACGGTCGTCATGAATGGTTCTGGGAACCGGGTGATGAAGACAATATATATCCACTGGATAACCTTATGGATATATACTACGGTTCAGTGGGGCATAATTCAACCCTTATCCTTGGTCTTACCCCTGGGCCAGACGGACTTTTACCGGAACAGGATGTAGCCCGGCTCACGGAATGGGGACTTGAAATTGAGCGGAGATTCGGGCATCCCATGGCAACCACATCCGGGAAAGGACCTCAAATAGACATAGAATTCCCTGAGGCAACGAAAATTAACCAGGTTGTATTACAGGAAGATATAATCCATGGTGAACGTACCCGGTCTTTTAGCGTTGAGGCTATAATCAACGGAGAGTGGTCAACACTATGCCAGGGATCGGTAATAGGGCATAAATTCGTCCACGTTTTTGACGAGGTATTTACGGACAAACTGCGGCTGAAGATTACTGCAGCGATCGATGAGCCGTTAATAAAAAATTTCTCCGTGTATGATATAGAATGAATCTCTTCCCGGATTCAGTTTTGGTATAATTAAACCGAAAATATGTAAACTACCTGCAGGACTCGATAATGTACCTAGTCAATTTGTCATCGTTCTCAACGATCCCATAGAACTCATCAATATAATCGATGGTCTTTCTCTTGGTATTGCTGTCCAACAATTCTGATCCCTGGTACAGGGTATAAATTTCATCTTTTCTTTCCAGATACACCTTCAACCCTCCCCGAATTTCCGATTCTGGCAGACATTCGCCCATATAAAATCGCTCACGGACGTTGCTTATATCCGCTTCAGTATTCGGTATAGCATAATTAGCATCTACTATACCGGCAAGGTCGAAATCAAAGGGAATGACATAGGGTGCGGTTTTTACGGGATCCTTAGATTTAATCAAATGCATGTTGTGTTTGCCGGGGATGGACCAGTCTGTATTCCCGATCATATATTGAAAAAGGTAGGAATTGACCAAAGTGGTTTTTTCTATGAACTCATCCTTAACGCCACCTACATCAATTGGTATGGCATCCAGCCTTTCAGCCATTTGTTTTTTATTTTCTATAATGAAGGCAAACTGTGTATCAGTATCATACTTGCCGCTAATATCAATAAAGGTTATCCTGATCAACCGTACCCTGTAACTGAAATCTGTGAGAATATTGAGCATTTTATAGGCCATGTATTCCGACAAAAGAAATTGTTCATATTGTTCGCCGCGCTTACAATTCATAACCATTTTCATCTTGTCGAATTCCCTGATCTGATCAAGAACTACTGATTCTTTTGGGAAATTGAGTTGTATGGGAGGAAAAAAACACACGTTTTTCCGGCTTTTGCCCCTGGCTTTGATCTTGATATCCCGTGTAAGGAGGATGGTATCATTCATCTGGTAGTGGAACACAGCTGGCTGGTATTCTTCCTGCCCTTTTTTCTTTACCAGGTTTTTAAAATCTGAAGCGATGGTTACATGCATAAGCTCTTCACTGATAAAAATATCCTTGAAATCTGTAGTTGATTCGAAATAGGCCTTGAATGCTGTGTTGTTCTTATACAATGAATCGAAATTGTGTACCTGGGCATCAGCAAACTGTGTTAACAGGATCAGGGAAACGATTAGTGGGAAAGCTTGGTGTAATGTTTTCATGGCGCAAATTGGTATTATATTTAGAAATAGTCTATCTCATCACTATACCCGACCGGCCAGAATCAAATGCTCATGTAGTACTTCTCTTACCCTTTAATTGGGCATTCTGGTTTACTCTGCAAATTCAATTTAACTACAACATCTCAATAAACATAAAAAAATCTACACTTTTTAAATTGTCAATCTATTAATTGTTCAGATCTTCAATTTTACTGCGCAAACCATAAAGGATCCAGGCCCTGATATCGATGATATAGATTAATTATTTTTTGATATCAATCATATTTTTCCAACATATATTACACTCCGTAATGAACTAATAATCAGGCTTTAATGTGTAGATTCGCAACAACAATCCAGCACACAAAACAGGACTATTATGAGAATTATTAGATCCATTTTTATTTGTTCTTTAATCCTGGGATTTACCAGTTTCGTATGCGCTCAGGAAGAATCTGACCATCACGAATTAACGTATAAAAATTCGTGTAAAAGGCATAATATTTTCATATTGTGGGGGAATACCCTTGTACCAGCCGCCAAAACGGCCGAGGGTGAAAACAGCGTCGTATTATTCCCTTCGTGGGGGATCAATTACGAATATGCATTTAACCACAAGTTCGGCGTGGCCTGGATGAATGAATTTGAGATGCAATCGTATGCGATTGATCATGATGAACATGCTGAAATTGAGCGGGAATATCCTATCATCTCTTCTGTTGTATTTGTTTATGAACCATTCCGGCATCTGGCACTTTTTGCCGGTCCGGGTATTGAGTTTGAAAAGACCCATAACTTTTCCATCATCAAAGCAGGCCTTGCTGTGAAATTTCCACTTCCCAAGTATTTCGGAATTGCATTGGAGTTGAGTTATGAAAGAAAGAACAAGACCTATGATGCGTGGACATTCGGCCTATTGATCGGCAAAGGATTTGGCAAAACGTTAGGGCATTAATACCTTTTTGAGCGCGTATTGATTGTTACAGCTTAGTAGACCGCAAACTTCTTTATGATCGCAGCATGGTTGCCCACTACCTGAAGGAAATAAATGCTGCTATGGAGCGAGGGGGGAACAGTAATATAATTTAATCCCGGAACAATAATCCCTTCCTGTACAATTTCCCCGGTTATGTTGATCAAGGAATAGTTGGATTCAGATTCACCATTAAAAGAGGCTGTGAGGGTACCCTTATCAGTTGGATTGGGATACAACAATATATCTGGATTTATATCCTGCAGATTGACACTGACCACACCATGATATTCTTCGTATCCATCCAGGTCTGTTGCCTTCAGCCGGTAGTATGAAAGCCCAGGGAAAGGCATTTCATCTATGTATTCATAGCTCCTGGTTATAGTGGATAATATTTTCTGAGAAGACAAGTAGGCATAATCCTTAAAATCTCTCCCATCCGGAGATCGTTCAACCGTAAAGTAGTCGAAGTTCTCCTCAAGGGAAGTGGCCCATTCAAGTTTCACTGAATTCCTCAATTCTTTAGCCCGGAAATAAATAATCTCAACAGGCAACGGATTTTCATCGCAATCCCCGGTAACAGCACAGCCCCCACTGCTGATACTGCCATAGGTCAACTGGTTTGGAATGGTCATACTGTTAATATCTGAAGAAGATATTCTGTTACTTGGACTTCCTATACTGATATATTCGTTCTGACCGGTGTTTAATGCCTCGATGTATGAACCTGGCGCGAACTGTACGACTGATGTGGTATCTGGCATTTCAAGTTTCCCATTATCCAATAATAAAGCTCCATATATTTGTAAAACCCCACTGAATGATTGATTGTTATCGATGATTATGGTATCGCCTACCTGGATGATCAGCGTATCGCCACTGGCCATATCTGCAGGTGTATTGATTCCATCCCAGGCATTGGCATCATCCCATAATCCTCCGCC
>Ga0209536_100010580_pt1 | contig 13582 bp, 12 predicted proteins | sample DeeMarSeWOR28_12_FD_187461 | JGI IMG/M metagenome (GOLD analysis project Ga0209536, IMG submission 187461) | Marine sediment microbial communities from White Oak River estuary, North Carolina - WOR-2-8_12 (SPAdes) (version 2) | ecosystem: Environmental > Aquatic > Marine > Intertidal zone >...
AGCAGTTTGAGAATTTCGATGAGCTTGGGTTTGGGCGAACCCTCATAGCTGGGTTCAATCTCATTTCTGTTTTCCCAGGCATCGTTAATTTCCCGCTGCAACCACTTGAGGATCATGTCAGCTTCGTTCTCGTCCCTGAGGGCGTTAATTGCAATCTTGCGAGCGTGCACGGTAATAAACTTACCCTGGGAACGAAGAATGACGGCAGGCGGATCTTTGAGATATTCAAACCCGCCAAGGACGGCATTCAGGTAAGGCAGCGCCCCGGAAACATCCTGGTCCAGGTGGGCGATGCAATGCACGGACTCAAAACCGGGGTTGCACGCCGGCCTGAAAATTTCCTTGGAGTAGGATTTTAAAAGCATGGTCTTCTATCGTTTAGCCTACCTGTTCAACCAGCTGATGACAGCCTGTTTTTGAGGAATTTTACCGACACTTTTGACCTCGCCGTCGACGACAACCGCCGGCGTTCCAAACACGCCATAACCGGCAATTTCCATGGCATCGGTTACTTTGTCGACCCGGGCATCCACGCCGGTTTCCGCTACGGCTTCTCTAACAATTTTTTCGGTCTGCTGACATTTCTGACAACCAGGGCCTAACACTTTGATATCCATAGGATTCTCCTTTCTCAAGGCCAAATTAACGAGAGGTTATTACACCTACACCAATACTGCGATGGGCTATCCCCTTGATCATCGTTGACCGCCCGCCCGGGGGCAATGGTGTTTCATCTAAAAAAATGACCGAACACCAGGCCGCTTACGGTCGCCATTGCGACAACCAGGCCTACAAATGCAATCGTCTTCTGGGTCCCCATGACACTGCGGATGACCAGCATGTTGGGCAAACTCAGGGCCGGACCGGCCAGCAGCAGCGCAAGGGCGGGTCCCTTGCCCATGCCTGCGCCTAAAAGCCCCTGTAGAATAGGGACTTCGGTCAATGTGGCGAAATACATGAAAGCGCCGGCCACCGATGCGAACAGATTGGCCCCCGGAGAGTTGCCGCCCACCAGTCCGCTGACCCATTGCGAGGGAATCAGACCTTCCGATCCGGGCCGGCCCAGCAAAAGTCCGGCTGCAAGAACGCCAACAAACAGCAACGGCATGATTTGCCTGGCAAAATCCCAGGTGGACAAAAACCAGGACTCGGTTTCACCCCGGGTCGTCGTAGTGAGAATGACCAGCGCAATAATGCCTGCTGCAAATGCGATCAACGGTTGGTGCGGAAAGATCATGGCCAGGACGAAAACAGCCACTGCCGCGCCAACGACCTTGAAGGCTTTGACCTCGAACCAGATGATCAGCAGCAAACCCAGGAAAGCGGCAAACAGCCCGGTGATCACCCACTTAATGCTGTAGATGGTATTCCATAGCCCTACGGGTTCCTCCGGCTTTCCCCAGGTCGCAAACACCAGCACGCCCAGCAGGGCGGTAAAGTAAATTAAATTCTGGCCCAAGGGTCGTTCCACTTCCGGCTCGGGCATATGCAGGGCAGCTTCGGCCTTGGCCTGCTCTTCCTTCCGAAATAGCAGGTGCATCATCAGACCGATCACGATACTGAAGAAAACGGCGCCAATGGCTCTGGCCAGGCCGATTTCAGGGCCAAGGATCCTGGCCGTGAGCACAATAGCAAGCACGTTGATGGCCGGGCCGGAATAAAGGAAGGCAATGGCCGGACCCAACCCCGCGCCGCGCTTCCAGATGCCGGCAAAAAGGGGCAGCACCGTGCACGAACAGACTGCCAGGATGGTGCCCGAAACCGAGGCGACACCATACGACAAAATCCTTTTGGCTCCCGGACCCAGATATTTCATGACAGCCGCCTGAGACACGAACACCGAGATGGCGCCGGCAATGAAAAAAGCCGGTACCAGGCAAAGCAGCACATGCTCCCGGGCGTACCATTTGGCCAGCGATAGGGACTCGATTACCGCAGCGCTGAAGCGACTACTGTCAATGGGTAGCCAAAAAAATACCAGAAAAGCCCCCGTAATGATGCTCAATGGTTTCCATATGTCTTTCCAATCGATGAGACTGGGTTGCGAGTCGGTTTGTTCAGCCCTCAAAGCGGCTTCGATGCCAGCCCCTTGTTCCGTGCCTGCGGCTGATTCACTCATCACTGGGTTTCCTTTCTTTCTTCTGGATAACGCCATATGCAAATTCAACGTTAAACTCGGGGAAAAAAATTAGTTGCGGCAGATATCCTCCCGGTTGATAGATGGTGCTTTTCTCATCAATTCCGCGATGGTGACGTCATCGTTCAGCCAATGCTGAAGACTGTCCAGCAGACTGGCCGCATAGGGGCTGCTCTTGCCGTCGGCCAGAAAATAGTTCACCCACAGGCCGTCTTTTTCATAGTCCACCAAACCGGCTTCTTCCAATATTTTCAGATGGTTGCTTACCGTGGGCTGGGCCAGTCCCAATGCAGCCTGCAGCTCGCACACACACATATTTTTGAGTTGCAGCAGCTTGATGATTTTGACCCGGTTGGGGTCCGACAGGGCTTTCATGACTTTAATAAATGGTTTCATGGCGGTCTCTTTATATTTGTATATTGCAATATACCATTTTAGTGGGAGTTGTCAATCTTTTTATCGGACAACCAGCAGATAGGATTTTCGGCTGTATTTGTGAAGAACCGGTGTTCCCATTCCGTGACGAACGGCTTTTAATATTTTTTCTTTATCGATGGGTACGGTTCCGGCGAGCATATGAACGGGCAGATGGTCGAAAGCTTCTGCGATCAACGGCGTGCTGGGCCCCAGCATGACAGTCTCCAGATCCTCACCTGCGTGGGCCAGTATCTTTTCGGTGGTGTTGTTCAAAATCGACGTCGAGGTCAAAAACAACACATCAGCCCAGTTTTTCAGTTTTTTAAAGAAGTCCGCTTCCCGGCCCAGGCTGCGGGATTCGTCCAGAATCTCCAGAACTGCTTTTCGCTGTTCAAACAGTTTTATCAGCGGCCCGAAAAAACCCACCATGGCCACCTTGGTGCCTTTGCCGATGCGAAATCTGTCAAACATCACGGAGTTATCTTTGTCTTCCTGCAGCACCAGTGAAGGTTCGTAATTGAGAGCGTTGATTAAAGCCAGTGCCATACTTCTTTCTATCGAATTTTCGCTGCTGATTTTCTCAAGCAGGCCAGGGGCAGGTGAGCCTTCGTAATCATCGGATTTGTTGAGCAGCAGGCAGGATTTTTTGTTCTGAAAATAAGTATACGCCAGCCCGATACCGCCTTGCGAAGTGGTTACGGCGGTATAGCCCAGACCGACACTTACTATTTCAATATCGGTTTTGGAGGCTTTATCGCGGAATAGCTCGTAAAGCCTGGTATTTAACTTTATCATGGCAAAATGCTCACAAAGAATGGTTGCGCGGGAAAGATGAGATACCCTTTCCGCTTTTGAAAAGATCGCATACCCGATTGAAACCGTTTACGGAGGCATTCATGTCGGCTTGTCAACGCTCTGGTTTTGCACAGCAAAAAGAAGCTCGTATTGATCGGCAACATTTAAGTTGATGTCATCTGCACCGATGCCGTCATAGGGGTTTTCGAGGTCTTGCTGGATATTGTCCAAACTCACCAGGACAACGCTGTATAAAATGGCTACGCCATATCCGATGACCGGATAGGAATCATTGCAGAGTTTGGCAAAGTATGGGCCGAACAATATCGGGAAAATATTCAGAAAGACCTGGCTGTAGGCCCGCAGTGATGTCGGGGTGCGATAGTTCAAAATATTTCGCATCCTTTCGAATTCAATGATCATGGATCTCAAGTATTGATTCAGGCGCGATATCTCACCGGTTGTAACCTCTGCTGTGCGAAGTGCTTCATGGGATAAGGAATATTTCGAAAATGATCGATACACCGCCTTTAATCTGTCGGATTCGGCATGCGACGGGGATGAGAAATAAGCTCTTACCGCATCGAAAAGGGATTTATTCAATTCCTGCGATCTTGTAAAATGCGCGTCGTTTTGCGGTACCCAATCCCGGTGGGCATATAGTATTGCGGCAGCGTGCGCTTTAAGTGATGCAAAGTATTTTAGCACCTCTTCCCGGCGCTTGTAAGCCGAGTTAATCGAGAAAACGATGGGGAAGATGATAGCCACGCCAATTAGCCCCGAGGGTAAATCGGCATAAAACTCAAACTTGTTGCAGAGGTAGGTGGACAGAACGGCCAACAAGGCAATCAACACCGTTTGCAAATCGATTATCCTGAAAAAACTGAAAAGTACTTTCATGCCTATTCCCCCATTTGTCTCGCTATAAGCAATGGATTCTGTTTAACCGGGTGTCAAAAAAATGCTTCCATTTTCAAACGTTTTTTTTCTACAACCCCTTAAGCCGCAATTCCGTAATTCGGATCAGTATTATAAAAAGCGGTATAATATTTTTTATCTTGCAGGATCAACAGGTTTATGGGGTCAGCGGCCAAAACATCGGCATCACCAACATAATGACGATCAGGATCACCAGAGTCAAGAGACCGCCGACTTTCAAATAATCCGTAAAACGGTAACCACCCGGCCCCATAACCAGTATGTTGGCCGGATGGGATATGGGGGTGGTGAAGCTGGCGGATGCAGCCATGGCAATGGCCATCATCATCGTGTAGGGCGAGAGCCCCATGTTCGCCGATGTGTTCAAAACGATCGGCGCCATAAGTACCACCAGAGCGGCGGTCGGGACAAAACAGGTTGCCAGAAACGTCAGGGCAACCAGGCCGAACATGACCGCATGCGGGCCGTAGGGACCCACGATGGCCACGACCCCCTCGGCGATCATCTTGGCGGCTCCGGTTTGATCCAGTGCAGTGCCCAGCGGCAACATTCCGGCAATCAGAAAGACCGCTTTCCATTCTATCTGCCGATAGGCCTCTTCCATGGTAAGACAGCCGGTCAGCACCATCAGGGCAGCCCCCACTACAGCAGCGATATATATCGGCACCCACCCGATAATCACCGGCAGCAGGATGCCGGCCATGATAAAGAGTGAGAATTTCATCTTGTTCAGCCGCAGCTCCTCTTGCGCTGTTCCCGTCAGGACAATAAAATCAGGCTCCTGGCCCAGCAGCTTGATTTTTTGACGCGGACCCAAAAGCAGTAATGCATCACCGAATTGCAGGGCCGTGTCCCGCAGATTTGAACGGTAAGCTTGCCCCTTGCGATAGAGGGCCAACACACTCAGACCGTATTTTTCACGAAAATTGAGCTGGCGCAGGGTTTTTCCGGCCAGCGTCGTGTGGGGTGAAAGAATAACCTCCTCCATCCCGACATTTTCGGAAACCAGTTCATGCATGTCCGCGCGGGCCCTGCGTTCGATTGCAAGCTTTTCAAGCCCGTTAAGGATTTCGAAATCCCTGAGGCGCCCCTCAACCACAAGCCTGTCGTTAGCCTGCAAAACTTCATCCGGCTCCGGCATGATCATGGGGTTGTCTGCCCGTAAGATACCCAGTACCCGGCTGCCGAGCGCATCCCCCAGGCGACTTTTTTTGAGGGATTTTCCAACCAGTACCGAATCCGGTGGTACCCGCATGACCATCAGGCGTTCATGCAGATGATAGACATCGGTCAGTTCAGATCGCTCGACATACCGGAATTGATCGAATCCGGCTATATTCTTGAATTCCTCCAGACGTTGTTCGTGAGCTGCGATCAGAAGCAGGTCCCCGCGCTGCAGGATTTCATCCTGGAGGTTGGTGCGTTTAATGATTTCGTCGCGGCGGATAGCCAGCACATTGGCATTGAATCGGCCGCGGAAACCGATTGAATTCAGTGTTTTGCCGACAAACCGCGAGCTGCCCGGCAGCGAAATCTCGCCGATCTTGATTTCCTCCGAATAGGGTTCCTCCAGATCAATGCCATCCTCTTCAATGTCCAGCCTGCGCCAGTTTTTCAACCTTTTCAAATTATCGATGCGACCCTCTATCGTCAGGCGGTCTCCGGCCTTCAGGGTATCGGTTGGCCCGGGTGCCAGCAAGGTCCGGTCCTTGCGGGTGATACCGATGACATTCCAATTCAGTGCGGAACCCAGGCGGCTTTCGGCCAGAGTTTTATTGACGAGCATCGAATCGCCCGGAATCCGAACGGTAAAAAGACGCTCCTGTAAATCGTACTGGGTTTGCCAGTCAGTGTCTTTGCCCGCGGATGATTCTTTGACGACATCGCGCTGGGGCAGGAGGTGGCGGCCGACAAGTATGACAAAAGCGATGCCCGAAAGCATAATTGCAAGGCCGACAGGTGTAAAATCGAAGAAGGTAAAAGATTTAAAGCCTGCATCGCGCAGGGCGTCGCTGACGAGGATGTTTGGCGGCGTGCCGATCTGGGTGGTCAGCCCCCCCAAAAGGGAGCCGTATGCCAGCGGCATCAGCAATCTTGAGGGTGGACTTCCCGTATGGCGCGCGATGTCCATGACCACCGGCAGCATCAAGGCAGCTACGGCCACGTTGTTCATAATGGCCGACATCACACCGGCGGTGATCATAACAACGATGATAATCCGGGTTTCGCTGTTGCCGGCCAATCTCAGCACAAAAAGCCCGATGGCGTTTGCAACCCCTGTGAGCGTCAATCCCCCGCTGAGAATAAATACGGCCCATACCGTAACCACGGCCGGATTGCTGAAACCCGACAATGCCTCGGCGGGGCTGACTAATCCGGTCAAAGCGACCGCCCCCAGCGTCAAAAGGGCGGTGACCTCCATGGGTATCCATTCTGTGATCAAAAAAACCACCGAAACCGCCAGAATGGATAGAACCAAGGTTATTTCAGGAGTCATGCTGCCAGCCTCTTTTTGTACATTCTTTAATTCGTTGGCGAACTTTCAAACAGCCCCCAGGTTGAAAATGGCTTTCAGGGATTTTGCATTTCAAAGATAATAATCATGGGAAACCAAATGGGCAACCCTATGCAACCGGGGCAACCCCGGCGAAGGTGTGCCTTTGGCCGCTTCATGCGCATAAATATCAATTGTCAAAAAAACACTCCGATTGGGGACCGTTTTTTGCTACAATCACTTATGCCGCCATCCTTTTATCGGAATTTTATTATGACAAGCGGTATTAGTGATTGTCATAAAACGTTCCGATTGGGGACCGTTTTTTGCTACAATCACTTATGCCGCCATCCTTTTATCGGAATTTTATTATGACAAGCGGTATAATTCGCTGGGACCGAAAGGCTTTGTGGGGCGCCGACTGTAATGTGGTGTCATGCTGTCGAGAAAGCGCGATTCGAATTCGCCAGGATCTGAACAGATATGATCTCGCCGCTAAGCAATTCTTCCTTCTCTTCCGGGATGATGATCAATGCCTCTTTTCGTGCCATTGACTGCAAACGGCTTTTCAGTTTTGCCGGATGGACAATGAGACGATCTTGTTTTCGTTCCAGGCGCGCGTGAATAAAGTCCGTCCATTTTTTATGGCCGCGCACCGTTTCGGATAATTGACCGCGAACAAACGGGAAAATGGTAGCCGTCTCACCCTTCATCTGCATCAATGCCGGCAATGCCAGCTGAAGAAATGCCATTTCATTGGACGGGGGGCCACCGGGCAAGATGAAAAATGGTTTTTTTTCCAGCAAACCAAATCCAACGGGTTTGCCCGGTCCCATGCGGACCCGGTGATAAATGCCCTGCCAATTCAGACCTTGTAGGATTCTTAAAATAAGATCACGTTCGCTGCCCCAGGCGCCGCCGCTGGTCAGATAGACATCGGCTGCCGGCAATCGTTTCACAATTGCCGATCGAATTTGCGCTCTGTGATCCCTGACAAGATCGGCGGTATAGGGAAAATGATGCATTGAAAGCCAGGAGCAGAGTTCCACCATATTGCTTGCATACAATTTGCCTGCGGCCAATGGCTTTCCGGGCGCGACAACCTCATCCCCGGATGCGATGACTGCAACCTGCGGTGTTCGATATACGACTGCTTTATCTATACCCGCAGAAGCCATTAGCCCGATAAGGGCCGGAGACAGTTTTTCCCCCCTGCCGGCGACCTTCTCCCCCTGACGGATATCAGTGCCCTTTTTGAGAATATTTCGACCGGTTTTTGCTGTGTGAGTTACCGATATCAACCCCCCGGTTTGGTGGCAAAATTCTTCCGCGACAACCGCATCGGCACCTTCGGGTAAAGATGCGCCGGTGGTGACCCTCATGGCCTGGCCTTTTGATATGCGTCGGTTCTGTGGATCTCCGGCGACAAGCCGGCCGGCCGATTCCAATACAACCGGAGTTTGAGTTGAAGCTTTTTCCAAATCTGCCGAAATCACGGCGTAACCGTCTTTTCTGGCTGAATGAACAGACGGGCAGTCGACTTTTGAAACGACGTCCTGCGCCAGAACTTTACCGGTTAACCGATCAAGCGGCAGGGTTTCGCTTTCGCCGATCGGCAGGTGCGAGAGGGTCAGGGCAAGGGCTTCTTTGAAGCTGACGAATTCTTTCATGGAGAGAATCGATGGATAATTCTATTAATTTTTATTGACCCCAGATCCACGCAGGCCCCCCTTGAATTAGTGCGCATGCAAACTGTTTTTCTGCGAATAGTCTGGCAAGCCTGCAGTTATTGACCGGCTTTTACAATCTGGATTTCATCCCCGCATTGAATCCTGCCTTCTTCCAGCACCCGGGCAAACACGCCCTCGCGGGGCATAATACAATCCCCGGCTTTGTAATAGATTGCACATTTATTGTGACACTCTTTCCCAATTTGGGTGATTTCAACCAGAACGCGGCTGCCTAGCTTTACCTGTGTTCCGATAGGCAAGGTCTTCCAGTCAATTCCGATGGTAGCAATGTTTTCTGCAAAATCACCAAACGTCACGTCAAGGCCTTGCCGGCGTGCGGCTTCAATACTTTCGGATGAAAGAAAGCTGACCTGGCGGTGCCATTTGCCGGCATGAGCATCACCCTCCAGCCCGTGATCTTTGGATATATAGATCTCATTTACCGGTGTCTTCCGGGTTCCTTTTTTCTTGCTTATTGCAATGGATACAATCTTCATCTTTGGTTTCCTGCTTACACGTGGTTGCCGATAAGGAAAATACCATAGGTGGCTCGCAAATTGGGGAAAATTTTTATTACTTTACCGTATCGATCCTCGGAATGCGTATCTATGGCAACTTCTTTCAGGATCTTAAAGCCGATTTCACGGGTAAATTTTCTAAAATCTTTGATGGTGATCACCCGGATATTGGGCGTATCGTACCATTGATGCGGCAGCTGCTTGCTGACGGGCGCAAACCCGGAAAAAAGCAATTGCATCCGAATTCCCCAATGACTGAAATTCGGAAAACTGACGATCCCTTTTTTACCGATTCGCAACATCGAGCGAATCAATGCGGCCGGCTCATAAACCTGCTGCAGGGTTTGGCTCAAGATGACATAGTCAAAGGCATTGTCGGGATAATCCAAAACCTCCTCGTTTATATCGCCCTGGAGAACAGACAAACCTTTTCCAATACATTCGGCAACCTTGGCTTCGTTATGCTCAATGCCGGAACCGTAGGCCTGCCGGTGATGAATAAGGTAACGAAGCAGTTCTCCCTCACCGCAGCCCAGATCGAGCACCCGGGCGCCGGATTCTATCCATGAGGCGATAATCTGAAGATCATATCGCATGGGGCGGTTGTTGGGTCTCTTTGTAGACACGCTCTAAAAATCCTCTGATCAAAGATGTCAGCCGCTGGTTGGGTATCAGAAAGGCATCGTGGCCCCATTCTGCCTCTATTTCACAGAAACTCACATCCAGACCGTTTTTTTTCATGGCCTTTACCATGGCTCTGGATTGGTAGGTGGGATAAAGCCAGTCGGAGGTAAAGGAGACGACTAGAAATTTGGCAGCAGTTTTCGAAAAAGCTTTCACGGCGGATTCATTGCCGTGCAGTTTTTCCATATCATAATAATCGGCGGCTTTGGTGATATACAAAAAAGAATTGGCATCGAAGCGTTCGACAAATTTTGCCCCCTGATAACGCAAATAACTTTCCACTTGGAAATCCACATCAAAGTTAAACGAAAAATCGTTTTTATCCTGCAACCTCCGACCGAATTTCAAACGCATCGACTCGTCGGAAAGATAGGTAATATGGCCGATCATGCGGGCCACCGCCAGCCCCAGATCCGGTTTGGGCCCGAAATAATAATTACCCTTATTCCAGTTCGGATCGGCCATAATGGCCTGTCTGGCCACCTCATTGAATGCTATCGCCAGGGCGGAATGTTTGGTGGTTGTCGCCAGCGGAATTGCTGAAACGACCATTTCCGGATAACGAACGCACCACTCCAAAAGCTGCATGCCGCCGATGGACCCTCCTATAGCGGCTAGAATTCTCTTAATTCCCAGATGATCCATCAATGCCTTTTGCGCATTGACCATGTCACCGATGGTGACCACCGGAAAATCGAGCGCATAGGGTAAAACGGTTTTCGGATTGAGGGTGCATGGACCGGTTGACCCCATGCAGCTTCCGATAATGTTTGAACAGACGACAAAATATTTATGGGTATCGATACCCTTTCCGGGTCCGACCATATTGTCCCACCAGCCCGGTTTTTCATCTCCCGGTTTATAATACCCGGCGACATGAGAATCTCCGGAGAGCGCATGCAGTATCAGAATCGCATTGGTCCTATCAGAATTTAACGTCCCATAGGTCTCGTAAGCGATGGTGACCGGTCCGAGTTTTGCGCCGCTTTCAAGCGTCATCTCATCGGGTGGTTCGGCAAAAGTAAAAAATTTCTTTTCGACGATACCGACCGAAATTTTATCTTTGTCATGTTCGATATATTCGCTCATGCGATCTAACCTGCGCGCATTCGGCTCTTCCTATTGCAAGACGCTGCCACATGTCCCGTTTAGACTTGCGAAAATGCCCGTTCAAGATCCCCTATAATGTCATCAATATGCTCAATTCCGATAGACAATCGAATGAGGTTCGGGGTAATCCCTCCGGCTGCTTGCTGTTTTTCGGAGAGCTGCGAATGGGTGGTGCTTGCCGGGTGGATTACCAGGCTCTTGGCGTCGCCCACATTGGCCAGATGTGAAAATAGTTCAAGGCTTTCAACAAATCGGCTGCCTGCAGCCGATCCTCCCTTGATGCCGAACACCACCATACCCCCAAACCCCCTTTTCACATACTTGCGCGCAATGGAGTGCGTCGGATCATCTTCAAGACCGGGGTATCGCACCCACTCAACTCCGGGATGGTTCTTGAGATATTGAGCCACCTTCATCGCGTTTTGGCAATGCCGCTCCATTCTCAACGGCAGGGTCTCGAGCCCCTGCAAAAATATCCAGGCATTGTCGGGGGATATGCAGGCCCCCAGGTTTCTGAGCGGCACCAGCCTCATCCGCATAATGAAGGCGACAGGATTTAAGTCTCCGAGATCATGGGCATAGCGGATATCGTGATAGCTGGGATCCGGTTCATTGTACAATGAAAATTTAGGATCTTTCCAATCAAATTTGCCGGAATCCACCACAACCCCGCCGATACCGGTACCGTGCCCGCCCATCCATTTGGTCAGTGAATTGACGACGATATCGGCTCCGTGTTCGATGCTGTTTAACAAATAGGGGCTGGTAAATGTGGCATCGACAATCAATGGAATATGATGCTTTTTCGCAATTTCGGATACAGCGCCGATGTCGGTAAAATCAAGTGCTGGATTGCCGATGGTTTCTATAAAAATTGCTTTTGTTTTCTTTGTCACAGCATTGTTGAAGTTCTCGGGCCTCATTGGGTCGACAAATTTTGCATGAATATCAAATTGCGGCAGAATACAATCAAACATCGTGTAAGTGCCGCCGTATAAATTGTTGGCCGATGCGATTTCATCTCCGGCAGAACAGATATTGATGATGGAATAATACACCGCCGAGGTTCCTGAAGACAACGCCAGTGCTGCCGCACCGCCTTCCAGAGCAGCTATACGCTGTTCCAGAACATCCTGGGTTGGATTCATAATTCTGGTATAAATATTTCCGGGCTCCTTCAAGGCGAAGAGATCTGCGGCATGTTGCGTGTTTTTAAATACGTATGAGGAGGTTCGATGAACCGGCACAGCTCTGGCCGTTGTTGCCGGATCAGGTGCCTGCCCGTAGTGCAGACAATTTGTCTCAAATTTATAGTCTTTGCGCATGCTTGATCTCCTTGTGTAAATCTTGAGTTGCTCATCGGCGGGACACCGGGATGTAATTTTTAGAACACAGCATGTTAATGCAGCCTGGTCTGAAAAGTTTCGCTGAACATAAATTGGTTATAATTTCAGCGCCGCGTTAAGAGACCCGCTTTTAAAACCATCGATATCAAGTGCAATATAGATAAAGCCCAGATCATGCAATTTCAAACTGATTTTGTCTTTATGTGTCAGCAGCGTTTGGAAATCCTGTGGTGGAATTTCTATTCTGGCCGTATCGCCATGATGCCGGACCCGCAGCAGCCGAAAGCCCAGATCATAAAGGAAATCCTCTGCCAATTCTACCTGATTGAGTTTTTCCAACGAGATACTTTCTCCATATCGAATTCTGCTCGACAAACAGGGCATCGCCGGTTTATGCGCGACCTCCAGCCCGTAGTATTCGCACACGGCTCGAATGACATTTTTATCAAAACCCAGCTCGAGGAAAGGCGCCAGGATGGCTGCTTCTTCAGCCGCCTGCTGGCCGGGTCTGAAATCTCCCAGGTCATTCATATTCGCCCCATAAAAGATGGGCCAGGACGGATTTTCGGCCGAGGCTTCGAGGCGATCGCTGATCTCGGAGATCTTCTTGAAAAGCTCTTTTTTACAGTAATAACAGCGATTGGACGGGTTGGTCAGGTAGTCTGGATCGTCCATTTCCCGCGTGCGAATAATCTGCAGGGGAATGGCATGATTCTGGGCAAATTTTACTGCAAAACGATATTCTCTTCGCGATAACGAAGGGCTGTCAGCCAGGGCCGCCACCATTCGATCGTCAAGGGCCAGATGGGCGCTGTATGCCAGCAGGGCGCTGTCGACACCGCCGCTGTATGCCACGATGGCATGCTGATACCTGGAAAAATATTGCTCCAGCTGTTTGGCGCAGGCTTGCCCGTCAGTATGTTGCAACGGATCAGTGTTTGTATTTTTCAATTTTTTCACTTTGCGGATTTCTTCCTATCAGCCCGCCAGGCTGCAAAGCACGCGAAAAAACCCGGGTCAGAAGGGGTATTTTCCTGGCGACTTCATTTCTGGTCGTGGAATTATTATGGGGGAAAGCTATGGATTATAGTAATCCAGAGAGTACTTTACAGGATCGACAAATTTTTATCTTGTCCTTCCAATTTTTCTGAACACCACCTTCACAAATCGTTCCGTTGATAAACCAGCAAAGATCACCGGATTTGAATTCCCAGGCCGGGCATTGCCTCTTTTGCTCAATCGGACATTTTTTAATATCCCAGCAAAATCTTTTCGCCTTTTTGGAGTTTAGTCGAGAAACCAAAAAATAAACCTGACGTTCTACGGCGGGCGGCACAGAACGCCATCCCTGCTCATAGCTGTGCACGGCTTTCAGAGACGTTCCCAGCAATTGAGCCATTTGCTTTTGGGTT
>Ga0209536_100010581_pt1 | contig 13582 bp, 18 predicted proteins | sample DeeMarSeWOR28_12_FD_187461 | JGI IMG/M metagenome (GOLD analysis project Ga0209536, IMG submission 187461) | Marine sediment microbial communities from White Oak River estuary, North Carolina - WOR-2-8_12 (SPAdes) (version 2) | ecosystem: Environmental > Aquatic > Marine > Intertidal zone >...
GCCAGGGCGGTGAAGAAGAACAGGGACAGGGCCGCGATGACCAGCAGCCAGGCGAAAAAGAAGAAATCCTGCGGCCAGAAGGTCAGGCCGAAAATGTAGAACTTGCGTGCCGGCAGATCGAACAGTACCGCCTGGTGCCCATCCCAGGGCAACCAGGCAATACCGTAGAACAGACCCAGCAGGACGACCACACCCAGCACCCGCAGATTGCGAAAAATGCCGTGTACTTCGCGCGGATAGATTTTTGCGCGCTTGGCATAGATCTCGGCCTCTGCGGAGTCTTTGGAGGACTCCGCAGCAGCTGGCTGGATGCGGGGTGTCGGGTCGCCTGACATGGGCACCTGCTGTTATTTGGAAAGACTGTAGACGTAGGTCGCCAGCAGGTGTGACTTGTCTTCGCCCAGGAAGTCGCGGTGCGCCGGCATGCGGCCGTTGCGACCCTGCACGATGGTCTGGCGAATCACCCCCGGTGAGCCACCGTAGAGCCAGATGTCGTCGGTCAGGTTGGGTGCCCCCAGCGCCGTGTTGCCGGTGCCGTCGGCCCCGTGGCAGGCGGCGCAGTAGGTGGCGTAGTGCTTCTGCCCCGCTGCCGCCTTGCCGGCGTCGGCATCCCGGCCGCTGAGGGTCAGGACATAGGCCGTGACTTCATCCACGCCCTGGTCCTGCAGCACCGCGGCCCAGGCCGGCATGACACCGCTGCGGCCATCCAGGATACTGGTCTTGATGGCGGCCGGATCGCTGCCGTAGAGCCAGTCGCCATCGCGCAGGTTGGGGAAGCCGGGGCCACCGCCGGCATCCGAACCGTGGCAGCTGGCGCAGTAGTTGACGAACAGGCGCTGACCGATCTTCAGCGCGTCATCATTGCCGACCAGCGCCTCTACGGGCTGCGCGGCGAACTGCGCAAACAGCGGCCCGTATTTCTCGTCTGCTGCCGCCATTTCCTCCTCATACTGGTTCTGGTGGGTCCATCCCAGCACGCCTTTCCAGGTGCCGAGTGCCGGATAGAGCGCGAAATACACCAGCCCGAACACCAGGGTGATATGAAACAGCCACAGCCACCAGCGCGGCAGCGGGTTGTTGTACTCGGCGAGGTCTTCGTCCCAGGTATGGCCGGTTACGTCGCCGGTAGCCGCTTCACCAGGCCGTTTTTTCGACGACCAGGCGATCAGCCACCAGCAGGCGAACACGTTCGCCAGGGTGAGAACGATAATCCAGAGGTTCCAGAAATTGCTTGTGAAGGTGAATTCATTCATGGTGAACACCTTTGCTTTGTTGGTCGATATCCTCGTCCGCGAACGGCAGATTCGCGGCCTCATCGAAGGCGCGCTTGCGTTTGCCGCTCCAGGCCCAGACCCAGACAGCGATGAAGGCAATCAGCGCCAGAGCGGTGGCGATTCCACGCAGTGTGTTGATATCCATACCGCTTACCTCCGCGACGCCAGGGCAGTGCCGAGGTTCTGCAGGTAGGCCACCAGCGCATCCAGCTCGCTCTTGCCATTCACTGCCGCCCCGGCGCCGGCGATGTCCTCATCGCTGTACGGCACCCCCAGGGTGCGCATGACCTCCAGCTTCTTCGGGGTCAGAGCGCCGTCCAGGGTGTTCTCCGCCAGCCACGGGAAACCGGGCATATTCGATTCCGGTACCACGTCGCGCGGATTGATCAGGTGAACGCGGTGCCAGTCATCGCTGTAGCGCCCGCCGACCCGGGCCAGATCCGGACCGGTGCGCTTGGAGCCCCACTGGAACGGATGGTCGTAGACGAACTCACCGGCCACCGAATAGTGGCCGTAGCGTTCGGTTTCGGCGCGGAACGGTCGGATCATCTGCGAGTGGCAGACATAGCAGCCCTCGCGGATGTAGATATCACGCCCCTCAAGCTGCAGCGCGGTGTAGGGTTCCAGCCCCTCCACCGGTTCCGTGGTGCTCTTCAGGAAGAACAGCGGCACGATTTCCACCAGGCCGGCGACGCTGATGACGAGCAGGATCAACACCGCCATCAGGCCCACATTTTTTTCGACAACTTCATGACTCATGACAGTTCTCCTTGCTCACGCCGTTTGCGGGATGGCCGCTTCGGCCGGCTTGGCGCCGGACACGGTCTTGATGACGTTGTAGGCCATCACCAGCATGCCGGTGAGGAACAGGGCGCCGCCCAGGAAGCGCACGAAATAGTAGGGGTACATGGCTTCCAGCGACTCGACGAAGCTGTAGGTCAGGGTGCCGTCGTCGTTCACGGCGCGCCACATCAGGCCCTGCATGATACCGGCGATCCACATGGCCACGATGTACAGCACCACGCCGATGGTCGACATCCAGAAGTGCCAGTCGATCAGTCTGATGGAGTACATCTGCTCGCGGCCGAACAGTTTCGGAACCAGAAAATACACGGCGCCGATCGACACCATCGCCACCCAACCCAGTGCACCCGAGTGCACGTGCCCGATGGTCCAGTCGGTGTAGTGTGACAGCGCGTTCACTGTCTTGATCGACATCATTGGTCCTTCAAAGGTGGACATGCCGTAGAAGGACAGGGATACGATCAGGAACTTGAGGATCGGGTCGGTGCGCAGTTTGTGCCAGGCGCCCGACAGCGTCATGATGCCGTTGATCATGCCGCCCCAGGATGGCGCCAGCAGGATCAGGGAGAACACCATGCCCAGCGACTGTGCCCACACCGGCAGCGCCGTGTAGTGCAGGTGGTGAGGTCCGGCCCACATGTAGGTCGAGATCAGCGCCCAGAAGTGCACCACCGACAGGCGGTAGGAATACACCGGGCGGCCCGCCTGCTTGGGCACGAAGTAGTACATCATGCCGAGGAAGCCAGCGGTGAGGAAAAAGCCCACTGCATTGTGTCCGTACCACCACTGCACCATGGCGTCGATGGCGCCCGGATACACCGAATAGGACTTGGTCATACTGACGGGCAGCGCCGCGCTGTTACCCAGGTGCAACACCGCGACGGTCAGGATAAAAGCGCCGTAGAACCAGTTGGCCACGTAGATGTGTTTGACGCGGCGCTTCAGTATGGTGCCGAAGAACACGATGGCATAGGCGACCCACACCAGGGTGATCAGAATATCGATGGGCCACTCCAGCTCTGCGTATTCCTTGCTGGTGGTGATGCCCAGCGGCAGCGTGACCGCGGCCAGCACGATAATCAGGGTCCAGCCCCAGAAGGTGAATGCGGCGAGACCGTCGCTGAACAGCCGGGTCTGGCAGGTGCGCTGGACCACGTAGTAGGAGGTGGCAAACAGGGCCGACCCGCCGAAAGCGAAAATCACCGCGTTGGTGTGCAGCGGACGCAGGCGGCTGAACGTCAGCCAGGGCAGGTCGAAGTTCAACTGTGGCCATACCAGCTGCGCGGCGATCAATACCCCGACCAGCATGCCGACGATGCCCCACACGACGGTCATGATGGTGAACTGGCGCACGACCTTGTAGTTGTACGTGGTCTGTGAGTCCATAGCGTTTCCCTAATTTATGGTTGGATGAAACAGGCAGTGGCCCGCGCCACTGCCTTAACTTTGACAAGAACTAGAATTTATAACCAGCGCTGAGAAAGTATACCCAGGGGTTGATGTCGACATCGAACTTGCCGACACCGCTGACGTCGGCTTCGGTTTCAATGTTGATGTAGTAGATCTGGCCACTGACCATCCACTGGTCGTTGATATTGTAGTCAACGCCGCCTTCGAAGGCATAACCCCAGGAATCATCGACGTCCAGGTTGGCGCCACTCAGCGCACCCTGTGTGTCTTCGTCAAAGAAGTAGGTGTAGTTCACGCCCGCACCGACGAACGGGGTGAAGTTGGTGCTGTTGTTGAAGTAATACTGCAGGGTAACGGTAGGCGGCAGGTGCTTGACTTTGCCCACCGTGCCCAGGCTGGAGATGCTGCCCTTGGCATCGATGTCGTGCTCGAAAGGATAGGCGCCCAGCACGCCGAGACCGATGTTGTCGGTGAACATGTAACTGAAGGTGATGCCCAGGCTCCAGGCGTCGTCGGCTTCCACCTTGGCGCCGGGTGCGATGGCGGTAATCTCCTCCGAGTCGCTCGTCGGGTAAACCCCTGCCGCACCGACTCTCAGCATCATGTCACCGGCCTCGTAGGCAAGCGCCGGGGCTGCTGCGAAAACAGCAGTGGTGGCGGCTGCCAGGGCGGTCTTTTTCAGGATACTCATCACGTTATCTCCCAGATTAGCGTTAAAAACCGGGGGGTAACTTTGCGCGATGAGCGGCTGCTGGACATTGACTCAGGTCAAAGGTCCATCACAAATGACTAATAGTCTAATAAATAGGGATATTAGCGGCTTGTCGGGCGGGCGGTATGGGTCCCGTGGCTGCTGCACTTGGAGCCGGCAAACATGCACAGACGATCCCGGTCGAGCAGCTCGATATGTTTGCGATCCACGCGCAGCAAGCCCTCGTTCTGAAACCGGGTGAACAGACGGCTGACGGTTTCCAGGGCCAGACCCAGGTAGTTGCCGATATCGCTGCGCGACATGCTGAGATTGAACTGCGTGGCGGAAAAGCCACGCCGCCGGAAGCGGTCGGACAGCCCGATCAGGAAGGAGGCGAGACGTTCCTCGGCGGATTTCTGCCCCAGAATGACCATATTCTGTTCATCATCGCGGATCTCCTGGCTCATCACCCTGAGCAGCTGGCGCTGCAGTCCCGGCAGCTGCACGCTCAGCGTCTCGAGGTCCTTGAACGGAATCTCGCACACGCTGGTGGTCTCCAGGGCGCGGGCGGCCAGCGGGTGAAATCCGTCCGCAATCGCATCCAGCCCGACCAGCTCTCCGGGCAGGTGGAAGCCCATAACCTGCTCCTGGCCATCTTCCGAGGTAGCATAGGTTTTCAGGGAGCCGGAGCGCACCGCAAACAGCGCCTGGAACGGTGCGCCGATGCGGAACAGGTGGTCGCCGCGGGTCAGCGGTCGCTTGCGGTCGATAATGGAGTCCAGCCGGCCCAGGTCATCCTGGCCGATCCCAACCGGCAGACAGATCTCGTTGAGGCTGCACTCCTGGCAGGCAACCTTGATTTCCTTCAGCGAGACGACTTTTTCGAGTTTGCGCGTTGGCATGCTGGGACACCGGTTCATGAACCGCCTTGGTGCAATTGGAGCAAATTCATTGATCTGGATCAACATATAAATAAGTGTGCAGGGGTGGTTCTCTAAGCGCCGGATTTCGGCTAGGATGCAAGCCATGTGTGACTGGTTGATTTGAATCAAAATAAGCAATGGCCGCCCGTGCAGCGCAGCTGAAGCGCGATACGCTGGAAACCCAGATCAGTGTGGAGCTGGACCTGGATGGGACCGGCAAGGCGCAACTCGATACCGGCGTGCCGTTCCTCGATCACATGCTTGACCAGATCGCAAGACACGGCCTGGTGGATTTGTCCGTGCGGGCGAAAGGTGACCTGCACATCGATGCCCACCACACGGTTGAAGATATCGGCATCACTCTGGGCCAGGCCTTCGACCGGGCGCTGGGCGATAGAACAGGTATTCGGCGTTACGGCCACGCCTATGTGCCGCTCGATGAGGCATTGTCGCGGGTGGTGATCGATTTCTCCGGCCGGCCCGGTCTGGAGTACCAGGTGAGTTTTCCGCGTAGCCGCATAGGCGACTTCGATGTTGATCTTTTTCGCGAGTTTTTTCAAGGCTTTGTGAATCACGCCAAGGCTACGCTGCACATCGATTGCCTGCGCGGCGTGAATGCTCACCATATCGCCGAAACCGCCTTCAAGGCGTTCGGCCGCGCGTTGCGGATGGCGACCGAGGCGGATCCCCGTATGACCGGTATGATGCCGTCCACCAAGGGGAGCCTGTAAGCCAGGAGCAACCGGGCCGGACCGATCCGCTGGTTTCTTGAAACGCCATGCCTTCCGTTGCCATCATCGATTACGAAATGGGAAACCTGCATTCGATCGCCAAAGCGGTGGAGCACGTTGCCCCGCAGATGGGCGTGTTAGTGACGTCGAATCGTGCTGAGATTCTGGCCGCAGATCGGGTTATCTTCCCCGGCGTTGGCGGTATCGGGCACTGCATGGAGGCCCTGACCCGCAGCGGTCTCGACCAGGTGGTGCGTGAGGCTGCAGCCAGCCGGCCGCTGCTGGGTATCTGCCTCGGCATGCAGGCGCTGCTGGATGCCAGCGAGGAGAGCGGCGGCACCGTCTGTCTCGGCCTGGTTCCCGGAGAGGTACGGCGCTTCGCCGAGCCGCTGGCCGATCCGGCCACGGGAGCGAGACTCAAGGTGCCGCATATGGGCTGGAACCAGGTGCATCACAACGATCACCCGCTGTGGGACGGCATCGCTCAGGACAGCCGCTTCTACTTTGTGCACAGCTACTATGCTGCGCCGGCACATGGCAGCGACCGGGCCGCGAGCACCCATTACGGCGATTCTTTCTGTTGTGCGCTGGCCCGTGAAAACCTGTTTGCGGTACAGTTTCACCCGGAAAAGAGCCAGCGCGCCGGCCTGACCCTGCTGCGCAACTTCAGCCGCTGGGATGGCCAGGCCTGAGTACAAGACCACAACAGCCACACACCAGAGACACACCAGACGAGGAATGACGCATGCTGCTGATTCCTGCCATTGATCTCAAGGACGGGAAATGTGTTCGGCTCCGGCAGGGCCGCATGGAGGACGAAACGATTTTCGCTGACGACCCGATGGAGATGGCGCAGCGTTGGGTGGATGCCGGCGCCCGGCGTCTGCATCTGATCGACCTCAACGGCGCCTTTGCCGGCCGCCCGGTCAACGCCGACGTGATCCGCCGCATCGCGGAGGCATTTCCGGAGGTGCCGATACAGGTGGGCGGCGGCATCCGCGACGAGGACACCGTGCAGCTGTACCTGGATGCCGGGGTTCAGTATGTCATCATCGGGACCAAGGCGGTCAGCGCACCGCACTTTGTCAATGACCTGTGCCTTGAATTCCCGGGGCATATCATCGTGGGTCTGGACGCCAGGGAGGGCAAAGTTGCCATCGACGGCTGGTCCAAGCTGTCCCACCACGATGTCATCGATCTCGCCCAGCGCTTCGAGCGCGACGGGGTCGAGGCGATTGTCTATACCGACATCAGCCGTGACGGCATGATGGAGGGTGTCAACGTGGAAGCCACGGCCAAACTGGCCGGGGGAATCAGCATTCCCGTGATCGCCTCTGGCGGCATCAGCAGCGTGGACGACATCAAGGCACTACTGGCGGTGGCGGACGAAGGAATCATGGGCGCTATTATCGGGCGCGCCCTGTACGAGGGCAGTATTGATCTTGTCGAGGCGCAGAAGCTGGTCAATGGTGAATGAAACCCTCATGACGGCGGCGCGACCCCGGCAGGCGGGGCCGCATTATCCCGGCCTGCGCGGCACGCCCCGCTGCGCCGTGTAGCGATGGCGCTCGCCAAACGCATTATTCCCTGTCTGGATGTCGACGCCGGTCGGGTCGTGAAGGGCGTGCAGTTCGTCGATATTCGCGATGCCGGCGACCCGGTTGAAATCGCGCGTCGCTATGATCAGGAAGGCGCAGACGAACTCACGTTTCTCGACATCACCGCCAGTCACGAGCGGCGTGAAACCATGGTGCACGTGGTCGAGGAAGTGGCAGGCGAGGTATTCATCCCGCTCACCGTCGGGGGCGGGATCCGCGAGCTGGCCGACATCCGACGCATGCTCAACGCGGGTGCGGACAAAGTGGCGATCAACACTGCTGCGGTTTTCACCCCCGACTTTGTCAGGCAAGCGGCCGACAGGTTCGGTTCCCAGTGTATCGTCGTGGCAATCGACGCCAAACAGGTCGAGACTGCTTCCGCAGGCCGGCCGCCGCGCTGGGAAATCTTTACCCATGGCGGGCGTAAACCCACCGGGCTCGATGCCATCGCCTGGGCACGCAAAATGGTCGACTACGGGGCCGGCGAAATCCTGCTGACCAGCATGGACCGGGACGGTACCAGGAACGGTTTCGATCTGGTGCTGACGCGCGCCGTTTGCGAGGCCGTGGATGTCCCGGTAATCGCCTCCGGCGGCGTCGGTAACCTGGAGCACCTAGCCGAGGGCGTGCTGCAGGGCAAGGCCGATGCGGTACTGGCGGCCAGCATCTTTCACTTTGCCGAGTACAGCATCGCCGAGGCCAAGCAGTACATGGCCAGCCGCGGTATCGAGGTCAGGTTGTAAGTAAACCGCGAAGGACGCTAGGGACGCGAAGGGTAATAATGAGAGTCTTGGCGGGGCAGCGATTCCGCTGGCCCGAATTGCAGACGGCTTGAGTACCTCGTATAACTTCATGTCCCTTAACGTCCTTCGCGGTTAAATTTATGAATCAGCAGTGGTTAGAAGCAGTCAAATGGAATGAAGCCGGGCTGGTGCCCGTCATTGCACAGGATGCCGCTGACGGCACCGTGCTGATGTTCGCCTGGATGAATCCTGAAGCTTTGCGCCTGACGGCCGAAACCGGGTATGCAGTGTACTGGTCACGCTCGCGGCAGAAACTGTGGCGCAAGGGCGAGGAGTCCGGGCACCAGCAGGTCGTCAGGGACATCCGGATCGACTGCGACAACGATGTGCTGCTGCTCAGGATTGAACAGAAGGGCGGCATCGCCTGTCACACCGGACGTCGCAGTTGTTTCTTCCAGCGCCTCGATAACGGTGAATGGCAGACGGTCGAACCGGTGCTGAAAGATCCCTCCGAAATCTACGGGAAAGGCTGACATGTCCGACGACATCCTGCGGCGCCTGGCCGAGGTGCTGGAGCAACGCAAACAGGCCGATCCGGATTCGTCCTACGTGGCGAGACTCTATGCCAAGGGCCTGGATACGATACTGAAAAAGATCGGCGAAGAGGCGACCGAGACCGTGATCGCCGCGAAAGGGGGGGACCGCGACCAGCTTGTTTATGAGACCGCGGATTTGTGGTTTCATAGTCTGGTACTACTGGCCCACCAGGAGATCAACCCCGATCGGGTGCTGGATGAACTGGAACGCCGCTTCGGCCTGTCCGGACTGGAAGAGAAAGCGGCGCGCAACAAAGGCTAGCGTGTTTCCAGTCTGAATTATTTCCGGGAGAGTTATATGGGTATCAGTATTTGGCAACTGTTGATTATTCTCGCCATTGTGTTGGTGCTGTTCGGTGCCAAGCGCTTGCGCAATCTCGGTGGTGACCTGGGCAGTGCCATCAAGGGATTTCGCTCCGCCATGAAAGAAGACGACGAGGCCAAGGGCGGCGACCAGCTCGAAGACCAAGGCAGCGGTCGCGTGATCAACGGCGAGGTCACATCCAAGAAGCAGGACAAGGTCTGATTAGTGCCGGCAAGCGATTATGTTCGACATCGGTTTCTGGGAGCTTCTGGTCATCGGCGTCGTGGCGCTGCTGGTGATTGGGCCGGAACGCCTACCCAAAGTGGCCCGCACCGCGGGGCTGTGGGTGGGGCGCGCGCGTCGTTTCGTGTCTTCGGTGAAGGCCGATATTGACCGTGAGATCGCTGCCGACGAGCTGAAGAAAGTCCTGCGCAAGCAGGCCGAGTCGAGTGGTCTGCACGACATCATAGAAGAAACCAAGCACAGCATCGGATCCGAGCCGTCGCTGCCCCGCAAGCCGGAGTCACCCCAGGCAAAGACCGACGAGTCGCATGACGCAGGCGGATAACAGCGTGCCGCCCGAGGGTGGCGAAGAACAACCGTTTATCTCCCATCTTGTTGAACTGCGCGACCGGCTGTTGCGCGTGGTGCTGGTGGTGGTGGTCATCTTCCTCGGCCTCACGCCGTTCGCCAACTGGCTGTTCAGCCGTCTGGCGGGACCACTGACGAAGCACCTGCCGGAAGGCAGTTCCATGATTGCGATCGAGGTCGCCTCGCCGTTCTTTACCCCCTTCAAGCTGGCCATGGTGATTGCCATTTTCGCCGCCATGCCCTACATCCTTTACCAGGCGTGGGCTTTCATCGCCCCGGGCCTGTATAGGCACGAGCGCAAGCGGGTGTTTCCCTTGCTGGTTTCCAGCACGCTGCTGTTTTACCTGGGCGCGGCGTTCGCCTATTTCGTGGTATTCCCGCTGGTGTTCGGCTTTCTCACCAAAACGGCGCCGGAAGGCGTTGCCGTGATGACCGATATCAGCCGCTACCTGGACTTTGTGCTGACGCTGTTCTTTGCCTTTGGCATCGCTTTTGAAGTGCCGGTGGCGACCGTTCTGCTGGTCTGGAGCGGCGCCGTGTCACCCGAGTCGCTGCGCGCCAAGCGATCGTATATCATTGTCGGGGCGTTCGTCATCGGCATGCTGCTGACGCCGCCCGACATTATCTCCCAGACGCTGCTCGCAGTGCCCATGTGGCTGCTGTTCGAGGTCGGCGTGTTTATGTCCACCCGCTTCGCGCCCACGCCGGAGGAACCGCACTCCGAATACGAGCCCATGTCGGAACAGGACATGGAGCGCGAACTGGATAACATTGAGCAAGAGGAACACCGGCCGCCCAAGCCCTGACCGCCGCGCGGCCTGCGCAACAGAATTTTCTTGCTTCCCTGGCTGTCTGTGACGGTAACAGGCGGCGGAAAAGACGCACTCGAGACCATGGGCGAGACAGCTGGACAGTTCAGGCGCGCTGCAATGAAGCGGTTTATCCTGCTGCTGGCCTGCTCGCTGTTGCCGGTCGACGTGTTGGCCGCGACCCTGAGCAACCAACTCGCCAACCATCCCTCGCCTTATCTCGCCATGCACGGCGCCGACCCGGTGCATTGGCAGCCATGGAGCGAGGCAACCCTGCAGAAAGCCCGCGAGCTGAACCGGCCGCTGCTGATTTCCATCGGTTATTTTTCCTGCCACTGGTGCCATGTGATGCAGCGCGAGAGCTATCAGGATCCCGCGCTCGCCAAGCTGATTAACGAGCATTTTGTGCCCGTCAAGGTAGATCGCGAGCTGGAGCCGGCGCTGGATGCCCACCTGATTGAATTTGTCGAACTGACGCGCGGCCAGGCGGGATGGCCCTTGAACGTGTTTCTGACGCCGGATGGCTACCCGCTGGCCGGAATTGTGTACGTACCGCGCGAACACTTCTACGCCATCCTGGATCAGCTGCGCGTACGTTGGGAAAAGGATTCGCAACAGCTTTCCGGGCTGGCGCAAAAAGCCATGGACGAGTGGGCGGCGATACGCAGTGCGGCCGCGCGCCAGCCGTCCACCGCGAGTTCGTTTGCACGCAGCCTGAAGAAGCAGATCGAGCTGCGGCAGGACGAGCTGGCCGGGGGGTTTGGGCAGCAGACGAAATTTCCCATGGTGCCCCAGCTGCGGGCGCTGCTGTGGCTGAGCGCAAACCGCGGCGACACCTCATTGGACGGCTTTGTCCGCCTGACCCTGGACCAGATGGCGGAGCAGGGGTTGCACGATCTGCTGGGGGGCGGGTTCTTCCGCTATGTCACCGATCCCGCCTGGCAGATCCCCCACTACGAAAAAATGCTCTACGACAATGCCCAGCTCGCACTGCTCTACCTGCAGGCTGCCGAGCTGTTCGAATCTGGGCGCTATCGGGATATAGGTCTGGCCACGCTGGATTTCATGATCGCTGCCATGCGGAGCAATGATGGCTATTTCATCAGCAGCTTCTCGGCTGTCGACGAGCAGGGGCGCGAAGGCTTCTACTACCTGTGGGACGAGGCGACCCTGCAGAACGCGTTGCATAGGGACGAGCTGCGCGTGGTGCAGGCAGCCTGGTTCGGCACACAGCCGGAAGCCACCGAATATGGCAAGCTGCCACGCTGGCAAAAGCCGCAGGCGCAGCTGGCTGGCGAGCTGGCTCTGAGCGAGTCCCGCTTCGAAGCGCTGCTTGACTCGGCGCGTGACAAGCTGCTCAAGGTGCGTTCCGGACGATCTCTGCCGGCCGATGACAAAGGGTTGGCGGCCTGGAACGGCCTGGCACTCACTGCCCTGGCGGCTGGCTATGCGGCGACGGGGAATGGCCGCTATGCCGGGCAGGCCGAACAACTGGCGTCCTACCTCAGCACCCGGCTGTGGGATGGTGGCCAACTGGTGCGCGCGCGCGTCGGCACTCGGGCGCTGGCCGCGGCCAGCCTGGAAGACTACGCTCTTGTGGCGCGCGGCCTGTGGGACTGGAGTCGGCATAAACCTGCCAGCGAGCGCGATGAACTGGTGGAACAGCTGGTGCGCATCGCCTGGCAGCGCTACTACAGAAACGGGCTCTGGGTGGACAGCGATGCCGCTCTGATTCCCATGCTGGAAGGCCGTATCGCGACCGAGGACAGTCCGTTACCCTCAGCGACTGCCGCTATCAGCTATCTCAGCGTGCATCACCAGGCGCTTCAAGAGGATGATCAGATACAGGAAAAACTCGCGGACCACCTCGAGAAAGTGCGCGACCATCTGACCGATACGGCATTCTGGTACGCGGGGTACCTGGAGCTGCTGGAACCGGCTCAGTCCTTGCCGTAGCGCATGCGTGTGCCGTGGGTAAGCGACAGCACGATTTCCTCGGCGCTCAGCTGGCGCGGGAAATAGGTTCCCGAAATCTTCGCTGCGTTGATGCTGGCGCCTTCAAGGTTCGCTTCCGAGAGGTCGACGCCGCGTAGGTCCGCCTGGCGGAAATAGCAGTCGCGCAGGTCGAGACCCTTGGCGTGCAGCTTGCGCAGGTCGGTGGTGCGGAAATCGCAGCCGCGCAGATCACAGCGCTCACCGGCTGCATGCCGCGCATTGAACTCCTCGACCTCTCCCTCGCGTAGCAGCTGGTACATGGGATCGTCTTTGATCTCCGGCTGGTTGATGCTCATCAAATCGCTCCTCGTTGACAGATCTGATTCAGGTACGTCTTTAGCAAGATTTTGTGGTCAAACAAACGGCCCGATAGCGCCAGCCGCGACGCTTGCGCATGCTGCCGGGAATCCGCACGCGCACTGTGTTCGATCTTGACCGCGCCATTTACAGGGGAAACCTCCCTATTGAAACGCTCCTGACTTTACCCCTTCGAGGGCCGATGCGCCAGCTGGTACGGACTTTGGTTACCGGGCGCTGCCGCGGTCCAGTTAGCCCTGTATTTCATGGCAGCCATACGCCCTCAGGAAGGTCAGTTGCTGTTCGCTATCGACGCCTTCGGTATTTGACCGTCAGGTTCAGGTTATGCCCTATCGCAACGCTAGCATCGACCATGACGGCGTCGTCCGGGGCGGTGGCGAGGTCACGTATGAATGATTGGTCGATCTTCAGCGTTTTGATCGGAAAACGCTTCAGGTAAGCCATCGACGAATAGCCGTTTCCAAAGTCGCCGAGGCACATCTGCACACCCATGACGCGCTTCCCGCAATTGGCTTACCAGTGGGACTTTAGACTCTGCAAATACACTGCGACATAGGGGAATCCGCGTTGGGCGGGAACTTTCGATTCCAGTGGCGCCGACCGAAGCGAAGAATGCCCATCAGGCCAAATAACCTGGTAAGGCGCTAAGGAACTATCCGATCTCGCCGAGATCAGAGGTTACACAGGATGAGGTTACCGCTCTCCTGTGTGTCGCTTGGGGCGTAACTCCTCCACCCAGCGACCAGCCAGCGTCTTGAGGGAATACGGGCGCTGGCTTTTTTAATGCAGTTTTCC
>Ga0209536_100010582_pt1 | contig 13581 bp, 13 predicted proteins | sample DeeMarSeWOR28_12_FD_187461 | JGI IMG/M metagenome (GOLD analysis project Ga0209536, IMG submission 187461) | Marine sediment microbial communities from White Oak River estuary, North Carolina - WOR-2-8_12 (SPAdes) (version 2) | ecosystem: Environmental > Aquatic > Marine > Intertidal zone >...
CTGAATTGAATACTTTGGATAATGTGTTGTTACCTGTGCTCTTGCGGTCGTGGGGCAAGAGGAAAAAGGCTGCTGCCTATGCCAGGGATTTGCTTGGGCAATTGGGTTTATCCGGCCGTCTTTTTCATCGTCCTGGTGAGTTGTCCGGCGGGGAGCAGCAGCGCGCTGCAATCGCCCGGGCGTTAATCAATAAGCCGCAGGTTTTGCTTTGCGATGAACCCACAGGAAACCTGGATTCCGAAAACGGCAAGAATATCCTGAATCTCTTAAAAAACCTGAATAAAAAAGACAAGTTGACCATTTTTATGGTTACCCATGATAAAGATATTGCGGAAAATTCAGATAGGGTGATTCATTTAAAGGACGGAGTTATAGCGAATTAAACGCGGAGGATTTAAATGAAAGTTTATATCAATGGAAAATTCTACGAAAAGAATGACTCCAAGATTTCGGTTTTCGACCACGGTCTCCTATACGGTGACGGCGTCTTTGAGGGGATACGCTCTTATAACCGGATGGTTTTTAAACTTAGAGAACACATTGACCGGCTTTTTGAATCCGCGCATACTATTATGCTTGAGGTCCCGCTGAATAAAGAAGAGGTCATCAATGCCGTGATAAATACACTGAAAGAAAATAACCTAAAGGATGCATATATCCGTTTAGTGGTGACGCGGGGCGAGGGAGATTTGGGATTAGATCCCCGTAAATGCAAGGGCAATGCCACCATCATTATTATTGCCGATAAGATTACCCTGTACCCGGCTGAACTATATAAGAAGGGAATGGATATAATTACCGTTCCCACACTGCGTAATCTTCCCGAGGCCTTGAACCCGCAGATTAAGTCTTTGAATTATTTGAATAACATCCTGGCCAAGATCGAGGCTGTTAATTCCGGTCACGAGGAGGCGATTATGATGGATTCTCTGGGTTATGTTGCCGAGTGCACCGGAGACAATATTTTTATCGTCAAAGACAAACAACTCTTTACTCCTCCTCAGTGCATGGGTACCTTACGCGGAATCACCCGGGATACGGTTTTGGAAATCGCGCGAAAGGATAAAATTCCAGTCCATGAGCACGTGCTTACCCGGCATGAGCTGTATAATTCCAGCGAGTGTTTTCTTACCGGAACAGCCGCCGAGATCATACCCGTAGTCAAGGTTGATGGGCGTACAATCGGTACGGGAAAGCCTGGAGAATTAACCCTGCAACTGATGCAAAAGTTTCATGAGGTTACCGGCAAAGACGGTATAAAATATTAGGGTGGAATTAAAAAGCAATTGCTAAGCTAACACCCGACGCTATAGGGTGCGTCGGTGTTTCGCTTTCTGCGAAAAGAGGTAGGCTATGATATGTGACCTTTGCGGCAAGAAACCGGCAACGGTGCATCTTACCGAAATCATTGACGACCAGATGAAGGAATTGCATCTCTGTGAGGATTGCGCGCGTGAAAAGAGTGCCCAGATGGAGCAGCAATTCGGATTAAGCGACCTTTTAGCTGGATTGGCTGAGTTTGAGAAGCCGACTAAAGAATTAGAGACGGAAAGGGTTAAATGCGAGGCCTGCGGCTTAAGTTATACCGACTTTAAAAAAGTCGGCCGCTTAGGCTGCAGTGAGTGTTATATTTCTTTTAAAAAATACCTCGGGCCGTTATTAAGACGCATTCACGGTTCGAATTACCATACCGGCAAGTCGCCGTCTAAGTTAACGCAGGTAGTAAAAAAGAAAGCAGGCCTTGAGGAACTGCGTTTAAAGCTGCAAAAGGCTATCGAGATGGAGGCCTTTGAAGAAGCAGCCAGAATTCGCGATCAGATCAGGGATATGGAACGTAAGCAATCCAAAGATAGCGGTAAATCCAAGGAGTAAAAATGAACCTAAATGACCTTTTAAATCATACCAGCGAGTGGCTAAAGGGCACCGGCCCTCATTCCGACATCGTAATCTCCAGCCGCATCCGTTTGGCCAGGAATTTAGAGAAGGTCGCCTTTCCGCACTGGGCTGATAAAAAACAAAATGAGAAGACCCTGGAAATAATTCAGCAGGCCGTATCAAAAATAGATTTTTTAAAAAACAACGGTTTTTTTAAGATGGGCGAATTGGATAGCGTGGATAAACAGTTGCTGGTGGAACGACACCTGATGTCTCATGAGCATGCGCAGAAGTCTAACCACAAGGCGCTCATCGTTGACGGCGATGAAGTAGTCTCGATTATGATTAATGAAGAAGACCATATCCGCTGCCAGGTAATGCAATCGGGCTTAAATCTTTTTGAGGCCTGGAATTTTATCAACAGAATAGACGATTCTTTCTCCCAGCAGCTATCTATAGCATTTTTGGCGGATTGGGGCTATTTGACTGCCTGCCCTACGAATACCGGCACGGGTATGCGCGGCTCGGTGATGTTGCACCTTCCGGCACTAGTAATCACCCGTCAGATTAATCGCGTGCTCGCGGCAATCGCTAAATTAAGCTTTACTACCCGCGGCCTTTACGGCGAAGGAACCCAGGCAACCGGCAATTTTTTCCAGGTTTCTAACCAGGTTTCCTTGGGCCACAGCGAGGAGGAGATAATCGGTAATATTAACGGGATCATCCGGCAGATTATTGAACAGGAGAATCAGGCTCGGGAATTTTTACTATCGCAGAACCGGGCGATATTGGAAGACCGGGTATATCGAAGTTTAGGGATTCTTAAGAACGCTCATATCATATCTAGCCAGGAAACGATAGAGCTGTTGTCTGTAGTCAGGCTGGGCAGTGATTTAAAAATGGTCAAGGATATCGACCGCCAGACTATCAATGAATTGTTTATCATCACGCAACCGGCCCATCTGCAGAAGATCGAAAATAAAAAACTCTCCAGTCAGGAGAGGGATGTAAAACGCGCGGAACTGGTAAGGAATAAATTAAATTTATAAGGAGAGGAGCTATGTTTAATAGGTTTACGGAGCGGGCAAGAAAGGTAATTATCCTGGCCAAAGAGGAGGCCAGGCGTTTTAATCACGATTATATCGGGACAGAGCATCTACTTTTAGGTCTTGTGCGCGAGGGAGAAGGGGTGGCAGCCACTGTTTTACAGAAGTTAGGCATATCTTTAGAAAATATACGCCTGGAAATCGAGAAGTTGGTTCAGCCCGGCCCCACTACGCAGATTATCGGCGATATACCGTTTACGCCGCGGGCAAAAAAGACCCTGGAGCTGGCCGCAGAAGAAGCGCGGGCATTAGGGCACAACTATATCGGGACAGAGCATCTGCTTTTAGGTCTTATTCGCGAGGGAGAAGGGGTGGCTTCGCAGGTATTATTAAACTTAAGCCTTGATTTAAATACGGTAAGAAATGAAGTAATGGAGCTTCTTGGCTCGGCCCTGCCGGGCTTTGGCGCCACTCCGGCCAAGACTAAGACTCCTGCCTTAGATGCCTTTGGTCGGGATTTGACTTTGTTGGCAAAGGAAAACAAGCTTGATCCGGTGATTAACCGGCGTAATGAAATCGAGCGGGTTATTCAGATATTAAGCCGGCGCACCAAGAATAATCCTGTTCTTTTGGGAGAGGCAGGTGTAGGCAAGACCGCGATAGTTGAAGGTCTGGCCCAGGCGATCATCGCCGGTAATATCCCGGAAGTTTTACGTAACCGGCGGATCATCGTCTTGGACCTGGCGCTGATGGTTGCCGGGACAAAATACCGCGGGCAATTCGAAGAGAGGATTAAAGCAGTGATGGAGGAGATTAAGCGTTCGCAGGACGTGATTATTTTTATCGATGAGCTGCATACGCTTGTAGGGGCAGGTGCGGCAGAAGGCGCGATAGATGCCTCCAATATTTTAAAGCCAGCGCTTTCCCGCGGAGAGATTCAGTGTATCGGCGCCACGACTATGGATGAATATAGAAAGTATATCGAGAAAGACGCGGCACTTGAGCGTAGATTCCAGACTATTATGGTGGAGCCCCCTTCGGTTGAGCAGACTATCGATATATTAAAAGGGCTGCGCGATAAATACGAGGCGCACCACCGGGTAAGTTTCAGGGATGATGCCTTAGAGGCGGCAGCGAAATTATCCGACCGCTATATTTCCGGACGATTTCTGCCGGATAAAGCTATTGATTTAATCGATGAGACCGGCTCGCGTGCCCGTCTGAATGTTTTGGTTGTGCCGCCGGACATAAAGAAACTGGAAGAGAAAGTCGAATCTTTACGTAAGGAAAAAGAGGCATATATAAAGAGCCAGGATTTTGAGAAGGCAGCCAGCTTACGTGATCAGGAGCGGCAGGCGCGCCAGGAATTGGAAAGGTTAAACCAGGAATGGACTAAGACTAAGGATAAGTTACGCCCGGAGGTCAGCGAGGAGGATATTGCCCGTATTGTTTCGCAGTGGACTGGCATACCGATTTTTAGATTGGAAGAGAAAGAAAGCGAAAAATTATTAAAGATTGAAGAGGAAATACATAAGCGCGTAGTCGGTCAGGAGGAGGCTATCACTACCATCGCCCATGCCATCAGACGCTCGCGCGCCGGCATCAAGGACCCCAAAAGACCAATGGGCTCATTCATTTTTCTGGGGCCAACGGGCGTGGGTAAAACTCTTTTAGCCAGGGCGTTAGCTGAATTTATGTTCGGCGATGAAGATGCGCTTTTGCAGCTAGATATGTCTGAATACATGGAGAAGTTTAATGTCTCGCGCTTAATCGGGGCACCGCCGGGATACGTAGGCTACGAAGAAGGAGGTCAGTTAACCGAGAGGGTAAGACGCCGACCTTATGCGGTAATTCTTTTGGATGAAATCGAGAAGGCCCATCCGGATGTGTTTAATTTATTACTGCAGGTTTTCGAGGAAGGCCGGCTTACCGACAGCTTCGGCAGGAAAGTGGATTTCAGGAATACCATGGTGATTATGACCTCTAACGTGGGAGCGGAGGTGATTCGTAAATCCGGGTCCCTGGGTTTTAAGAGTCAGAAAGAAGAGGTCACCTATCAAGAGATGAAAGAAAAGTTATTGGACGAAGTCAAGCGTACTTTCAAGCCTGAATTCCTAAACCGTATTGACGACATTATCGTCTTTCGGCCTTTGGTCAAACAGGATTTGCTGCGCATTATTGATATTGAGATAGGTTTTGTCGCGGACAGGCTTAAGGAGCAGAAGATTAATCTGGAGGTTAATGCCGAAGCCAAGGATTTTTTAATCGAAAAAGGTTTTGACCCGGTATTCGGAGCCAGGCCATTAAAGAGGACTATTCAAAGATTCTTAGAAGATCCTTTGGCCTCAGAGATTATTTCCAAGAAATTCAAAGAAGGTTCGAATGTAAAAATCTCCTGCAAGAATGGAGAATTAACATTCCAATAAATAAAGACTGGCTTAGCATCGGTAAAGGATAGAAGAAAAATGCCCTCAAACAAGTTAAGGCAGATTCTTATGCTGCAGAGCCCTGCGGCAGGAATATTGATAAGCACAGGTCGGAAGGTTTTATCGCTTCTGTATTTTGTAGGGGGTTTAAGCAGAATGATTGGACAGACCCTGCGTCTTACATTTAGGCCCCCTTTGAAACTCGAACGCGTCATCCAGCAGGCAAAGAAGGCCGGAGTAGAGAGTTTGCCGATAGTTTCCCTGGTTTCTTTTTTTATCGGCGTGATCTTGGCTCTACAGACGGCATATCTAATGCAGCGTTTGGGCTCTGAGATGTACATTGCCAGCATCGTTGCGCTTTCCCTGGTAAGAGAGCTAGGTCCGGTAATTACCTCCCTTGTAGTTGCCGGCCGGGTGGGTGCTGCCATAACCGCAGAAATTGGCTCTATGCAGGTAACCGAACAAGTGGATGCCCTGCAGAGCTTTGGGAGTAATCCTATAAAATACCTGGTGGTGCCGCGATTTTTAGCTTTAAGCCTGACCTTGCCGATACTTACTTTATACGCCAATATTATCGGTATAATGGGAGGGTGGCTTCTCTGTGTTTTTAAATTAAGGATATCTTCGCAGATGTATCTGAATATTACTTTTGATTCCCTGCTTTTAAAGGATTTATTTACCGGCCTGGCTAAAACAGTTTTCTTCGGCATGATCATTGCCTTTGTGGGTTGTTATGAAGGTTTTAACGTGGAGGGCGGTGCAGAGGGTGTGGGAAGCTCCACCATGCGCGCAGTGGTAACTACTTTTATTTTAATCATTGCCGCAGACTGCTTCTTTACCTTTTTGTTCTATTTCATATTTCCATAATCTTGGCCATGATAAAGATACAGGAAGTCTGCAAAAATTTTGATTTACATAAGGTACTGAATAAGGTTAATCTCAATATTGAAAAGGGCCAAACCACGGTGATTATCGGCCGTTCGGGTTGCGGAAAGAGCGTGTTATTAAAACATATCGCACGCTTATTGCAGCCTGATTCCGGAAAGATTTTTGTCGATGGCCAGGATCTCTCGGTTTTAAATGAAAGACAGATGAAGAAGATGAATCTTAAGATCGGCATGGTCTTTCAGGGGGGCGCTCTTTTTGATTCGATGACTGTCGGTGAAAACGTGGGGTTTGCTCTTATTGAGCACCAGCGTATAGAGAAGAAGGAACTGCTGGAGAGGATTGAAGAGGCATTGAGTCTGGTAGATTTATCCGGCATTGAAAACCTGATGCCTGCGGAGTTAAGTGGCGGGATGAAAAAAAGGGTTTCCCTGGCGCGGGTCATATGCATGAAGCCGGAAATTATTCTTTATGATGAGCCCACCACGGGAGTGGATCCTATCACTGCAGACAGCATTAACGAGCTGATTATAAACATGCATGATAAATTGAAGGTTACCTCTATCGTGGTCACCCATGATATGAGAAGCGCCTATCGAGTCGCGGACAGGATTGCCATGCTTTATCAGGGAAGGATTATCGCTGAAGGCACATCCGATGAGATACAGAATTCCGATAATCCGGTGGTGCACCAGTTTATTAACGGTTTAGCCAAGGGTCCGATAACCGAGACCCTGGAACGCTTTAGATGAGTTATGTTGTGAATTTTTAGGCCACAAGAAAACACCAACATTTTAATTGCGGAGGATTAAAATGATATTCGGAAAGACAAAGATGGAGCTTAGCGTAGGCTTTTTTATTTTCTTGGGTCTGGCAATTTTGTTGATGTTTATCTTTTTGATCGGAGATTTTAAAACCTGGACTTCAGGTTATCCGGTTAATTTTGTTTTTAACTTCATTAACGGCGTAAAAATCGGCGCCCCGGTAAGGTTTGCCGGCCTGGATGTAGGAGAGGTAAAGAAAATAAATGTCGAATACTCTCCTCAATTGCAAACAACCCAGGTAACGATTACCGGATGGGTAAAGAAAGAAATACAGATTCCCCTTGATTCTACGGTCTGGGTGAATACCCTGGGACTCTTGGGCGAGAAGTATATCGAGGTGATGCCGGGCGTAGATTACACCAAGTTTATCAGTCCGGGTGAAAGTATCACCGGCAACGACCCTATCGCTATGCATGAAGTAGCGCAATTGGCCAAAGATATGGTAAGCAATATCGACGAAAGCATTACCAAAATAAAGAATAAAGAAGGCACGGTAGGAAAACTCCTTTATGACGACGTACTCTATCAGGAATTAGAGGCATTAATGAAAGATCTCCGCAAGCACCCTTGGAAGCTATTCTTTAAAACAAAAGAAAAAAAGAATTAATCATGAAGACAAAAACGGTATTTACTTGTCAGAATTGCGGTTTCCAGTCGCCTAAATGGCTGGGTCGCTGTCCCGATTGCAGTCGCTGGAATAGTTTTGCCGAAGAGGACTATATTGCGCCGGCGCCCAAGACAAAAGAAAGAACGGCTTTATACAAAGAAGGGCCGATGTTGCTTAAAGATATCGAGATTCAGGAGGCAGAGCGTATAACAACCGGGATTACGGAATTAGATCGGGTTTTGGGCGGCGGTATTGTCGCTGGCTCGGTGGTTTTAATCGGCGGAGATCCCGGCATAGGTAAATCTACCATATCTTTGCAGGTCTCCAACCAATTGGCCAGACAAGCAAAAACCGTACTTTATGTAAGCGGGGAGGAGTCCGTAGCCCAAACCAAATTAAGGGCCAGGCGCCTGGGCCGAACCGCTGAACAGGGTAATCTTTACATAGTCAATCAAACGGATTTATCTTTAATTGCGGAATATATAAACAAAATCAGGCCGGAGGCAGTAATTATTGATTCTATTCAGGTCATCTTTGAGCCGTCATTGAGCTCTTCTGCCGGCAGTGTCAGTCAGGTGCGCGAGTGCGCCGGTATTTTAACGCAGTTGGCCAAAACTCAAGGTGCCTCTATTTTTATCATCGGCCACGTAACCAAAGAAGGCACTCTCGCCGGTCCGCGCGTATTGGAGCATATCGTTGATACCGTGCTTTATTTTGAAGGCGATAGATTCTCAACCCATAGGATTTTGCGCGCAGTGAAAAATAGATTCGGTTCTACTAACGAAATCGGGGTATTTGAGATGGGCCCAGAGGGGCTTAAGGAGGTGAATAATCCATCAGAAATATTTTTATCCGAGCGGCCTAAGGATATTTCCGGTTCGGTGGTGGTATCGGTATTAGAAGGTAGCCGTCCACTCTTGGTAGAGATTCAGGCATTAGTAAGTAAATCGAGCCTGGCTTATCCGCGGCGCAGGGCACAAGGGTTTGATTATAATCGGCTGGGTTTGTTGGTGGCGGTTTTGGAAAAAAGAGCCGGCCTGGCGCTAGAGTCACAGGATGTTTTTGTGAATGTAGCCGGGGGGATAAAGATAGAGGATCCGGCTGCGGATTTGGCAGTGGCAGTGGCAATCAGCTCAGCTTTTTACGAACGCCGCGTTATTAATGAAGCCGTGGTTTTAGGCGAGGTAGGATTGGCAGGTGAAATCAGGAGCATTGCCCAGGTGGCTTTGCGCATAAACGAGGCCGAGCGGCTCGGTTTTAAGTATTGCATAATGCCCAAAAATAACCTCAAAGGTCTGGATTATAAAAAGGAAACGATTGAGTTATTGGCCTCCAGTATATTAAAAGAGGCGCTGGATATTTCCCTGGGAGAGCGCAGTAAGACCTGAGAGGTTTGTTTGATTAGGCATTGTGCGTTTATTTATTTTTATTTGTTCTTATTTTATATAATTTATCCTTCGCGTAAACGCTCGGGATCAATTTCCCCGACGATACGCCAAGGGAAATCGAGGAGGAAGGAGTATGAACTTATTATTCGTACGGATTCTATTTTTTATCAGCAGCTTAATCATCGGTTATTTTTCTTTGGAAAGTATTGAAAAGGGATTCCTGGGGGTTGGTATCGCAGCCGTAGCAAGTTTAGTGATTATTTTTGCCGAAATAGGTATGCGCCGCATATCTACCAAGGGACTTTCCAGCACCGTCTTTGGCTTGATCCTCGGCTTGATTATGGCAAAACTGGTGGGAGACGCCTTTAGTCTGGCCCCGCTTACGCCGGCGACCATTTCGGTAATCCGGACTGTATTGACGCTTATTTTTTGCTATTTTGGCATGGTGATCGGCCTGCAGGGCAAGGACGAATTCAATATTATTATCCCCTATGTGAGATTACGCCGGGAAAGCCAGCTGGAAGAATTTGTGATAGTTGATACCAGCGCAATTATCGACGGCCGGATATTGGATATATGCAAGACGGAATTCCTGGAGGGAAAGATTATTATCCCCAAGTTTGTGTTGAGAGAATTGCAACAGATTGCCGATTCCACGGATCCTATAAAACGTCAGAGGGGGCGCAGGGGTTTAGAGATTCTGCATACGATACAGAAGGAAACCAAATTAAAGATTACCCTGCATGACGAAGATTTTGCGGATTTAAAAGAAGTAGACGCAAAGCTGGTGAAGCTGGCCAAACTTTTAGAGGCCAAGATCTTGACCGTAGATTTTAATCTCAATCGCGTGGCCAGCATCCAGGGGATCAAGGTTTTAAATATAAATGATTTGGCTAATGCCCTTAAGCCGATGGTTTTCCCCGGAGAAAGCATGCAGATTAAGCTGCTTAAGGAAGGCAAGGAACACAATCAGGCTATAGGCTATCTTGACGACGGGACTATGGTGGTCGTAGAGGAAGGGCGCAGGCTTATCGGGCAGCAGGTCAAGGTTGCGGTGACTTCCGTCCTGCAGACTCAGGCCGGAAGGATGATTTTTACTAAATTGGCAGAGCGATGAACTCGACCAGCGCCATAGTGCTTGCTGCCGGCAGGGGCAGCAGGCTTAAGGCCAAAGGTTCTAAATCTTTGATTAAGATAAACCGCCTGCCGACATTAATTTATTCCCTAAAAAAACTTAATTTAATCCCGGGCATAAAAGAGATCATTTTAGTAGTAAATAGGCTGAACAAGGCAGGAATCCTGCGCGCGGTAAAGAAATACCGTATAAAGAAAATTACCCATATTGTTCTGGGCGGCAAGCGCAGGCAGGATTCGGTATATCAGGGGCTTAAGAGAATAAATAAACAGGCCGGTTTGGTTTTAATTCACGATTGCGCCCGGCCGTTTATCGAGAAAAACTGCCTTTTACGCGTAATAAAAGAAGCAACCCGTTTAGGTGCGGCTATTTTGGCTGTTCCGCTTAAGCCTACAGTAAAATATGCCAGCACCCGATATTTTGTAAAAAATACGATAAAGAGGAATAACCTTTGGGAGATTCAAACCCCTCAGGTTTTTAAAAAGGAATTGATCTTGAGGGCTTATGAGAAATTCGGCAGAAATATAGAAGTAACCGATGATGCGGCTTTACTGGAAAAGCTGGGGGCAAAAGTAAAAATAGTGCCCGGTTCGTATTTTAACATCAAAATTACTACGCCAGAGGATTTGATACTGGCTGAGGCGATTGCCAGAAGCAGGGGATTTTAGATTTATAACTAATCTTAAAATGTATCGCATAGGCATAGGTTATGATATTCACCCTTTAGCAGATAAGCGTAAGTTGTTTATCGGCGGGGTTGAAATTCCTTATACCAAGGGGCTGCTGGGGCATTCTGATGCAGATGTTCTTCTGCATGCGCTGAGTGACGCGCTTTTGGGAGCGGTTGCCGCAGGGGATATCGGCGAGCATTTTCCTGATGCTGATCCGCAGTATCAGAATATTTCCAGCGCTGAATTATTAAAGAAGGTGGCGGATTTAGTCGATGATAAAGGTTTTAAAATTCATAACCTGGATACGATAATCATTGCCCAGGAACCCAAACTGACTTCGTTTAAAAATAAGATACGACAAAAAATAGCGCAGATTCTTGGGATTAACCCTGCGCAGGTAAATGTTAAAGCCAAGACCAATAATAGCTTGGGCGATATCGGCTCTAAAGAAGCCATCGCCAGCTTTGCCGTGGCCTCGGTAATAGCCAAGGAGGCATAATGCTAGCCTGTGTAGTAAATGTATTGATCATTTTATTTTTACTCTTCATTTTAAAGCTTGTTATTCTTTCTGTTGTTTTCTACGGTGAGGTGCGGGCCGCGCAAAAAAGGGATCCCGCAGCCAAGGGATTTCTGGAAGTCCTCCTTCTTTATCAGGGCTTGCACGCCCTTATCTATCATCGCATCGCACACACCTTATTTAAAATGCGCTTTTATCTTTTTGCGCGCATGCTAAGTCAGTTTGCCAGATTCGCCACCGGAATAGAGATTCACCCGGGAGCGCAAATCGGCAAGAGATTTTTTATCGACCACGGAATGGGGGTAGTAATCGGTGAAACCTCTATTATCGGGGATGATGTGCTTTTGTATCAGGGCGTAACTTTAGGCGGTACGGGCCTGGAGAAAGGTAAGCGTCATCCTACTATCGGCAACAATGTAGTAATCGGAGGCGGTGCCAAGATATTAGGTAACATTACTGTAGGCGATAATTCTTATATCGGAGCAAACGCCGTGGTGATTAGGGATGTTCCGCCAAACTCTACGGTAGTAGGCGTTCCCGGCAGGATTACCAAGCAGGACGGTAAGAAAATCGAGGTCAGCCTTGACCATATCCATATACTGGACCCGATTATGCAGTCCATAGAAGAGCTTCAGAAGAAAGTGGAGAAGCTGGAGAAACGTTCTTAAGCAAAAGTTTTTTCCTTTAGGTTAATATTTATGTCCATTCACATATATAATTCCCTTACCCGCAAGAAAGAAGAATTTACGCCCCTTACTCCTGCCCGAGTCAATATCTACACCTGCGGCGTGACGGTTTACGATGAGTGTCACATCGGCCATGCCCGCAGCCTCTATTGTTTTGAAGTCATTAGGCGATACTTAGCTTATCGCGGGTTTAAGGTAAATTTTGTGCGTAACATCACGGATATTGACGATAAGATAATCAAGCGAGCCAATGAGCTAAAGACCGATTGGAAAGAGCTGGTGAGTAAATATATTGAAAGCTATAAGCAGGATTTAACGAAACTTGGTATTCCGCAGGCCGATTATGAGCCAAGGGCAACAGACAATATCCCGGAAATGGTAAAATATATAGAATTGCTGATTGAAAAAGGTTATGCCTATGAGGCCGGCGGCGATGTCTATTTTAGTGTGAGAAAGTTTAAGAATTACGGTAAACTTTCCGGACAAAGTATTGAGCAGATGGAAAAGGGAGTCAGGATTGAGCCCAGCGAGTTAAAAAAAGATTCCCTGGATTTTGCACTCTGGAAGCGCTCTAAAGAAAACGAACCGGCCTGGGAGAGCCCCTGGGGAAAGGGTAGGCCCGGTTGGCATATAGAGTGTTCTGTAATGAGCCAGAAGTTTTTAAAAGCTCCAACCCTGGACATTCACGCCGGGGGCAGGGACTTAATCTTTCCACATCATGAAAACGAAATCGCCCAGGCCGAAGCAGCGACAGGTAAGCCTTTTGCCAAATACTGGATACATCACGGTCTTTTGACGATCAATGCCCAGAAGATGGCCAAGTCCTTAGGAAATTTTGTCACGATCAAGGATTTTATCGCCAAATATAAAAACGTAAATATCTTGAAATTATTTTTCTTATCAGCGCACTATTCTAATCCTATAGATTATAACGAAAAAGAGATCGAAGGCGCAAGGCAGGCGTTAGAAAGAATAACGATAATGATGGATAAACCAAAAAGTAAAGTTGCCAAGTCGCCAGATCATCAGGCCAGTAAAGACATTAAGGAAATCGAGAAGCTGAAAAATAAATTTATAGAAGCTATGGATGATAATTTCAATATGCCGCAGGGGCGGGCAGCCATATTTGATCTAGTGACTTTAATAAACAAAAATATCGATGATGTAAATTTTGTCGAAAGCGGTAGGAAGATAACAAGAGAATTACTGGATATTTTTGGCATAAGCCTTAAGACAGAGAAGAGTTTGACAGATAGGGTAGGCCTGACAGATAAAGTAAGCACTGAAGAGGAAATAAAGTCTAAGATTGCGCAGCGGAATAAAGCCCGCCAGGAGAAAGACTTTTCCTTGGCAGATAAGATCAGGCAAGAATTGGAAGAAGCGGGTTTTATTGTTGAAGATACTTCGCAGGGTACTACCTTGCGCAAAAAAATATAGGGACGGTTCTCGCCACAAAGCAGAAGTGTCCCCTTTAGGGGGGACACTTCCCGATTGCGGTGAGAACCGTCCCTGAAGATATGA